>Ga0173480_10000202_pt1 | contig 17630 bp, 14 predicted proteins | sample NitcycUS209509C1_FD_122622 | JGI IMG/M metagenome (GOLD analysis project Ga0173480, IMG submission 122622) | Soil microbial communities from Arlington Agricultural Research Station in Wisconsin, USA - Nitrogen cycling UWRJ-S209-509C-1 (version... | ecosystem: Environmental > Terrestrial > Soil... | reverse complement strand
TGTTCTGATCCACGACGGCGAGAACGACAGCGTCGCCACGGACGACACCTGCGAGATTCATCCCACCTGGAACGCCTCTGTGTGCGCGGGTGATATCGGACGCATTCAGTTCAGCATCAGGAGGGCCGGGCCCACAAGGGGGGCTGGTCTTGCGCTGAAAGATGTTGCTGTGCGGTCAGCTGCTCCTGCGCCGGCGGCTGCTCCTCGCGCCGCGGGGGCTGGCCCGGGCGCGCGAGCTGGCGGTGCCGGCGGCGCTGGTGCTGCCCCTCAGCAGCCAATCACCCTGAGCCGCAATGGCAAGGACTTCAAGATCACGGCCAATCAGAGCACTGTGCGCGCCGGTACCGAGATCCGTGTGAAGACCGAAAGACCGGAAGTTGCCATCAGTTTGAGTGAAATGGCCAAAGACTCATGGGTCGTGTTCGAGCTGCCGGGTTTCGCCAACGCGGCCTCCGGGAAGCAGCAGGACAGCATCGACGCCCTGCGCAAGGCGACCGAGACTTCGTATTTCAAGGGTCCGGATGCCGTCTGGGTGAAACTGGTAATCCCGACCGCCCCCAACGGCGTCGGCAGGGATCAGTTTGGCCCGTTGGACACTCAAGCCAGCATTGTGGTGAGCCGGTAAGCAAAACCGGACCATCGCCACGGATGGCATCGACCGCGTCGGCGCCGTCAGTCGCCGGAGCAGATGCTCGCGGCCCTAAAGAGCCGCATCGATAATTTGTGAACGTGGCGTGGAAGGGTTCGAATCCCTGCCTCACCGCCAGTTTTGCCCCGTGGGGGCAACCGGCCCAGCTCGAGCCGGAGCGCGCGCCAGCGTCAGTCTGGCGGCTACTTGTCGAGCGACGCCAGCGTCTTGCGCGCCTCATCGGCGCCAGCGAAGTTCGGCTGGAGCTCCAACGCACGATTGAGTGCCGTGCGAGCTTTCCCTTGCTCCCCTGCCTTCGCGTACGCCAGCCCGAGGTGGAACTGATAGGTCGCGTTCCGGGGTTTGGCGGTGACGCTCTGTTCAAGCTGCTGGACTGCCTGCACGTTCAAGTTCTTCTTGTAGAAGATCCAACCCAGCGTGTCGCTCACCTCGGGATCATCAGGGAGACGCTGTTTCGCGGTCTGCGCCAACTGCATCGCCTGATCCAGGTTGATGTTCTGATCTGCGTAGACCCAGGCGAGGTTGTTCGCTGCAACCGCCGCGGATGGATCGATCTCCAACGCGCGGGCGAAGTGGCGTGTGGACACCTCCCGGTTCTTCTGGAATTCTGCCAGGATCCCCATGAGCGTATGCCCGCCGACCGAGTTCGGCTGCTTGGCGAGCAGCGCGCTCGTTTCGGCAACGGCCTCGTCGAGGCGCTTCTGTGAGACGTAGATGCTCGCGAGGCGTGCGTACGTGGTGATGTTCGACTCGCCGTTCGCGATGGCCTGCTTCAAGAGCGCTTCGCTGCGCTTGACGTCACCGGCCTCAGCGTAGGTTTCAGCAGCCAGAACCAGGAGCTTCGGATCGTTCGGGGTTTGTTTCAGACGGGCTTCAATGCGCGCGAGGGCATCGGGCAGCCGTTTCGATCTGATGTCGGTGGCAACCAACCCGCTGAGGGCTTCCAGTCCCGCAGGGTCGATGCTGACGCTTCGTTCGAAATGCCGTTTCGCTTCTGGGAATCGGCCGCCGGCGTAGCGAAATTTCCCTGCCAACGTTTGGACTTCGGCACTGTCTGGCCGCTGTTCGAGCAGCCACCGCACCTGCGGCTCGGCGCGGGACACTTGTCCGGAGCCGATGAGCGCGTTCGCGAGAATCAGTCGTGTCTGGGCATTCCCGGGCTGCGCGGCGACGACATCCTCTGCGTACTGAATCGCGGTCGCCGTGCCACCGCGCGCGAGATGCAATCGCGCCAGCTGCGATCGCGCCGCGATCGCCTGGGGATTGCGCTGCAGGACGGCGTCGAACGACTTGATGGCACCTTCCGTATCGCCGCTGGCGGCCTGGGCCACGCCGGCAACATACAGGGCCTCGACGTGATCGGGCGCCAGTTTCACCGCGCTGGTGGCGGTCTGCAACGCCTTGTCGGTTTGCCCGGTATCGATCTGCCATCGCGCCCGTTGCACCAGAGCGTCCACGTTGGCTGGCTCGCGGGCGAGCAGCGCATCCAGACGTTTGTAAGCCGCGTCGCGCCGGCCATCCGCGTAGTCGACGGCGGACAACAGGATGACGGCGGGCGCAGGGCCGTCGTCCTTGGCAGTCAGCGGCGTCAACACCATGCGCGCATCGCCGAGGCGCCGCTGCCTCACGTAGTAGGTTGCCAGGCCGAGTTGCGAGTCGATGCTCGGATCGAGGGAAGCGACGGTTTTCAGATGTTTTTCGGCCTCCGGCAATCTGTTGCTGCTCAGGTAATAGGAGGCAAGTACACGATGGGCGAGCAGGTTCGACGGGTCCAACGCGAGCGCCTTGGCAAAGAAGTCCTCCGCATCCTGCCGGCGACCGGCCGAGGCGTAGAAAGATGCCAGTGCCAGGTGCACGTCGACCGACTTCGGATCCGTGCCGAGCGCGCGCTTGAAGGCGGCCTCCGCTTCCACGAGGTTCCCGCTGGCCTGCTCGATTCCGCCAAGCGCGATCTGCGCGCGGACCTGGTCCGGGTCGAGCGCGATGGCTTCGTTGGCCTGCCGTACGGCAGCTCCGTGATCCTTCAAGCCGGCGAGCGCATTGGCGAGCAGAATCTGCGCCTCGACATCCTTCTGGTCGCGCTTCACCAGCCGCGTCGCCCGCTCCTGCGCATCATCGAACTGTCCCGCGCGCAGATAGCCGTAACCGACCTTCAGCTGGACCATTCGATCATCTGGCAGCAGATCCGCGGCCCGGATGTATTGCCGGAAGGCGTTTGGCCCGTCGCCGGATAGCTCGTAGGCCTCGGCCAGGCGTTTCCGTGCCTCGCCGAACTTCGCATCCTCGTTCAGGGCATTGCGATACGCGATGATGGCTTCCCGATAGGCCTTCTTGGCGAAGTGACCGTTGCCTTGTTCGAGGTATTCGCGTTTCAGGGCCTCCTGGTCCCGCGAGCAGGCAGCGGCCGTGAGCGCGAGGCAGAACAAGACAAGGAGTCGCTTACGCATATGACCTGCTATGGCCCTGCTGGGCTCTCAGCGAACCAGCGGGAGACTTGCCCCAAAAAGAAAAACGACCCCGGGAGAAGTCTCCCAGGGTCGCTCTGAAGGACACGCACTTGCCAGAACTGGCGCGTGGCCGGAATGCGGGCTATTACTTCCGCATCCTGCGACGCGCCGCGCCAGCCAGACCCGCGAGGCCGATGCCGAGGAGCGACAGCGAAGCCGGCTCGGGAACAGCCGTGAGCCTCGTGCTCTGGGTGACCTGCACAATGCCGTTTGCGCTGAACAGGATCGTGCTGAAGTTCGAAATCGTATACGGCTGGCTCAGAATGTTAACCGCCGTGTCGGAAGACTCGCCAGCACCCGACGGATCGTACGCCGCCAGGTTAGACGTTTGACCGTCCGCCGTGCAGCTGGTCGCAACCGACTGGTTGGTACCGGCAACGTTCGTCCCTGACGACTGGCAGTTCATCGACGCTGCGGAAACCCCAGGAAACATGAAGCCATCGTCAATCGCCTCGACGGAGAGGGTGCGAGCGGCCCCGGTCGTGTTCGTCGCGAGAATCACGTTCCCGAGATTGCTGGCAGACGGTCCACCAGGCGAGTTGGTCAGCGCCGTGTCGACCGTGATGTTGAAACCCCCGACGAGGCCAGAAAAAATAATGGCGTTCGGGGTGCCGACGGCCAAGTCACCAGCGCCGCCATCAGTAACACTCGTGCACGTAGCGCCCGTGACGTCACAAATCTCGATCGACAAAGCCGCATGGGCCGTGCCGCTCACCCCTGCGATGAGCCCCGCAGCCATCGCTGCGGTCAATAGAACCTTCTTCATAGTCCAATACTCCCTTCCCGGCCAATGCGACCAAGAAACATGCCCTTCACTTGACTGGCGCCTGAACTGTAGCAATTTGCGATCCGACCTTGGTCTGTTGAATCAAACCAATTGTTTTCAACAACTTGCCAGAGGGCACAGTCCAGAACCCGCGCACAAGTCGCCTTTTGTGCCGACTTTAGGTTTCCCTACCGGTCGGATGGAAGATTCCCAATCACCACCCCCGTTGCCAGCAGAGCCGCCTAACGGTGGCTTCTCACGCTGAATCAGGCGGCCAGAAAGGATACCTCAATGCAACCGGAGCCGCCACTCATCCGGCTGCCACCTCCGCCACTTGGCGTCTGCGCCGCCTCGGCCAATGGACCGAATCGCGGGTTGGCTTCACTCACTGCCGATCGGTAGCGTGATCGAGAAGGTCGCGCCGCGGTCCGGATTGTTCGCGGCCGATATCGTGCCGCCGTGGCGTTCGATGATGGAGCGGCAGATCGAAAGGCCCATGCCCAGCCCTTCCGGCTTGCTGGTGACGAAGGGTTCGAAGATCGACTCGAGTTTCTCCGGGGTAATTCCAGTGCCACTGTCCTGGACTTCGACCAGCACGCTCGAGCCGTCAATTGAACTCGTGCGCACGACCAGGCGCCGCGCGCCGTCAAGTCCGGTTCCGCTCATGGCGCTGAAGGCATTGAGCATCAGGTTCAGGACGACCTGCTGAAGCTGGACGCTGTCACCCTTGACCGGGCAGACGTCGGACGACAGGTCGAGATGGACGGTGACGCTGTGCAGGTTCGCGTCGCCGTGCGCAATGCGCTCGACGATGCGGATCACATTGTTCACATCGACGCGGGTCAAGCCCGCCGCCGTGCTGTCGCGCCTGAGCATGGCACGCAGCCCGCCGATGACCTCGCCGGCGCGCTCGGAGACCTCGCGGATGTCGGACAGCGTGCTGCGCACCTTCTGAAGATCGGGCTCGGGTGCGTCGAGCAGGCGTACGCCGGCGTAGGAGTTGGTGAGGATCGCGGCGAGTGGCTGTCCCAATTCGTGGGTCAGGGTTGTGGTGAGCTCGCCGAGTGTGGCAACACGCGCGACGTGTTCCAGTTCCGCCCGCTTTTGCGCGGCAGATGCCTCCGCCTGCTTGCGAGCGGTTACGTCCATCGAAACGCCGAAAAGCTTCGGGCCGGTGCCGTCCTCCGGCTCCACACAACGACCGCGCCCTTGAATCCAGCGGACCAGGCCATCCGCCCGTTGCACGCGGTACTCCATGTCGTATTCGCCTCGCGTCTCGAGCGCCTGTTTGATTGCGCCTTCACGCGCGGCGCGATCCTCGGGGTGCACGCGATCGACGACTGCCGAGAAATCGAGGCGCGCGTTTGGCTCGAAGCCGAACAGCGAGCGCCCCCGCTCGGTCATCCACACATCGTTGCCGGAAAGATCCCACACCCACATGGCCAGGTTTCCCGCTTCCGCGGCGAGACCCATCAGGTTCGCGCTCTCACGCAATGCTTCTTTGGAGCGTCTCTCCTCTTCGATCACAACCGCGAGCAGCATCAGCGGAGTGGCGGTCACGAGGAGGAACAGTTGTAGCGCCGTCGCATTCTCGGCGGGGGTCTGGGCCAGGAACGGGCCGTGTCCGCGCATGGTGCCCCAGATCGCCTCGAACGTAATGATCAACATCGAGATGCCGATTCCACCGAGGCCGAAGCGGAGCGCCGCCCAGATGAGCAGGGGAATCGGCGCATACAAGAGAGCGGGCGACGTGTTCGGACCGGCGGGCGTTTGATCGAACACGAACATTCCCAGCGCCGCGGTGCCCGCACCGACGAGAGCGGCTTCCAGCACTCGAGGGGACAGGGCTCTCGGACGTCTGACGAACAGATGGTGCGCACCCAGCAGAAACACCGGCACCAGGACGACGGTCGTGACCGCATTCGAGATTCCCAGGTTGCGCCATTCGATCCAATAGTAGGTGCCGTAACCGTAGGAGACGGTAAAGGAAGCACCCCAGAAGGCGGTCCCAAAAGGAACGAGCACCACGGCGACGATGACGAAGAGAACCGCGTCACGAAGCGTGATCGCCTTGATGGGCGACTTGATCAGAAGACGAATCCCCGCTGCCGCCGCCACGCACTTCACCGCGTCGAACGCCTCGCAGGTCAACGCGTACATCGGGGGCCAGCCCGCCTGCTGGGTCGCCAGGAAATGCGCGCTCACGGCAGCGAGTACGTAGGCCCACCAGTGCCTCGTGGGCACGAGCAGCAGGATGCAAAGCAGAATCGCGTGCGGGGGAAAAAAGAGTGAGACCTTGCTGTCGGGGAACGTGAGCGTCCAGGCGATCTGCGTGGCGACGTAATAGCAGACGGTGCTCGCCAGGACGTAGCTCACCGTGCGGAGCGCCCCGGCGGAGCGTCGCTCTTCTCCTGCAACCGCGAGCTCGCGACTCAGCAACGGGTCACGCTGCGCGTCGATCATCATAACTACTCTATTCGTCGTCCGGACGGCTGCGCGCCCGCTTGATGCCGGCCTGGCGCTTCTTGTCCGTGAGCCTCCTCTCGCGCGCACCCGCGCCCGGCTTGGTCGGAGTGCGTGGCGCGGGCGGTGTGGCGGCGCGCGAGAGAAGTTCCGCCACCCGCTCACGCGCGGCGTCGCGGTTCTGCGCCTGCGTGCGATGGGTGCGGCTGACGATCACGAGGACGCCGTCGGTCGTCGCGCGCTTGCCGCCGAGCGCGAGCAGGCGTTTCTTGACGGCCTGCGGCAGCCGTGACCCGGCCACGTCGATCCGCAGTTGCACGGCGGTCTCCACCTTGTTGACGTTCTGTCCGCCGGGACCGCTCGAGCGGAGGAAGCGCTCGCTCATGACGAGATCGTCCAGGCTCACATCGGTGGTCCGCCCCATGTCAGGCTCCGCCGAATTGCCGAAAAATTGATTCAGGCTGGCTGCTGCGACGGGGGTATGGTTCCCCGGCCGTGCGAGCCCGCGGTGGAGGCGACGCCATGACGCGCATTAGACGATTATCCGCGACCGCCGCCGTGATTCTCGGCTCCATAGCGGCGGCGAACTCCGTGCGTGCGCAGCCGCTGCAGCTGGGCGACACGCCGTGCGTGCGGCCGCCGGTGCTGCACTGTCCGGATCAAGGCTGCACCGCCGAAACGGTCACGAACGGTGGGCCAGTGGTCGAGCCGCAGACCGGCCGCAGCTATTTCCTCGACTACCCGTGCAACCTGCGGCGCGGTGACACGGTCACCTTCATTCTCAGCCTGCACGGTGGCGGCTCGTACGGCAACTGGCAGCGGCACTATTTTCCGCTGCTCGACTACGTCGACAAGTACCGGCTGGTGGTGGCCACGCCGTACTCGCCGCGGCGCGTGTGGGGCGCCGAAGACGACGGCTACCTGCAGAACATCGTCAGCGCCGTCATCGAACAGGTAGGTCGCGACAACATCAAGGCGTTCTGGCTCGCGGGCCACTCGCAGGGCGGACTCACCTCGACGCGGATCGTCTGCAGCGACTTCTTCAAGACGAAGGTAGACGGCTTCCTGAGCCTCTCGGGCGGCCATGTCGGCGGCCAGGCGGGCCGCGCCGCCAACTTTGGCGTGCCGCCGCTGTCGGGTGCGGCGCAAACGGGACGGGGAGCGGCGCCGCCGCCGGCGCTTCCCGCGGGCGCGCTCACGCCACCGCCACCGCCTACGTGCGATTTCTCGCACGTCTTCACCACCGGCGAGCACGAGATCAGTGCGCTGCCCCCATCGTCCGAGCGCGCCAGGATGTACGGCTGCGCGGCCGCTCCAACGCACCGCGAACTGGTGGACACGAAAGCCGGCTACGTCTACGACGGCACCCGTCAGAATCCCGGCTCGAAAGCCTGGGGCCTGTTGCCGCGGCCGGGCACGGCGGCGATCCATGCTTACGGCGGTTGCCGCGACAAGCGGTTGGTGGCCGACGTGGTGCGTCTCGACAAGGGGCACACCGAAGGGCTCGAACCGCGCGTCACCGAGGAACTGGTGAAGATGATGCTCGCGGCGCGCGGCGGCAAGATTCAGCATGGCGGGTAGCCCGCACACGGCCGCACGCTTCGCCGCGCTGGTCCTCCCGTTCGTTGCGTGGCTCGCGGCTCCGGCTGCGGTGCCGCTCGCGGGCCAGGCCCCACCTTCAACGGCGTCTCGCGCGCCGGTTTCCGGTCTGACCACCTACCACGTGCAGGGGAACGTCTGGGTGATCGCCGGCGCCGGCGGCAACATCACGGTGCAGGCCAGCAGTGCGAAGGCGGCCGGGCCCGGTGCCGGCGAAGGCGTGCTGCTCGTGGATACCGGACGGAAGGAGATGACCGCGGCGGTCCTCGCCGAGATTCAGAAGATCTCGCCTGGCCGCATCGAGTACATCGTCAACACGCACGTGGACGACGACCACGTGGGCGGCAACGAGATGTTCGCGAAGCCGCGGATGGATTTTCTGTGGACGCCCGGCATGGTGACAGGCGCGGGCGTGAAGGTGGTGGGGCACGAGAACGTGCTGCCGCGCATGAGCAACGGTCCAGGCGCCTATCCCTCGGCGGCGTGGCCGACCAACACCTATTCGTCCGCGCAGCGGCGTCTCTTCTTCAACGACGAGCCCGTAGTCGTGATCCACGCGCCCGCCGCCCGCACCGACGGCGACAGCCTCGTGTTCTTCCGCCGCTCCGACGTGATCAGTGCCGGCGACCTCTTTCTCACGACCTCGTATCCCGTGATCGACCCGGCCCGGGGCGGCAGCCTTGCGGGGGTCATCGGCGGTCTCAACCAACTGCTCGACCTGATGGTGCCGCGCTACAACCAGGAAGGCGGAACGTATGTGATTCCCGGCCACGGGCGCGTCGGCGATCAGCACGACGTGCTCGAATACCGCGACATGCTCGCCATCGTCCGCGACCGGGTTCGTGCGGCGGTGCAAAAGGGGCAGACGCTCGCGCAGGTGAAGGCCGCGCGCCCCACGCTCGACTACGACGCCCGCTGGGGCAGGGCGACCGAGGGGTGGACGACGGATCGGTTCATCGACGCGGTCTACGCCGAGGCGGCGCGCCCATGAATCGGCGGCCCCGCGGGTCGAAGTCCCTTGCCGCTCTCGTCGCGGCGGTCTCGATTGGATGCGGGTCGGCGACGGTGGGGGTCGTCGCGCAGGCGCGAGCGGCCGCGGGACGTGCCGAGTCGCCGCGCGACATCACCGGCTACTGGGTGTCGGTGGTCAGCGAGGACTGGCACTGGCGGATGGTGACGCCGCGCAAGGGCGACTATGCGAGCCTGCCGCTCAACGAGCGCGGCCGCGCGGCCGCCGACGCATGGAATCCGGCGACGGAGAAGCCGGCCGACGCGTGCAAGCCGTTCGGCGCCGCCGCGATCATGCGCGTGCCCGGCCGTGTTCGTATCAGCTGGGCCGATGCGTCCACGCTGCTGATCGAGACCGACGCGGGCCAGCAGACTCGCCGCCTGCAGTTCGGCCAGCTTGCAACCCGCGGCTGGCGCGTAACCCGGCGCGGTGAGATCGAGTGGTTCGAGGAGGGTCGTGACGCCCCGCCACCGGCGGGTCCGGTCACGTGGCAGGGCTACTCGGCGGCACGCTGGGACCTCGCGTCCGATCCCTCCGCCGTGCGCAACGCCGTGTTCTTTGCCGGCGGGTTGGGGACCGGCCCAGACGGTGCCGGCGTCGTCGTGCCCGGCAAGTACGGGTCGCTCCACGTGGTGACGACGAAGTTGAAGAGCGGCTACCTGCGCTGGAACGGCGTGCCGTACAGCGACGCCGCGCGGGTGACCGAGGACTACGACTTCCGTACCGAAGACGACGGCACGGAGTGGTTCACGGTGACGACGACGGTGGAGGATCCGGCGTATCTCGCGGCGCCGTTCATCACCAGCACCGACTTCCGCAAGGAACCCGACGGATCGAAGTGGAGGCCTACCTCGTGCGCCGCCTACTGATGCTGGCTCTGCTCATCGTCAGTGCCGCGGCCCCGGCCGCCGCGCAGTCGGACATTACCGGCGAGTGGGCGCCGCTCTTTCACGAGGACCAGCCGGATCGCGTGCCCGGGATCGGTCCTGCGGACTTCGCCGGGCTGCCCCTCACCGACGGCGCGCGGCAATGGGCGCTCAGTTGGGACGCGTCGCGTGTCTCGGTGCTGGAGCACCAGTGCCAGGTGCACGTCCTGCCCTACATCCTCAGCGGGCCGACCCGCCTGCGCATCAGCGCGCAGCAGGACGGCAACACCGAGCGGATCGTCGCCTTCCAGCAGTACATCGGTCTCTGGGGCCAGCAGCGCACGATCTGGGTGGACGGCAGACGGCATCCACCGGAGATCGCGCCGCACAGCTGGATGGGGTTCTCGACTGGCGTGTGGGAAGGCAACACGCTGGTGGTGCGCACCACGCACATCAAGCAGGGATGGGTGCGGCGCAACGGCGTACCGCAGAGCGACGAGGTGGTCACCACCGAGCGCTTCACGCGCCACGGCGACGTGCTCACTTACGTGATCCACATCAAGGACCCGATCTACCTGACCGAACCGCTGGTGCGGAGCCGCAACTTCGTCCGCATGTCCGGCCTGGGCGAGGGCAACTGGATCGCGGCCACGCCGTGCGAGCCGGCCGAGGAAACCACCGCGCCGCCGCACTCGGTGCCCAACTACCTGCCCGGAGAGAACCCATTCGTCGCCGAGGCCGAGCGCCGGACGGGGTTGCCAGCCGACGCGCTCGCGGGTGGCGCCGAGACGCTCTATCCCGAATACCGCCGGAAGCTGGCGGAGCTGAGGAAGGGACTCAAGTAAGTCCTAACTCTCTTCGCGGGCCTCGATGACCGTGAGCGAGTCGGCATTGGCGCCCACGACCGCGCGCACGGGAATCGAGCGATCGAGCGTGACCAGGTGGCCCTTTCGTTTTCTCGCCAGGCCCAGCAGGTAGACGTCGGTGATCTGCCGGTGGCCAACCATTCCAGACACGTCGAAGAGCCCGTCGTCGGCGATTGAGACGTCGTCTGGCCAGAACTCATGGTCCTTGCTCGACAGCAACCGCTTGACCGCGTCGCGAACCGCGCGCAGGCCGGATACCGGGCTGCCGTAGCGGGGGTTCGAGAGCACTCGCACGAGCCCATTCTGGGTGATTGGGCACGATGCCCACCCATCGCCGCGGTGATCGGCGAACCAGTCGTGAGCAAGCTCGTGGTGGACGTGGTCGGGGTCGAACAGCGCGACGAGGACGTTGATATCGAGCAGGGCCCGGCGGTTCACACGTCGTCTCTCAGGCTGTTCACCAGGTGCATGGTCGGCCGTGGCGCGGACCCTGGACGCCGCGGAAGAAGCGGCACGCCGTTGCGGACGCGAGCGGACGGCCCTCCCTGCAGCGCTTTGCGAACGAGCTCTGAAATGACCCGGCCGGCCGTCGTGCCGCGAGCACTGGCGAGCTCCTTCGCGGCGTTTATGACGTCTTCATCGAGGTCGAGGGTCGTTCGCATGCGCTTATCATCAGTCATCACGCATCAGATGTCTACACGGCACCTGGCGACTGACCTGCTAGAGTGGACGCCGCGTGTTCGACGCCGTCCTGATCGTCTCCTTCGGCGGCCCCAACGGCCCCGACGACATCCGCCCTTTCCTCGCCAACGTCCTCCGCGGCCGCCGCGTGTCGCCCGAGCGGGTCGAGGCAGTGGCGCACCACTACGAAATCTTCGGCGGGGTGTCGCCCATCACCGAGATCACCCGGCGTCAGGCCGAGGGGCTGCAGGCGCGGCTGCGCGACGCCGGGCTGCCGCTACCGGTCTACGTCGGCATGCGCAACTGGCATCCGTATCTCGCCGACACGCTGCGCGAGATGCACGCCGCCGGCGTGCGGCGCGCGATCGGCTTCATTGCCGCCGCCCAGCATTCGTATTCCAGCTGCCAGCAGTACCGTGAGAACGTCGCCGCGGCGCGTGCCGAGTTGCGTGCCCAGGGCGGCGACGTGGACGTCACGTTCGCCGGCAGCTGGTTCGATCACCCCGGCTTCATTGCCGCCAACGCGGCGCACGTGCGCGACGCTCTCGCACGGCTCGATCCCAGTCTGCGGGAGGGGGCCAGGCTGGTGTGTACGGCGCACAGCATCCCGGTGCCGATGGCGGCGCGCTCGCGCTACGAATCGCAGCTTCGCGAGTCGTCGCGGCTGGTCGCCCAGGCCGCCGGCCTCGAGGACTGGGCACTTGTCTATCAGAGCCGCAGCGGCCGCCCCGAGGATCCATGGCTGGGCCCCGACGTATCCGCCTACCTGCGCGCGGCCAAAACGGAAGGGCTGCAGGCGGCTGTCGTGTGCCCGATTGGCTTCGTCTGCGATCACATCGAGGTGCTGTACGACCTCGATCGCGAAGCGGCCGGGGTGTGCGCCGAGATCGGCCTGCCGATGGTACGGGCCGAGAGCGCCAACGACGACCCGCATTTTCTGGACATGATGGCGGACATGGTGCTCCGCACCATCCGGCGCTACGAGCGCGGCCGGGCGCTGCCGCTGGCACCGCTCGCCGGGGCGGCCGAGTCGCCGGGACCCCCGCGGCCGCAGGCCTGAGGACTGTTGCATACTAGCTAGTCGCAGCCGGCCGACACACCGAAACCTTGATCCGACCGCCGTTCTCGAAGACCTTCGCCGACGTTGCCGTCAGCTCCCGTGACGACCTCGGCGCCCGCATCGCCCGCTGGTTCAACGAAGGTCACCTGTCCGACCACGATCCGGGCACCCCCGCCTCGCACACGGCCGCGTGGTGGAAGGTGATGTGCCTGACCGGCGTGGACTACTTCTCGACCCTGGCCTACCAGCCGAGCATCGCGTTCGTGGCGGCCGGCGCGCTCTCGCCGCTGGCGACGCTGGTGCTGGTGGCGCTGACGCTCTTCGGCGCCTTTCCGATGTACAGCCGGGTGGCCGACCTGAGCCCGTGGGGGCAAGGCAGCATCCTGATTCTCGAGAAGCTGTTCCCCCGCTGGAAGGGCAAGGCCGTGGTGTTGTGCCTGCTCGGGTTCGCCGGTACGGGCTTCGTCATCACGGTGACGCTGTCGGCCGCCGACGCGGCCGCGCATCTGATCCAGAACCCGCTGGCGCCCGCGTGGCTCGACCATCCGCTGCTGCTGACCATCGCGTTGCTGCTCATCCTGGGTGCCGTCTTCCTCAAGGGCTTTCAGGAAGCGATCACGCTGGCCGTTGGCATCGTCGCCGTGTACATGACGCTGAACATCGTCGTGCTCGGGGCCGGCCTGATGGAGATCTGGCAGCGGCCGGCGGTGATCGACAACTGGAAAGCGGCGCTCTTCACCGAGCACGGCCACCCGCTGATGATGATTGCGATGGCCCTGATTCTCTTTCCCAAGCTGGCGCTCGGGCTGTCGGGGTTCGAGACCGGCGTGGCTGTGATGCCGCTGGTGCGCGGCGACGCCACCGATACCGATCGCGCGCCTGCCGGCCGCATTCGCAACACGAAAAAGCTGCTGCTCTCCGCGGCCCTGATCATGAGCGCGATGCTGACGGCCAGCAGCTTCGTGACGGTGATGCTGATTCCCGCCGCGGCCTTCGAGCCTGGCCAGGCGGCCGACGGCCGCGCGCTCTCCTACCTTGCCCACGAGCTGCTCGGCACCACGTTCGGTACCGTGTACGACGTCTCGACCATCCTCATTCTGTGGTTTGCCGGATCATCGGCGGTGGCCGGCCTGCTCACGCTGGTGCCGCGCTATCTGCCGCGCTTCGGCATGGCCCCGGAGTGGGCGCGGGCCAACCGTCCGCTGGTCGTCATCATCACCGGGATCGCGATCGCGATCTCGATCGTGTTCGAGGCCAGCGTCGAGGCCCAGGGCGGCGCGTATGCCACCGGTGTGCTGGTGCTCATGACCTCGGGCGCGCTGGCGATTGCGGTGGTCACCTGGCGCTCGCGGCACGGCTGGATCCCGTTCCTGGCGATTGCCGCGATCTTCGTCTACACCACGATCACCAACATGATCGAGCGGCCCGAAGGGATCAAGATCGCGTCGATCTTCATCCTCACGATCGTGTTCACCTCGCTCGTGTCGCGGACGCTGCGGTCCACCGAGCTGCGGGTCCACGGCTTCGAGCTCGACGGACCGGCGCGGGCGTTCATCAACGGCGTCACCCGGCGCGGGCGTGCGATTCGGATCATCGCCAACCGGCCGGGGTCGGGCCTGCCCTCGGAGTACGAGGACAAGATGCGCGAGGCCAGCGATTCGCACCACGTGCCGCCCGACGAGCCGGTGCTCTTCCTGGAAATTCAGCCAGGCGATGCGTCCGAGTTCAGCGACGTGCTGCGGGTGCAGGGCGTCGAGGTGGGCGGCCACCTGATTCTGCGCTCGAAGAGCCCGGCGATTCCCAACGCGATCGCGGCGCTGCTGCTCTACATCCGCGATGAGACCGGCGTGATCCCGCACGTCTACTTCGGGTGGACCGAGGGCAACCCGATTACCTACCTGCTGAAGTTCCTGGCGTTCGGCGAGGGCGATACCGCGCCGGTCACGCGCGAGGTGCTGCGCCAGGTCGAAGCCGATCCCAGCCGTCGTCCCCGCGTGCACGTCGGGTGATATCTCCGGCCTTTGGCCTCTCGCCTTTGGCCTTTAGCAAGAGGCAAAAGGCAAGAGGCAAGAGGCAAGAGGCTAGAGGCTCTCGATCGGACGCCAGCGCCCGTTCTCGAGGGCGAAGCGGGTTTCTTTCGCGGCGAACCCGGGCACCGGCGCCAGGGCCGAGTCGCCGGGCAGGGTCACGATGCGGGTCGTACCCTGGAAGCCGAACCCCGGCTGGATGCGCGGCACCGTCGTCGAGCGCGCCCACGCCATGGCCTCGTCCACCGAGCCGAACGGCTCCAACTGCCGCAGCGTCGTCCAGGTGGGAGGGGGCAGCGCGATCTCGCCGGCCCGGCAACGGGCGATCGCGTCGGCCGGCCGCATCCAGACCCCCGCGCTGGTTTCGCGGCCGCAGTGCGACGCGTCCTGCGCCTCGGGTTCCACCGCAAGGAAGAAGTAGGCGTCGAACCGGCGCGGCTCGATGTCCGGTGTCACCCAATGCGCGAACAGGGTGAGCCAGTCGAGGGCTAGGCGCCACCGCTCCGCGGCCACCAGCGTGGCAAACGGGCGCCCGGCCGCAAGCGCCTCGCGCCCCTTGTCGACGGCGTCGATATCCCCGGACCGTTCGCCAACCGATTTGCCGTCGCGGTTGCGGGCGAGGAGGATGCCGGCCTCCTCGTAGAGCTCACGGACCGCCGCCACGTGGAACGCCCGCGCCTCGTCGTCGAGCACGCCGGCCATGCGGTCGCGGACGCCGCTCAGGCCGTCGCACAGCGCCGCGATGTCGCCGGCGCTGTCGGCCAGTGCGAGCTGGCCGCCCGGAAACACGTAGGCACTGGCCAGCACGGCTACCGCCGTGTGCCGCTTGACCATGAACACTTCCAACCCCCCGGCCGCCGGACGGATCAGGGCGACGGTGGACGCCGGCGCCAGCGGGGGAATGGTCACAGCCCGGGTCATTCTATAGTCTTCAGAAGGCTGTAATTCAACGTTCACGACAGGAGGCGGCTAGATGCTCAAGGGAATAGTGCTTGCGGGAGGGGCAGGCACACGGCTGCATCCGCTCACGCGCGGCATCAGTAAACAACTGCTTCCCATCTTCAACAAGCCGATGATCTACTACCCGCTGTCGGCCTTGATGCTGGCGGGTATCCGCGAAATCCTGATCATCACCACGCCGCACGAGCAAGACGGTTTCCGAAGACTCCTTGGTGACGGCTCCGAGCTCGGACTGACGATCGATTACGCCGTACAGCCGAAACCCGAAGGTCTGGCACAAGCATTCATCATCGGACGCGATTTCATCGGAACCGATCGTGTCGCGCTTGCTCTAGGGGACAACATTTTCTACGGCGCGCATTTCTCCGACTCGCTTCGAGATGCGGGAGAGCGCACCGTGGGCGCCACGGTGTTCGGCTATCTGGTCAAGGACCCGGAACGGTACGGGGTCGTCGAGTTCAACGATCGCGGTGACGTGCTGAGCATGGAGGAGAAGCCGTCGAGGCCGAAATCCTCGTGGGCGGTCACCGGCCTTTACTTCTGCGACAACCAGGTCGTGGAAATTGCGGCCGGCCTGAAGCCGTCGGCTCGGGGGGAACTCGAAATCATCGACGTCATCCTCGAATATCTCCGGCAAGGCAAGCTGCACGTCGAACGTCTTGCGCGTGGCACCGCCTGGCTCGACACCGGAACGCACGCGGCGCTCATCCAAGCCTCGAACTACGTGCAGGCGGTCGAGGAGCGCCAGGGGCTGATGATTGCCTGTCTGGAAGAGATCGCGTTTCGAATGAACTACATCTCCATTGAGCAGTTGGCCCAACTGGCAACGTCCATGGGGAAGAGCTCGTACGGAGACTACCTTCGACAGGTTGTGGAGCAGGACACCAAATATGCGATTCGTTGACACCGAGATCGCGGGAGTGATTGTCGTCGAGCCTGACATCCATCGCGATGCGCGAGGCTTCTTTCTCGAAACGTTCCATGCGGCGAAATACGCGGCAGCCGGGATTCCCTCGACATTCCTCCAGGACAATCACTCCTCCTCCGCGCGCGGCACCTTGCGCGGTTTACACATGCAGATCCTCCGGCCGCAAGGTAAGTTGGTGCGGGTGATCGCGGGGGAGATCTGGGATGTGGCGCTCGACGTGAGGCACGACTCGCCCACGTTCATGCGTTGGACCGCCGCCACGCTCTCGGCCGAGAACTTCAGGCAGTTGTACGTTCCGCCCGGGTGTGCGCACGGATTCTGTGTGACGAGCGACGTCGCAGAGGTTCAGTACAAGTGCACCGAGTTGTACGATCCGGCAGACGAGATCGGCATCGCTTGGAACGACCCAGTCGCGGCCATCACGTGGCCGGTCGCTGAGCCGCTACTCTCGGCGCGCGACCAGGCGAACCAATCTCTGCGTCAGGTAATCGCCGTGGTGGCGGCTCGCCGTTCGTCGGTTCTTGCGAGGTGAGGCCCCCGATCGAACGGCTGTTGCGCCGGGATGCCGCAGCTGTTACCGCAGTGCGTCGATGATGCCGTTGAGCGTCGGGCTCGGGCGCATCACCGCGAGGGTCTTCACCGCGTCGGGGTGGTAGTAGCCGCCAAGCTCCACGGGCCGGCCCTGCACGGCGGCCAGTTCGCCCACGATTGCCGCTTCGTCGCGCTGGAGCTGCTGCGCCACCGGTGTGAACGTGATGCGGAGCACCGGGTCTTTCGACTGCTCCGCGAGCGCGCGCGCCCAGTAGAGCGCCAGGTAGAAGTGGCTGCCGCGATTGTCGATCTCGCCGACCTTGCGCTGCGGCGACTTGTCGTGCTCGAGAACCTGGCCGTTGGCCCGATCCAGCGCCTCGGCCACGACGACGGCGCGCGCGTTGCCGGTCTTGAGCCCGAGATCCTCGATTGACACCGCCAGGGCGAGGAACTCGCCGAGCGAGTCCCAGCGCAGGTAGTTCTCCTGCACCAACTGCTGCACGTGCTTGGGGGCCGAGCCGCCCGCGCCGGTTTCGTAGAGGCCGCCGCCGGCCAGGAGCGGCACGATCGACAGCATCTTCGCGCTGGTCCCCAGCTCGAGAATCGGAAAGAGGTCGGTGAGGTAGTCGCGCAGCACGTTGCCGGTGACCGAGATGGTGTCGGCGCCGCGGCGCACGCGCTCGAGCGTGGCCTTGATTGCGTCCACCGGCCGCAGGAT
>Ga0173480_10000199_pt1 | contig 17710 bp, 23 predicted proteins | sample NitcycUS209509C1_FD_122622 | JGI IMG/M metagenome (GOLD analysis project Ga0173480, IMG submission 122622) | Soil microbial communities from Arlington Agricultural Research Station in Wisconsin, USA - Nitrogen cycling UWRJ-S209-509C-1 (version... | ecosystem: Environmental > Terrestrial > Soil... | reverse complement strand
GGAGTTGTAATCTGAGTCCAAAATCCAAACGATGCTACAGTTATTGCGGTTGTATCTATGTAATTATCCAGAATAGTTGCTTTATATTGAACTGTATTTCCATTTGCTAAATAAATATGAAGTTTTAATTTAGCAGAAATAGGAGCATCTATTCCTCCAGATACTTTACCAAACCATCCAGCTCCTAGTAAAAACATAAGAGTAAGATTTCCAGAGATAGTTTGTGCTTGAAGTGGAGGAGTAGTCCATGTCCAATCAGGAGCTATATCATAATTTCCTTGTTTATTGGAAGTAAAATAAGTTCCAGTTTGATTCAGTGTTCCAGTATATTTCGTTTTTCGTAATATCCACCTATGTCTTACCGGACTAGTAGGAGATGTTACACCCATAACTCCCCAATTACCATGCATTGGACCATGCATAATAACACTAGGAGCTTTAATTGAAGGATAGTATCTAGTTGCCATTTGCTTGAATTGACTGGGCTTTAATTACACCCTTTAGTCTTACAAAATTAACAGATGGAGGTTTTCCATCTGAATACTCTACTCCACTTTCTTCTGAATTCATATTGTATCCTTTTCAGCGACGGCCCCAAGGACCAGTTTATTAGTTTCGATGAGTGCGATACATGACATTTTCACATCAAATATCCACTTAGCCCATCGGATGTTCTTCGCATCCATTCCATCAGCATAGTTTGCATGAAGCATAATGTGCTGATTCGGTGGAGGAAGAGTAATCCAGACTTTCTTACTGAGTGAATCATTGACTACTTGCATGAAGTGGAAGTTATTTCGATCCAATGAAAGCCAGAAATCCTCGATTTTCCATGACATCTCTGGTCTAGCATACACGCCATTGAATAACATGACACCTGACCAATCAGTTATCAAGAGGAAATCGACATTCACTCCCCCAGTATCAAGAACCGTAGCAATGCCATGCACCGGAGCGCCAACACCTTGATCCAAGACTTCTTCTTGCCACGAGGAAGGCTCGTCACCATTATCTGCATATGAAAACGTCCTACTTGCTTTGAATAGATACAAGACGTCTCTAAATTCCTGCACATTGGTGAGAGGATTTCCATCAAGTGGCGCGATAATCAATCCATCAATCTTACTAATTGACTCTGGTTCTCCAGGAAATGAAACACGAGCAATGGATCGATTGTCTGTAATTCCAACTGGTAAGTCCTTTAATGTCTCAGTTGTACCGTATTCACCTACTCCCACCAGTCTGGAATGATAGGTATTGAGATTTACACATGATGGAATCTCACTGAAGTTATCAATCAGATGACTTGCATCACTCAGGAGATCAGCATCGAAGAATTCGACTGTTTTAGTTGTATCGACATTATTCTCAATATTTCCACCCGGAATGAAGAAGAATTGATATCCTTTCTGATCTCCATTGTATTCAGGGATTCCCTTAGTTGAAACTAGATGTCTCTTCTTTACATACGCATTCGCTGACACAGGGATGTTACTCACATCAATCTTATGAGTTCCATCGAATTCCAAATTTGCAAATATTTCAGGTCCAAGTGCCGTCAGATAGCCTGTATCAGTCTCGTAGACTACTGCGATCAGATGAATGAATATATCAGTCAGTCCAGCCGCACCTAAATTGGCTATTAGTGCAGTTCCAGTAGGAGGAGGTCCAGCAGCTTTCCTAGCAGGAGTTCCATCCCCTTTGTAGACATAGAGAAATTCGTTTTGAATTCCAAGTTGGCGATTTACACCGAATGGATTGACGTATGTCTTAAAGGGAGTAATGTATGCGCGTCCGCTAATTGCAACGAATCCGAAGTCTTCCATCGCTGCAATGGTCAGAATCGGTCCATGCATTATACTCGGACTTACCACATGATAGATTTTACCTCCTTCAGTTAGAACTAGTAGAGTCTGACCAGTTTGCATCACATAGTTGTAAATCCGTAGAATTCGACCCAACGGAACCGTTAGAGTCTGATATTTATCTAACGCATCTCTGGTTTCAACACCTGAATTGAAGTATTGAACATTTTCAGCTTTAATGAAATGATCTGATGGAGCTGATTCGTCGTCACCTCTATCCCACCATCCACCGAACTGTTCAATGACTATAGGATCATGATCTCTCAATCCCGGCATTAGTATCCCCCTCTCGACTTATAGCCAGCTCTGAAGGGCCGATGTCGAGTCATAATCTGTTGTCTTCCCTTGTTATTTATTCCAGTTAGTCGTTCTAATGCCTTCTCTGCTTGATCCTCTAGTATTCCTGCCCTAGTTTGATTCTCTCCGATGAACATTGAACACAAGGCAGCAGTTTTGTATGAGAGGAATGACCGCGCGTTAATAGTTCCAATTATTGAATTTTCATCTATTGCCTGAGATATAGCTTGACGAACATACCTCAATTGAACTTCTCTAGCTGCAAGAGCACCATTTGGATTGAATTTAATAGCTTGATCTTCCCACACCCAGAACAGGAGTGATTGATTAGGAGGAAATGCTTGAAGAAAGTCTCTACGTCCAAGTGGAAGGAATGGATCTTGACTTCCTGATTGTCTTTCACCAATTTGTTGTATTTCCACTAGATCAATTGGATACTTTGGAGTTCCAACTGTATCAGCAGATACTATCTTATTAGTTCCAAGAGGAACCGTTATCACGGCGGAAGTTTGATTAGTTGGTGAAGAGTTAGATTCCTCTAAACTCTCCACCAGCTCATCAATTGCCATGTTTAGATAAGCTAGTTGAGCGTCGTAGGTGTAATCTGTCCTATCTGGATCATTCATCAATGCTGCACTGCGGTCCATCACTTCAGCCGCAGTTAAGGAAGTGGTGGACATTCTTTCTCCTCTTTAGTCAGATTAAGCGAGAGTTACAGCGTAATTACCAGCCGTAATTGCAATGGTGATTGTAGTAACACCATTGATATCGAATTCCCTCACGTTAGTTCCCGTGATTGGATCAGTATAGATCTGAATCGTTTTATCGAGTAGATCCATATCTACACGCGTCACATTCGGAATGACTCCAGCAGTCACTACACGTCCTGGACCTGTTGGCGCCGTAACTGTTACCTGATGTGGCATCTGTCTCTCCTAATCCAAGTGAAGTAATGTCCACCCCATAGAAACACGCGAATGAAACTTCGTGTCTTATGGATCTTCATGTTACTTAGCGAAGGTCAGATTGAGCTGTTTAGCCATTTCCGGATCTACAATGGCTTTGCACGTCTGACAGATTGGGAATGATGGATTCCTCAGTGAACCACATGCGACACATCGCACGAGTTCCATCGTCTGAACGTCTCCCAACCATGGTTTATTCGAGATATTCAGTTCCTGACACGCAAGTCGCGCATCACTTGAAATAGAGAGCGGATTTCCATTACTCCTACTCCACAAGATGTCAGCAATACGAATCAACTCTGAAAACCACTTCTTCTGTTTCGTCTGAGCTTCCAAGAGAAGTAATGGATGTTCTTTCTTCAGATCCTTAGCTGTCCATTCACCATGAATATAAAACAATCCAGGCTGTTGATCGGCCATATTACATGCGAGAATGCCATTACAGTAATCACGCACCACCGAATCAGCGATTTGGATACTAGAGACTGGAATTTCGAGTAGTGGCTGATTCTCATCTACTTCTCTCCACCAACTCGATGGTCCCACTACTAATACACTTGGAGAATCGAAGGTTCCACTCGGTATTTCAAAAAAACCAGGCTGAATCGTAGCTTTCCTTTCAGAAATACGCTTAGGAAGAATCGAAACAATAGTCGATTTATCCATCGGATTGACAGCAGCCCGAATAGTGCGACGATTCGGATTAGTGATTGTTGGAAATTCACCCACTTGACTCATCTCTTACTCCCATTCAGTGAACTTTTTTGTCTGAATCGTAATTAGAAGGCACTACGATTCCTTCTCTGTATCGTAATGCATCTCCTGTTTCCGTCTCATCTCCGAACAGTTCATCACTTATTTCCTTGATTCTCTGTTCCTTTCCCTCTGCTGTAGTGTTTTTCTCTGAATCGACATATTTCTTTAGTGTCGATTTACCCAAAGCCGCGTAAAGAGTATCAATTATGAACTTCGTAGCATTCCAGATGGGAGCTATTGGTAAGCCATCAGGCCCACGATACGCCCAAATTGGTTCATAACTTAACTTACTAGCAGGAAGTGATGGTTGATCTATATCAGGAATCAAGACTAGTCGTTCCAAAACATATAAATCCTTCAAATATGGGTATTTCTTGACTTCCATTATCGTAGCTTCAAGTAATTGAATACCTGAATCAGTAATATCAACTAGTCTTATTTCAGTCTGTTCATTAGCCCACACTATTCTGAAAATAGGTAATCCAAGGACTACATCAGTCCCAAAGTGTTCGATTAGTCGTTTGTTTAATGTTTCAATTGTTTCCATAAAAATCTCCCCCTAGACATGGTGTTCTAGGGGGAGTCCTCACCACACTTACACGCCGGAGTTGATCACCCATTTCTGGAGTGACTTCACATACACAAGGAACACAGCACGATTCACGGCAGCAGCGATGCCGACGAGAATATTACCTGATGTTCCAAGAGTTAGACCAGTAGTGGGAACCAATACAAGGAACCCACTGAAACCACCACCGAAGTTCGGAGTGATAGTATTGATCTGAACTGCACCAGTGACTACAACAATGTCTGTCTTCGCATTGATTGTAGCCGCTGATGCTACAGTACTCTCACTCAACTTACTCGCTGTACCTGGAATCATCTCTCCTCCTCCAACCTCTGATCAGTTCGACCAGATGAGATGAATTAACTACTACCCAACAGGAACGTATTTCTGAATATTGGGGTTGTAGACAAGCAACATAACCTGACCGACTACTGATGCCGTAGCCGTAAGAATGTTGCCTGTAGCGAGAACTCCACCAGTGCCTGCGAACTGAAGTGCAAGCATGTGCGCGTGCTGAACAGGAGGAGTAATCGTAGCGATTCCCACGTTACCCGTCAGAACCGTGAGAAATGTAGTAGGTGCGATGGTAGCTGCACTTGCTACAGTTCCGGGTGCTGAGTTATTCGATGGGTTGATTGCAGCCCAATCGGATGCTGTCAGTGGCATGATTTTCTCTATCCTTTCTGACTATTAGTAGCCGACAGGGACAGCAAGGTTATCGATGTATGAGCACGCAGCAGGATTCGACACGAATGTCTGCATACCCACAACCATGTAGAAGATTTCCGCGGCAGCGACTCCACCACTGGCTCCACGGATCTCGAAGATCTTCCTTCCATCAGTAGTATAGAATCCGATGGGAAGAATCTCAGCACGGCCCCACACTTCATCGACAATGAAGTCAATGCGTGTTTTGTCCCAGTTGAAGGAAGGCTTCACACCAGCTCCTGCCAACTGCATGTTAGAACCAAAATACATGTTCAGCCCTTCTTCCTTGGCTGTCTTCTGTATGATGGAAACCAACTGACCGATTTCCTCATATGCCTGCATCTGACACGGATGCAACCACGCTGTTGGATTGAAATTGTGTTCCATTCCAACACGATTACCAATCTTATTCATCGCCAACCGCGGCAATGGAAGTGTCAATGCTGCCGAACCTGCATTCACACGATTGGCTCGAATCTCTGGAGTGGTGCTACGTGAGAATCCCAACCATGTTCCAGTGGATGCATTGGAATGATGGTATGGAACACCATACAGTGCAGGAAGTGATGCTGGAGCAGAGATACCAGCAGTCACAATCTTATCAGTAGGAGCCACCGCAGCAATCTGTGGAGTGATGGAGATGGTCTTATTCTCCACATCATACTGAGTGATGGTACCACTACCACGATTGATTGCGAGTGCTGCATCCCAGACTTGAACAGTCTGACCGAAACGCATCAATCGGGCACCAAATCCATCAGTAGTGAGGGTGATTACATTTGAACCACCTGCCGGCGTATCAGTAGTGACTACACCAATCACACCATCACCAGTCTGCATCATCTGAGATTCAAGCTGACGCCTCATCTCATCCAATGCAGTAGCAGTCAAACGACGAACAGAATTGATGATAGCCTTACGTGCATCATCAGTAGCCCACTGAGTCAACTTGGTGTACTCAATGTTTTCACTCAGGAAAACACAGTTGAGAACAGCCTTATCGAACGTAGGCCCACCACCTCGACCCAGATCTCCACCATCTGGATTGAAGTATTGAAAACTTCCACCCGGACGAAGTTCCAACGGAACACGCATCTGACGGTGTGAGATCTTCTCCACATCCCGTTTCTTGATGTTCGCGTAGAACTTATCATCACGTTCAAACAACACACGAACTTTTGGAATGACCTTCTCAAGTTCGAGTGCTGCGACCTGTGCTTCAACTACAGCCATGATCCACTCCTTATTAATCTTTCATCAACACATCAAGTGTTGACATACCCCGTGGAATGTCCTTTGGTGAACGTATTTTTCCACTAGAACTGGGGGAAGTGGATTTCCCTGACGTAATGAGACCTTTTTTCTGTGACGAAGAAGTGGTCTGAGTTTCTTCGATTTCTTCCTTGTCAGAAGAACCATTAGAACGTGAACCAAGTCCCTTCAGAGCATCATTTCTGGCCTTTTTAATCACTGATGGCAACAGTGTTTTTGCTTTGCTCAGATACGCGGACTTGATTCGATCAGTCGATTCCTTGTCAAATCCACTCTGGAATGCTTTCTCCCAGAGTCTATCCAACAATCCTCTGAATCTCGTGTCTTTCTGCATCAGCCCTTCCAATGTTTGGAGGGCTTCATTCGTTGCATGATTCTTCACGTAGTCTGTCATCGATCCTTTAGGATCAAGATGAGCATCTATCGTGGATTTCAGCACATTGTCTGCCTTCGTCTGTAATGAGTCGCGAGTAGTCTCAAACGTGCTCATTACACGGGCTTGTTCCTGTTGCTGATATTCCTGTTCTCTCGTTTGTTCTTCTGGTCTGGTCTGTCGGCTCAACTGCTTAGGTGGCTGAAAATTCTGTGAACCAAATACGAACTGATTCAGAATATTCGCAGCTGCCGTCAGAGGACTACCTTGTTCACCTAACTGTCTACCCTCTCTCACCATCGTGATGATAGTGTCTTTGATGACATTACCAAGCACATGATAGTAAGCCTGCTCATCGACTCTCTTCAGTGTAGGAAGATAATTATCAGCGATCTTCAGGAATGCTTCGTTGTCTTCACTCTTAACAGCCTGAAGGACTACACCGATATCACCCTGCATTACCTGAACATCAAGTTGATCTAAGTATCGAGCCTTCTCTGAACTGACCTTAGCATCTTGAATAGTTGGAAATACTTCCGTGAACTGTTGCTCACGATAGTATGCCTTCTCAAGATAAGGAAAATCCTTGAATAGTTTCGGATATTTTGCAAGGATCTCTTTCCTGCGAACTGGAGTCATTAACTCCAGATCTTCCTCTGATGGACCCTCTAATTCTTCCTCAATTTCCTTTAACTCGTCTACTTCCTTTTCATCATCTTCTTTATCATCATCTTCGTCATCAGTCCCAAGTTCTTTAGGCTTCTTGACAGGAAGTTCGAGTATTTCCTCCGGTTCTTCCTCAGTATTCAGAAGTTCAAATGTCTCATTAGTCTCATCTCCTGAATTTCCAGAGGAGTCATCGGGTGAATAGAAGTTATTGAACAGTCGGTGCATTTTGTTCTCCCTTTAGAGGTTTCCCTGAGTTAGTCTTAGGGGGTTTTGTTGGTGGTGCCTCACCACCTTGTTGTGGAGGCTGCATCATTCCTTGTGCTTGCATCTGTTGCTGCATCTGTTCCATCTGTTGCTGCATAATTGTGTCCTTATGCATCTTCATATGGAGCAGAACATTCTTATATCCGTCTGGATTCTCTGACTTACACAGTCTACCTGCATCACTTACAAGCCATCGTCTGCAAATGTCTGCCTCAATTTCGTGGTTATCCACGTCAGCATCCACTTCTATAGAAGGTAATTCTTGAGGTGGTGGCACCGGAAGGCCCATCTGTTGTGCCTGCATAGCCATCATTGGATCTGGTGGCATGATGATGGGTTCAGAGTTAATTAAGAGTTGAATCTCCTCATACTGTTTTTGACGGTCATCTTCACCTGGAATTATATAATCATTTAATCCAATGACCTTCTTGATGTATGGGAGATTCTCTGGACTTGCAAGAGTTGCCATGATTTCTTCGTTGTTCATCTCGAACAACTGCATGATGGCATCCTTTTGCTGATTCCATGTGATTGGAAGATTCTCATTAGCTTCCAGTTCTACATTTCCGATCTTTCCTTCCATTTCTGACTTACGAATGAAGACATTGATGAAATTTCCGAACTCATCTTTCTTTACTTGCTTTTCGTCTTCTTGAACTTCCTTCATGTACATGGGAATGACTTTGCCGAATACATCTTTCCACCACAAAGTCAACATCTTCCATGTAGTCTGCAATCGCTGTAATGCCTGTGCCCTACTCATCGAGTACTCACTTGCAGTACGAGAGCCGGACATCTGTCCACCAAAGAGTGATGGTAAGGCCCCTGAGACTATCTGTCCCATCTGCTGGATTTTCTCCGCAAACGGAAGAACTTCTTGCGACAATGTAGCCGTCTTAACCTCATAAAATCCTTCGGCAAGCGGCTTCCCAGATTTAGGGGTCGCGGGATAAATGCTACCAGGCGCAACTTCTGAATTACGATACGCATTAAAATTCAAGACTTTCGGATCAGCAAACGTCTGTGGAATTCCATGTTCAATCGTCTGAAGTGTGAGAGAGATGAGATCGTTGGTAATATCTTGAACCGAAGTAAGGAGTAGACCGAGAGGATCGAAATGAATGTAATCGGATAGAGGATTATGAGTGATTGTCCAACAATCGTCAAGTGCTTCATTCTCTGCATGACAGACCTGATCGTTGACAACACAAACCTTTACTCCATCAGGATAATCTTTTTTCAGTTCTTTTATGATTTCGACATCTTCCAAGACTTCATACGCGCATGGACGAAGCCAACAATTACGGACAGTAACATTATTAACTGGATGCTCGCCGCGATACTGCGGTGACGTTCGGCCCCACTGCTCATAGAGGTCATAAGTGGCACCACCGCGTTGGAGTTTATCACGAAGTTCTGGATATTTCGAGAGGACATTAGCGAAATGAGTCTCATACGAGTAGATCAGATACGAACATTCCTTCTGATTCCGTGCCCACACTGGAACTTTAACGAATAGACCGCCATAGACTTCCATGCATATACGCGACTTCGGATGTTTAGTAACTCCGACCATGCGCGTGATAGTTACTGTCTTTGATTGAATTTCTGGGAGGATAGTTGCTTGACACTGAGGACAAACTTCCTTGAGTTCCTCAAGCATTTCATTCATTCCGACAGATTCATCATCTGGCATGAATGAATCTTCCTGACCTTCCAGTATTCCATCAATCATTTCACTCTGATCTTGCAGTGAAGGTTCTGGAAGGATAGGATTTCCCATTTCATCAGTCTGATTCATTCCACCAGTTTGATCTGGTGCCATTTCATCAGACATCTCAGCTCCACAATTAGGACAGATTCCTATATTGTGCAACTCATCAGTCTCTTCGTACTTCTTTTTCTCATATGTTCCGTACTCCTCATCCTCTTTAGGATAGGAATACATCGCAATCATTCCTTCAGTGCAATGAATGAACAGAGAGTGAAGCCAAAGAAGAGGAGCATTGTTGTGCTTGAAAACCAGTTCAGCGATCTTATCTCCTGCCTTAGCTGTGGCGATATCTAATGGGTTGTCAGCATCATCCGGATAGCAGGTAATAGGAGGCACAGTAACAGACAGAGCAGCAATAATAGATTCGAGATAGGCACGATAGACATTGACTGGTTTGTCGTAGTATCCTTGATCAGAATCTTCGCCAGCTCTTTCATTCTCTGGAATCCGCCAGTCATGTGCTACCTCAGAGTAGTAAGTGTGCTGAATATTTTCCCACAGTAACTTCAATCGACGCCACTGTTTGATCTGACGATCACGTACACCTCGATCTTCATCATCGAAGTGGTCCACTATAGTTTTTAAAGATCTTTTTGTCTCGTCATCTAGTTCTTTCACGATGCCTCCTCAACTAAATGACGCTTCAAGTAATCCATCATATCGAATAACAACAATTCATCGTCATTTATTAATCCAAGAACTACATTACATCTTTGACATAACAAATCTCGATGGGCACCAGTCTTATGATTGTGATCTACAGCCAGATTTCTACCAGTTTTACATAATTGTTTACAAATTGCACAACCCCTTAGTTGCAGTAATAACTTTTTATCATATTCTTCTGCTGTAATACCATGTCTTGTCTTTAAATTATTGTTTCTAATATATTCAGGAGTTTCAAATCTTGTACGATTATATTTTTCCTGTCGTTCTTTATGACAAGTATTACACCAAGTTCTAAGTTTTGTACCTGAATAAACAGCATTCTCTTCCAATACCGGAAATCCGCAGTTTTTGCAATCATCACCTAATTGAAAAGTCATTAATTAATCTCTTAGACTAATACGAGGGTTGATATGATGGGTTAACCATCTGCCTACCACGTGTAATCGAACTCATCAGATTAGGCTGCCTGACTGTTGGTGCTCGTGGAACAGCTGTCTGTCCTGCCATTTGTGGAACTTGTGATGGACCGATTCCACCACCCTGTGGATTCCCGCCACCTTGAGGAATCATACTCATACCTTGACTAGCAATATTGAGTATATTTCCTAGCTTACCTGTACCTGCTGCTCCACCACCTAGCATAGTCTTAGCACCTGATCCAATCTTACCTAATAGACTAGTAGATGGTCCAAGTCCTTTAGCTACTTGTCCTGCACCGAATCCACTAGCTGCACCAATGCCACCAGAAATGAGTGAATCCTTTAGAGATCCGCCTTCTAATTTCTTGGATAGAGCACCAGTACCAGCACCTATAGCCATAGCAGCTAATGGGCCGACTCCAGGTATAAATGATGCCGCGATTGGTGCAGCTTTCAGTAGAACTTTGCCAAGACCCTTCCAAAAACCCATGATCTGATCCTATCTTAAACGAAAAGAAGAGTCAGTGATTCCGAAGAATCTCAAGAGCCAGATCACAATGAACAGAACTATAACTACTCGAATGATTGTCTTGATAGGAGGACTCATTGGGACATACGCTTCTATCAAATACAATCCCACGCCAAGAACTACCAAGAGAATCAAGAGAGTAATCACTTCTTACTCCAATCCTTACGTTTCTTCGCTGGAGTCTTCTCGATGAATTCACGCGCGACTGATTCAGATGGACCGATTCCAGTCTTACTAGATGATCCATGTGCAATTGCTTGCATGAATCGATACTGTTTAGCTGATTTAGCCGGCATTAGTCTGAGTCTTCAGTTTCTTATTTGGATCCATCGATAGATCCAATTCTTTCTCTAAATCAGCTATCTCTTTTTCCTTCTCTTGCATTAGTTGGAACTTCTTCCTGTCCTCAGCTTCCAACATCTGCTGTCTTACACGCCAAGGAATGAATGTATTGCCAACTGGTTTCAATTCTTCCGTAGAAGTCTGGACAAGTGGTTCAACCTGAGGAGGATTAAGTGCTCTGGTCAAGAGATCCCGACGTTCGCGTGTACTCTCTTCGAGTAGGCTACGTAGAACCTCACAGGACTCACACCTAACCGGCTCTAGATTGAACCATTTCTCAAGAATTCTCTTAATCATTCTGTCTCCTAATATTGTAATCACACGCACGCCCAAGGCGTGTACTTATTTCGAGGAATTAGTGTCTGTATCTCCTGATTGGCTGAATATTTTCATCAGAATCCACTTCTACTTTGTGCATATTCCGATAAAATGCAGTCCAATCATTACTTGAATTCAACTGTTGGATCAGATGTTCCTGTTTTTCAACCCGTTTGAACTCTTCATTTGATTCATCGAAGAATGATTCCGCTGCATCGACCAGATATCTCAGCCCATCGATGGGGTCATCACCTTCAAATTCTGCAATATCTTCAGCTACTTTGTTTCCCTTTGGTTTATCGTAACTACATGCCTTGATTGCCTCTATCAAGATGGGACACGCATCTCGAAAGATCTGAAGTTTCGGTAAATTTTTCTCTGGTTCAGTGGGATTGAATGAATTTAAGTAACTTTTGTACTCAGTCATGCCACGATTTCTCATGATCCACATGGCATACTCTTCATCGTATGGAACTACTTCAGTTGGATTGACTAACTTTGGCTGCCATCGAAGATATTCATGGATTAGAATCTTCCCAGCTATTCGACTTCCTGGACTATTATTACTTAGTTCGATTGAATATCCGAGTTCCTCTTCAATCTGTTGCTGAATTGTGTGTTCTTGTCCACGATCCTGTCCTGCTGACTTACAGAACCTAATGAGTCTTGGGTTTTCCTTGTCGATATACAGTTTAACGTGTGGCGCCCATTCAGCGATCTTTGTCTTAACCCAGTGTTGCTCTCTGTAGATGAATACGCGTCTATTAGGTGATATTGCTGCATATCCAATCCATGTCATCGCACGGAATCCCCAGTCTCCTATTACTATTCGCGGCCACCACGTAGGAATCTCAAATGACTCAACTACATGGATCGCGTTATCTGGTTCATCCTCGAATTTCCTGTCACGGAATTCATCGAATACCTGCCCCTGATACGCATCCCAATCTCCATACAGTTTAGCCTTCCTCTCAGCATCGATAGTGATACCTAAAAGAGACTGTTTGTACGTAGGATCGATGTGCGTATTATCTTCAAGGGTCGAATGAATGTAAATCCGTTTGTTGCCACCACGTCCGACTATTATCTTGCCGCCTTTTGGATAGGGCTTAATGAATCTCTTGTAAGTCCATGTATGTCCAATACCTCCCGGCATTCCTGCTGCTCGAATGATCGAGGGAAGTTCTGGAACAGGTGACCGGACACGCTGAAAGCCAATGTAGAGGTAGATCCATTCAGTGATTGAAGTTAACTCATCAGGGGTGAATAGATTGATCTGCATCGTATCATAGTTATGCACATCATCTTCATTCTCACAGTGTCCAAGAAAGATCATTGATCCTTCATTATGTGGTCCATATTTTGTGCTGGTACCTGTTCCATACTGATCTTCACGTGGAAAAGTCCAACACATCTCTGTCTTATTAAGAGTTGCTCCAAATTTTCGATAAAGTTCTCTACTCCTTGGTATAATTTCATTTCTGAGTTCAGGAAAAGTTCTCCTGAGAAAAACTTGCTTGAATTTCGGATGCTCATGCCATCGATGTACAATTCCATACAGTAGGAGAACATCCGATTTTCCTGAACCTGCTCCTCCTCCATAGAATCCTTCCTTTATACTAGTTGGAATTGATAGGAATAGACCCTGTTTCGGCTCTGGCTTCCATTCATTCGGATTCCTTGCAGTTAATTTAGGAATAATGATATCAGTCATTCTAATCAATCTGATCTATTGAGGCATTCCTCGTGGTCCACCTAACTGTCCCATCTGTCTCTTCTGCATCAGTTGCTGCAACATATTCTGTTGTGGTCCAATACCTCCGGGCATTCCTCCACCACCCATTGATCCGAGTGTTTGAATCTGAGGAGGAGGACCACTATATCCACCCATCGTATCACCACCTTGACCCTGTGGTAATTCAGGCATTCTCTGTGCTGGTGCATTTACCGGCATATTAGTAGGAGTCATCTGAGGTGATGGGCCTATTCCTCCTCCTGCAATAGGTGGCTTATTCTGATTACCCAGGCCTGACATCATTGGATTGAACTTATTAGCAGTCTGCATTCCAGGAATCTTATTCATGACTCCTACAGTCTGCTTGACTCCCGGAATCTTATTAGCTACTTTATTAGTAGCCTTGATGGGAGCCATTAGTGCCTTGCCAAGTCCTGACATGAATCCCATCTTCTAGTTCCTTCTCTTTTTCTTTTCTTCCAAGTTGATGCGACCGAATCCAGTAGTCATCGGCCCATGCGCGGGTAGATCGATGTCACCATATTGAGGTGATTCTTCAACATAGGCTTTCCTATAATTGTTCATCGAATCATTCTCTTTATGATATTGTCTACGTGAAGGAGACATACGAGTTGGACCCACACGCCTACCGAATTCATCTAATTTCTTTTTAGTTGGTCCTATTCCTACCTTTTCTTCTTTTGGCATATTAGTCTCGTTTCAATACAACTAATGTGTCCGCCGTCGCGCGTATGAATCCACCTCCCACTACAGCCGCACCACCAGTCAATGTCACAGCTGAATTCAATGTAAAGGTGGATGTATTGGATTGAGTGATAGTTGGTGAAGCCGCATCAGTGAATAGAGTACACTTGACTGCCGGCAAAGCATAGATCTGATTTGCCAACATCAGAGTAGGAGGACCGAGTGGAAGTAATTGAATAGGCATTATTTCTTCTCTTTACTTGATCCGATAGTATGCTCTGAATCAACTAGAATATCCTGCTTCTTGAATTCTTTAGTAGGCGGAACCTTGGGACTAACTGATTTACTTCCTAATCCCACAGGAGCAGAGCCATCAGTGAATGAAAAGTCCATACTGTTAGACAATGAACCGTCAGCAGTCTGAATCATTACAGGTACAGTAAATGGACCACTTACCGTATCCATATTCACTCCAGTAGTTAGCTCAGTTGAACTCACGAATACAGTAGGTTCAATTCCACCATTGAATACGATGGAATCACCTGACTTGAATCCCGTGCCATGGACATGCAGAGTGAATGATGGATCGCCTATCTCAGCCGATGATGGAGTGAGTGTTGCGACTACTGGAAGGACTGACTTAGGAGCTGATAGGATGAATGTGATCGCCGCGTATGCCTTCTGAGCAAATCTACTATCAGAACACGCCACATTCAATACATCCATGATGAGACTCTTTCTCTCATCAGCTACAGGAACAGGAGGTGCATCACTCAGAAGGACTGGAGAGAATGGATCTTTGTATCGTGGCCTGAATTGAATCGGCATGTGAATCTCCTGTATCTGAGGGAGACGGCATATCCAATGTAATGAGTCTCAACTACTCGGAAACTTCGATCACATCGAATGACTCTTCTTTCCTGAATTGTGGTGCGAAGATTACGAACTGTGGACCTGAATTGAATTGACTGGACTGATTGGATGATTGATCTTCGGGGAGAAGATCCTTGATAATCCCTGACATGTTCTTAGCGATTACAGCTAAGTCCTTCGCATCAGTATTATCTAATTTCTCTTGAGTAATTGCTGAGAGAGCACCATTCAAACTTCGAGAGGCTCGTTTGATAGCTCGATCTCTTGACTTCCTTATATGATTTAGTATACTCGGCTTCGGTTCGTTGTATGTAGTTGTACTCGTTGCACCCTTTGCATACGCACTCACACTACTCGAACTGATACCGAAGTCTTTAGCTAATGAAAGAGCCTCATTCCGTCCATTCAAGAGATGTTCTTCAGCTAGAAGATTCCTCAAGGAATCAGGTACATTATTGTCACCTTCTTTCCTTCCCCTATTCGGAACTTCTTGTATCAGGCCACGAGATGGAGTTTCAATAACCTGTGCAGATGGAACCGATTCAGAAGATGGAACCTTCTTATTCTGAGTCTTACTTAGTTTGGAGAGTTCTAATTCGAAATCTGAATCTGAAACAATTCCTATTGGCATCTCATCACCTAGCAAATCGATCTAACTGATTCCACCTATCTCTTTGTCTCAGTTTTCTCAGTTCCTTTGAATACTTCAAACTAGTTGGAGTATTCTCATATCGTCTTCCCTTCTTAATAGCATCACTTGTATTATCTCTGTTAGTTCCTTTGAATAGATGATCTGGATTGATACATCCAGGTCGATCACATTTATGACATATGCATCTATTACTTCCTACTTCCCCATTGAATGCTTCAAATATCTTTCGATGTAATCCATTACCAGCGTAGTGATCCCAGTTATCATTGATGATCCAACATCCTTTATCCTTAAGTATTTTAAGTCTTCCTACTATCGAGTGTCTAATCTTGTCACTCAGAGTCGAGGACAGTATCCTCTCTACCGCTTGTTTCTTAGTCGTCATGGATTGACGATACTCGCGTTCCTCGGAAAAGTCAAGTCCTCTAAGTCCTTCTGTTTCTTACACTTAGCCCGATCCGATCGGTGTCTTGATCGGATACACTTTCATACTATGGAACTGATATATGAGACTCTAAAATATACACAATCTTCATTCGAGATTTGATTTCAGGCAAGCCGCCCTGACTACTTTGTCAAGCCACAAGATACAGGGGTGTACCCCGTCCCCCACCACTAGGGCTAGTAGTTGCCATAGATATGATACACATGCCTAGTGTCTCGACCCCCAGGTCGAATAGTAACCATGTATACTACCCCCACCCTAGCACAGTGGCTGTGCCCGTGTCAACCCCTTTCGACGGTTCTCGGATTCTGAAGTATTTTCAGAAAACTTCATCCGACCCATTGACTCTCATCCTTGCACCTGCCATAATCATCAGGTCGGTTGGATAGGCCAGTCGCGAGACGTAAGAGCCAGAAGCCACACCGACCAAGATTGCGTCTGAATCACGGCGCCATCCGCGGCTGACGGTATCAGCCAAAACGATTCGGAGAATGTATGAAATCCAAGAGTGGCAAGGCAACGGCGGTCAAGGCATACAAGCAGAAGCTCGATTCGCCTTTGACGTTCCAGTTCTCGTATGAGACGTATGAGAACATCGGAGAAGTGAAGGCGGCGAATGACATGCCGTCGGATTCGGAAGTCGTGAAATTCCGCAATGCACAGCGTAAGGCGAATGCGCGTGCAAAGGAGCTGACGGCACAGCTCGACGCACTGGGAATCAAGAAGCCGACGATTGAGAACGATGAACAGCTCCGCCTTGAAGAGATGTTCAAGGTTCTCATGAGTTCCAAGAAATACACCGAAGAGGCTGCACGCGAGCTGGCGTCCAGCACTCTCGGCATCGACTGGGACGACGACTCAGACGAGTAGTCTCTGACATTCGGGAGAGGTGCGGCAACATCTCTCCCGACTCTGCATTCCGAAAGGACAGAACATCATGCCACGCCCAGCCCATATACCTCAGCGCAAGACTGCGAATCGAACCATCTACGCCAGAGATGAACAACTCTGGCGCGACTTGGTAGAATACTCCGCCAAACACTCCGCCAGCGTTTCCAGCATCATCGAAGATGCGATCCGCGAATTCCTTGCCAGGCACTCCGACTAACACCTCCCACCGACCTCTGGCCCACCTCTGGGCCGCTGCGCGCGCATCATGTAGCTGTGCGCCTTTCAGATTCATTCGTGCCATTCCTTGACATATTCTGCGAATCCTGCATTCTAGCTGTGCGCCTGAATCTCTGATAAGGCTCACGGAAATATATTTACCTCCCTCTCCCTCCCCCCCTCTCTCTCTGGTCTAAGGGATGGGGGAGGTATATGTCCCCTAGGGAGGACACACGGCGCAACGCACATACATATATTAATTATATATTCCCTCTTCTTTTTTTTTTTTGAGTTTTTTAAGGATTGGGCCTTTACTAGCCGACTTGACTCCCACTTCCCCTTTTTGTTAAGATTGGAGGGAGAGGGGGGCGGGGAGGGTATCTGGCACTCTTAAATCACTCCCGG
>Ga0173480_10000197_pt1 | contig 17734 bp, 16 predicted proteins | sample NitcycUS209509C1_FD_122622 | JGI IMG/M metagenome (GOLD analysis project Ga0173480, IMG submission 122622) | Soil microbial communities from Arlington Agricultural Research Station in Wisconsin, USA - Nitrogen cycling UWRJ-S209-509C-1 (version... | ecosystem: Environmental > Terrestrial > Soil... | reverse complement strand
CACCCCTTCCGCCAAGCCTGCGCGGATATTACTCCCACGGAAGCTCGAATGGCAGAAACGGCCCGGCGTTCGTCCGGCACTCGCGCTGACAATAGCGGTCGCATCGGTCGGTGAGCTTCAGACAAAGGCCTTGCGAGTCCTGCTGCAGGCAGCCCGCCATTCCCCAGGCGCAATATGAACCGCACTCCTTCCAGCAACGGTCGGAGGCCCAGACAGACTGCGCAGGTTCGCTGCGCGGAAATGGGAGCTCAGAACTGTGGGCGTTATATCGCCACGACGTCATCTTGCTATCGGCAGGCCAAGTCGCGCTGACAATCATCACGATTCCTGTCGCAACCAGACCGGCGAAGATCCCTGAACGCGTCATGGCGAGTCACCCACGGATCGCCACGATACCGCTACCTGGTGCATATCGCCAAGGCGCAGAGCGAGCGCGATTGTGGAGCTTGTCCTGGCCCGCTCTCGCTCTCGATGCGTCATTTCATGCATCGTTTCCGAAGCGACCCGCAGTCCGGGTTGCTATTCGCCCCAATCACCATTAGCTCCTTGCCGCAATGGTCAATCCAGAGCCGAAATCTGATCCGGCCGCGCCGAAGGTAAGCTTTGTCTCCCTCGGCTGCCCGAAGGCGCTCGTCGACAGCGAGCGTATTGTCACGCGCCTGCGCGCGGAGGGCTATGAGCTCTCACGCGAGCACAAGGGCTCCGACCTCGTCATCGTCAACACCTGCGGCTTTCTTGACAGCGCCAAGGCGGAATCGCTTGCGGCCATTGGCAGCGCGCTCAAGGAAAACGGCAAAGTCATCGTCACCGGATGCATGGGTGCGGAACCCGAGAGCATTTCATCCGCCTATCCAGATGTCCTCGCAATTACCGGCCCGCAGCAATATGAAACCGTTGTCGAGGCCGTCCACAGAGCCTTGCCACCGAAGCACGACCCGTTTCTTGATTTGGTGCCGCCGGAGGGGATCAAGCTTACGCCGCGGCACTATGCCTATCTGAAGATTTCCGAAGGCTGCAATAATCGCTGCACGTTCTGCATCATTCCGCGCCTGCGCGGCGATCTCGTCTCGCGGCCGGCTGCCGATGTGCTGCGCGAAGCCGAGAAATTGGTGAAAGCCGGCGTGAAGGAGCTGCTGGTCATTTCACAGGATACGTCCGCCTACGGGCTCGACATTAAATACGCGGCGAGCAAGTGGGGCGAGAAAGACGTGCGCGCGAAATTTATCGACCTTGCGACTGCGCTCGGCGAACTCGGCGTCTGGGTGCGGCTGCACTATGTCTATCCCTATCCGCATGTCGACGAGATCATCCCGCTGATGGCCGAGCGGAAGGTTCTCCCCTATCTCGATATTCCCTTTCAGCATGCTTCACCCGAGGTGCTGAAGCGGATGAAGCGACCGGCGGCACAGGAAAAGACACTGGAGCGCATCGAGCGCTGGCGCCGCGATTGCCCGGACCTCACCTTGCGCTCGACCTTTATTGTCGGTTTTCCCGGAGAGACCGACGCCGATTTCGAAATTCTGCTCGAGTGGCTCGATCAGGCATCGCTCGATCGCGTCGGCTGTTTCAAATACGAACCGGTACGGGGCGCCGCCGCAAACGATCTAGCCGCGCCGGTCCCTGATGAGGTCAAGGAGCAACGCTGGCACCGCTTCATGCAGGCGCAGCAAAAGATTTCGACGCGTCGTCTCAAACGCAAGGTCGGTAGCCGTCAGAAGGTCATCATCGACGAGATCGGCCCCACCGTCGCCAAAGGACGATCAATCGCCGATGCCCCCGAGATCGACGGCGCCGTCTATGTTACAAGCCGCCGACCCCTGAGAGTCGGCGAGATCGCGACCGTCAAGATCGAGCGCGCCGACGAATACGACCTGCACGGCGCCGCCGTGGGGTTCTGATGACATCAGACGCGGTAGAATTTCGCCGCGTTGTCGTGGAGAACAGCACGCTGCTCGGCCTCGGTATATTCCGAAAGCACCGTGCGATAGATGCCGAAGAAATCCGCATAGCTTGCGTGCAGCTTTTCGAGCGGGAAGTTGCTGCCGTAAATCGTCCGCTCGGCTCCGAAAATCTGAATGACGTCGCGGATCACTTGGCGCGCCTGCGGCAGCGTGATGCCGCTGCTGTACATTCCGAGTCCGGAAATCTTGACGTGCAGGTTGGGAAAGGCGGCCATCATCATCAGCGCCGCGCGCCACTGGTCGATGGCCGCCTGCGTACGCGCCGTCAGCATGCCTGCGTGCACCAGGATCATCTTCACGCCCGGAAAGGCTTTGATTAGCTCCACAGCGTGATTAGCCTGCCCCGCATAGACCTGCAGCTCGAAATGCAGGCCCTGCTTTTCCAGAAGCGCGAAGCCACGCCGGAAGTCCGGTGAATTGCAGAAATCGGCTCGCCGCGCGCCCTGCCGAACCGGATCGGCATCCCAATAGAGCATTTGCCGCACCCCGCGCAGGTTCGGCAATTTCTTCTGCGCCTCGATCGCCGCCTCAACCTCAGGATCCGCGAGATCGATATTCGAAACGATCCCTTGCGGAAATCCGTGCTTGTCCGCCACCGACTGCAGCCACCGCGTCTCTTCGAGCGCCTTGCCGGGGCCCCACATCGCGGTCACATGCACCGATTTCGTGACGCCATGCGGCTTCACGTCGTTGATGAACTCCTCGACGGGGTAGTCACGGCGGATTCCGAAATAGTCGCCGAACATGCGCGGTATCGGCGGATCGGCGAGCCAGGCCACATCCTTGCGCAACCAGATGTGATGGTGCGTGTCGATAACCGGTCCGCTGTACGTCATACGTCCCTCTTCAATGCTTCTGTTCCTGAACGACTTTGACTACCGCCCTCATGAGCGTCTCGAGCTCGTCCGTCGATATCGTAAACGCCGGCGTGAGATAGATGACATTGCCGATCGGCCGCACGAACACCCCCAACTCGATAAATCGCGCACGCATTGCGTCGAGATTGTCGATCCGGTCCAGCTCAACAACTCCGACCGCACCTTTCACGCGAACGCCCTTGACACCCGCCAAACCCCGGCACGGATTGAGGCCCTTGGCGAGCATGGCGGCAATATCCGCGACCTGTTGCAGGCGCGGCTCTCCCTCAAACAGATCGAGCGAAGCATTCGCGGCCGCGCAGCCGAGCGCATTCGCCATGTAGGTCGGCCCATGCATCAATGCCTTCTCCGGGTCGTCCGACCAGAAGGCATCGAAGATTTTCGCGGTCGCCACAGTCGCCGCAAGCGGCAGCGTGCCCCCGGTCAGCGCTTTCGAGAGTGCGATGATGTCCGGCGCGATCTGCGTTTGCTCGGAAGCAAACATCGTCCCGGTGCGGCCGAACCCGGTGAACACCTCGTCGAAGATCAGAAGTGCGTCGTGCTTGTCCGCGAGCGCTCGCAGATGACGAAGCGCACTGGCGTGATGGAATTTCATTCCGCCTGCACCTTGCACCAACGGCTCGACGATAATGGCGGCGATCGTGCCGCTTCGGTCCTTCAACAATTTGTCGAGCGCAGAGGCCGCGGCAGGGTTTTCCGGCAGGTCGACGATGTGTTGCGCGGGTAACGTGCCCGCAAACCTGGCATGCATGCCGGAGTCCAGATCACTGACGGACATCGCGCCGAGCGTGTCGCCGTGATACGCGCCGTGAAAGGCGACAAATTGCTTTTTGCCGCGCACTCCGCGATTGATCCAGTATTGCGTCGCCATCTTCATGGCGACCTCGACCGCGACCGATCCGGAGTCGGAGAAAAATACCCGCTCGAGGCCGCCCGGAAGCAATCGGGCAAGACGTTCGGCAAGCCGGAGCGCCTGCTCGTGCACAAGTCCGCCGAACATCACGTGCGGCATCGACGCGAGCTGTGTCTCGACGGCTCGTCGGATGTGCGGATGGTTATAACCGTGGCAGGCCGTCCACCAGCTTGCGATGCCGTCGATCAGTTCGCGTCCGTCCGCAAGAAAAATGCGGGCGCCTTGCGTTCGCGCCACCGGCAGCGGCGGCGACGCGGTTTTCATCTGGGCGTAAGGCAGCCACACATGCGCCAGCTCCGGGTCATACCGCCCGGGTGTCGCGCCGGTTTTGCTGCGCCGCCTCGTCATTTGACGTTTTCCCACCCCTTTCGTGCTAAGCATCTGATCCATGACCTGGCAAGGTTACTGATGCACTCGCTCGACGCCTACGCGCAAGACAAGCTCGCATCGCTCAGGGAACGGCACCTCTACCGAGCGCTGAACGAAACGCTGCGCGAGGACGGCATCTGGGTAGAGCGGCATAACCGTCGGTTCTTGTCGTTTTCCTGCAACGACTATCTCAACCTCACCCAGCACCCCGCAATCAAGAAGGCCGCCATCGCCGCCATCGAGGAATTCGGGGCGGGCTCGGGGGCGTCACGCCTTGTCACCGGCAATCACCCGCTTTACGCAAGGCTCGAGGCGCGCCTGGCCGAATTCAAGCGCACCGAGGCGGCCTGCGTTTTCGGCTCCGGCTATCTTGCCAATACCGGGATCATTCCGGCGCTCATCGGCAGCGATGGTCTCGTGCTGCTGGACGAATTCTCGCACGCATGCATTTACGCCGGCGCGCAATTGTCGCGCGGACACGTCAAGATTTTCCGCCACAACGACGTCGGCCATGCGCGCGCACTGCTTGATGCGCATCGCACGCAGCATGAGCGCGCCCTCATCGTTACCGACGGCGTTTTCTCCATGGACGGTGACGTCGCCCCGCTAGAAGATCTGTTGTCCCTAGCCGGGCAATACGACGCGTGGCTGATGTCCGACGACGCCCACGGCATCGGCGTGCTCGGCGGCGGACGCGGATCCAGCTTCTCGGAAAATTCGTACATTGCCGTTCCACTGCAGATGGGAACGCTGTCAAAGGCAATCGGCTCCTATGGAGGCTACCTCTGCGCGTCAGCGCCCGTCGTCGAGCTCATGCGCAACCGTGCACGCACGTTGATCTATTCGACCGGCTTGCCGCCGGCCAGTGTTGCAGCAGCGATCGCCGCGCTTGACCTGATCGAGCGGGAGCCGGCCTATGCGGCCCTGCCGGTCGCCAAGGCGAAGGCATTCACGCGCCGCGCTGGACTTCCCGAAGCGCAAAGCCCGATCGTCCCGATTGTCATCGGCGACGAAGAGGAGGCGCTGTCTGCTTCACGCGCTCTGGAAGACGAAGGCTTTCTCGTCGTCGCGATCCGCCCGCCGACGGTGCCACCGGGTACCGCGCGCTTGCGCCTCACTTTTACAGCGCAACACCCCGACGATGAGATCGAGCGGCTCGCCGATATCGTTCGTGACAGACTGTCGGCTTAGCCGTGGCCGCCTATTTCGTCACCTCGACCGGCACCGATATCGGCAAGACCTTCGTGACCGCCGCGCTCATTCGGTACTTGCGCGAGTCCAACCAGCCCGTGGCGGCGCTCAAGCCTGTCGTCAGTGGTTATGACTCATCAGTAGTAGATACCAGCGATCCCGCAGTGCTGTTGGATGCGCTCGGACGGCCGGTGACCGCCGACGAAGTGAACCAGATCGCACCATGGCGTTTCCGTGCGCCATTGTCGCCCGATCTTGCCGCGGCGCGCGAAGGACGCCACATCGACTTCGACGAGCTGGTCAAATTCAGCCGCGCGGCGATCGACGGCGCAAAAGGGCCACTTTTCATCGAAGGCTTGGGCGGCATTATGGTCCCTCTCGACGGGCAGCGCACAGTGCTCGACTGGATGTCGGCGCTGGATATTCCGCTGCTGCTGGTCGTCGGCGGCTATCTCGGCACCATCAGCCATACTTTGACGGCACTCGACGTCATCGCCCAGCGCAAACTGTCGATTGCGGCGATCGTCGTGTCTGAAAGCGAGCGCGATACGGTCGAGCTCGCAGATACGGTCGCCAGCATCACGCGCTTTGCCGGATCGGTCGGAGTTGTAGGCTTGCCGCGCCTGCCGGCGGGCATCAAACATCATCCCGCCGTTGCGAAGATCGCCTCGTTGCTTTGAGCCGCCCGGTCAGCCGTTGAGACTCAAAAACGTTTCCAGCATGCCTTCCAGGTTGACCACAGCATGCAGCATCATGGTCAGAAGAGTTGACCCGGTCACCCATCGCGCCCAACCGAACAGCACACCGAAAGCAAAAACCTGTCCGATCAGGAACCAGTCGTATTGGACGTGAATGATCGCGAACAGCGCTGCCGTTATGAGGATGACGGGCCAGGCCAAGCGGGGCGAGCGCAGCCAGCCGCGCATCAGGAAGCCGCGGAACAGGGTCTCCTCGCCGATCGGGATGAGAACCACGACCGCCGCCAGCAGCAACGGCAGTTGGCCGACGCTATTGGCTGCATGATAGATGTCGGTCTGGAAGCGGTCGACGACGCTCCGGCCCGCCAGCCAGCTCATGGCATCGCCGATTGCGATCATAGCGGCCAGAATTGCCAGGCACAGCACCACTTCGCCGCGGCGCGGCAGCTTGTAACCGAGATAATCGGCAATGTTGCCTTTGTAGCCGGCCGCCAGCGCAAGGATCGCGACTTGCACGGGCGCCGATACAAAGATGAACAAGATGATGGCGCCGCCATGCTGACTCAGCACGGGCACATTCCGCAGATCGAAATCGTACCAGCCGACCAGTGCCGCCATGCCCGCGAGTTGGCCCGCGAGAAGCGCGATCGCGCCGAGAACGAACGTGGCGAAAAAGCCCCAGGGCCTGGCGTCGCCGCTTACTGCTGATTCTTCAACCATTGAGCGAGCGTAGCACGTTCGTCATCAGTCATGCCGCTCTGATTGCCAAGCGGCATGGCCCTGGTTTGCACCGTCTGCGCTGAAATTGTTGCAGCGTGCTTCCTGATCTCGGCGATGGTTTCCAGGACAATATTTTTTGGCGCTTCCCGGAAACTTTCATGCGTCGGTTTCGTCGCGTGGCACATCACGCAGTGCTTCTGCACAAGCGCCAGCGCTTCGGCATCATCGACCGCAAGGGCATGTGAAGAGGGCGCGGAGACGGCGAGAATTGTCGCTGTCACCGCGCCCCAGTGCATCTGGCAAACCTACGGCATCAAGATGGTTGAGCCGGTCGTGTCGCGGCCTTCCATTTCCTTGTGCGCCTTGGCCGCGTCCTTGAGCGGATATTTCTGGTTGATCGGGATCTTGACTGCACCGGAGCCGACCACCTTGAAAAGGTCGGCCGCGGTCGAGACCAGATCGTCGCGCTTGGCGACGTAATTGTTGAGCGTCGGCCGGGTTGCGAAAAGCGAGCCCTTGGTCTGGAGAATGTTGATGTTGAACGCTTCGATCTGTCCTGACGCGCTACCGAAGCTCACGAAGTAGCCAAGCGGGCGCAGGCAGTCGAGCGAAGCCGGGAACGTCGTCTTGCCGATGCCGTCATAGACCACGTCGCAGAGCTTGCCGCTGGTGATCTCCTTGACCTTCGCCACAAAATCCTCATCGCGATAAAGAATGGTGTGGTGGCAACCATTCTTCTTGGCGAGTTCGGCCTTCTCTTTCGTGCCGACGGTGCCGATGACTGTCGCGCCAAGATGATTGGCCCATTGGCACGCGATCAGCCCGACGCCACCTGCGGCGGCGTGGATGAGGCAGACGGTGCCCTTCTCGACCTTGTAGGTGCGGTTGAGCAGATATTGCACGGTCATGCCTTTGAGCATCATGCCAGCGGCCTGCTCGTACGAAATATTGGAAGGCAATTTGACTGCGCGATCGGCCGGCACCAGCCGTTCCCCCGCGTAGCCGCCGAGTGGACCGACAAAGGCGACACGGTCGCCGGCCTTGACGTCGGTGACGCCTGGGCCCACCGCCATGACTTCACCGGCGCTCTCGTTGCCGGCAATGAATGGCAGGCCGACAGGCGACGGATACATGCCCATGCGGAAATAGGCGTCGATGAAATTGACGCCGCAGGCGTGCTGCTTGATCTTGATCTGACCCTGGCCGGGTGCGGCGATCTGGACGTCCTCATACGTCAACGCCTCAGGACCACCGGGTTTGTGTACGCGCACTGCCGCGACCATGTTTCACTCCCTGGAATAAGATTGTGTTGTTATCGGATGGAATTTCGGCGGCGATCATAGGCGGCCAAGCGCCAAGCGCAAGGCTGGTCAGCGTCCGCCAGACACGCGCAAGTTCGCGCCATTGATGTACGAGGCACCATCCGAAAGCAGGAAGAGCACGGCTTCTGCAACTTCGTCCGCCTGCCCAGCCCTGCCCATCGGAAGCATAGGCGTCACGCGTTCGACCCGTCCGGGCGGCTGAATGTCGGTATCGATCACGCCCGGCGTTATCGCATTGACGCGCATCCCCTCCTTGGCGACCTCCCGCGAAACGCCAATCACCATGGAATCGACCCCCGCTTTGGCAGCCGCATACCACACGCACTCATTAGCGCCGCCCAGGGGGGCCGCCATCGATGACAGCATCACCACCGACCCGCCTTTGCCGCCGTGCTTGGTCGACATGTGCCTGACGCAGGCGCGCAGGCACAGCAGCGCGCCAAAGGTATCGAGGTCGAGCACCTCGCGGATGGTAGCGGAACTGACTTCGTCGAGCCGGGAATTGTCGCCGATGATCCCCGAGCTGTGCACGAAGTGCGTGATCGGCCCAAGACCATCTGTGGTGGCGTCGAACACCCGCTCGATATCCTTCTCGAGCGCCATGTCGCCCTGCACTGCAATCGCCTTACCCCCGGCCTTCTTCACGGCCTCGACGACGCCTGCCGCGGCATTTGAATTGGTCTTGTAATTGACCGCGACGTCGTACCCGCGCGTGCCCGCCAGTTTCGCTGTGGCAGCGCCAATACCGCGGCTGCCGCCGGCGATCAGCAGAACGGGTCGGGACATGGCTTGCTCCGTAATTTCCGGCGGCGATCGAACACGATCAGACGGGTGGGCGCAACAATCCGATCAGAAAAAAATAGACCGCAATGAGAGACAGCGGCAGCGTTACATAGAGGCCTGGCGAGAGATCCTGAACCACGGCGATGAGTGCCAGAACGGCCCACGCCGCCAAAAGTGCGATGTTGATCGGGCGCCAGCGCTGCACGCGTAAGGGATGAAGAAACCTGATCGGCGCAAAGCTCAGTCCGGCAAGCACGGCGATTGAAACTGCCGCCGCCCATTCCGGCGGCTCAAGCAGATAGAGATAGAAGGCAGCCAAATTCCACACCGCGGGAAAACCACGGAAATAATTGTCGTCAGTCTTCATCTCACGGTCGGCAAAATAAAGTGCGCCGGTGATCACCACGACAATGCCGGCCGGGATAGCCAAAACATGCGGCAGCAGCCCGCTTGCGGCGATCGCAAAGGCCGGGACGAAGACATAGGTCGTGAAGTCGACGACGAGATCGAGCGTGTTGCCGGACCAGCGCGGCAAAAGCTTTTCCACTTCGAAAGCCCGCGCCATCGGTCCGTCGAGGCCATCCACCACCAATGCCATGCCGAGGCAAAAGAACATACCGGCCCAATGACCGCCGGTCGCCAGGATCAGCGCCAACAAAGCGAGCGCCGCACCCGTTGCGGTAAAGACGTGAACCGTGAAAGCGCCGATGCGCGCGAAGCCCGTCACTCGTTGCCCCAGTTCAGCTTCACGATCTCAGCCGATTTTCCGGTCAGATTCCAGTTGCGGCCGTACCCCCGAAACCGCGATTTGTCGGCGCGCGAGACGATGACATCCGGTCCGATCCAGTAGTCGCTGTTCCTGATGATGACGTTCTGCCCCGGCTCCTTGCCGCGCACCGGCGTGATCGCCCCGTCGACATAATTCTTGATGCGTACGATGCGTGTCTCACCCTGGGTCTCGTAGCTGATCGGAACCTGGCGCACGCCGAGAAATTGCCCCACCAGGATCGAGAGCAAATGTGTCGTTCCTCCCACGCGTCCCGTGAAGATCCGCGTCAATCCCTTCATCGCATAAGCGGAAGCGGCATCATCGACAAAGAGCGCAGCCGTCCAGTTGCCGCGCGACATGATGCCGGGCAGATCCATCATCAGCCCGACTTTGATTCCAGACAGGTCCTCGCTGTCGAAATGCCCTTCGTCGATGCGGATGCCGGCCCATGTCTGGCAACGGCTTTCGGTCGGCGGATGGTCGCCGCGCGACAAAACACAGGGGCAAAACACCGTGCAACTGCACGACAAGGCCAGCTCGCCTTTCAGACTCCAACTCTCACGCAACGTCCCACTCCCGTTTCTTGTTTTTAACCTAGTGCCACTGTGCGGCAAATGCCGACACCGCAATACCCGTTCCAACGACAATCAGCGCCACGCCAACACCGTGCGCGAAGCGCCGTCCCGTCAGCAACTTTTCAATTGTCATCACCGCGGCAAGCCCGGCCATCCAGGCCACATTCATCACCCCAACCGCAAACATCACCATCATCATCGCCCAGCAGCATCCGAGACAGTAAAGCCCCTGCTCCACCCCGAGACGGAATACGCCGCCGAGCGTCGTGGCCCAGTTCGTGAAAAAGAACGGGAACGGATTCTGGCAGTGCGTGAGACAGGCATGTTTGAGCGCCGAGAATTGATAGATGCCTGCGCCGATGAAAATGGCCCCTGCCAGAATTCCGCTCGCCGACGTAATGCCGGTATTGAGCAATGCGGCGCGCGTGAGAACAATCTGAATCACAGTCGCAAGGAGCGAAAAGACGAGCCACACGCTTGCGTATCCAGCCGCGATCACGAGCGGCGATACGATGCGCTCGCTCTTGCGCGCAGCAGTTTCGGCGATCTCCGCATAAGTCAGGATCATGGGGGACGCGCTCGGCAGCATCATTGCCAACGTCATCGCGCTCCACATCGATGCGGTGACGGCAGCGGCGGAGAAACTCCAGGCTCCCTCCGGAAGCGTGCGGCAGAGCGCTTGCACCGTGGCGAACCACGAGCTGGCTGGAGCGGCAAGCAGCAGCGCGAGGTAGAACCAGCCGAGGCCCGCAATAATGATGACGCAGCCGGCCGCGATCGCCTTCGGCCGCGCAAAAATTTGGCCGAGGCCCGCTTCGGCAGGCGTCAGATGCGTGAACTGGTAGCCGGTGGTTTCCGTCATTTCGACTTGGGCATAGCGTATTGCGCGACTAGGCGATATCGCAACAAAGCAGCGTGGTTTCCGGGCCCGCCCGACCGTGCTACTGCGGTTAATGCTGAACCGGGCCAGGCCCTGAATGCCGCACAAACGCGCCGATAACCGTGCCGCCATCGTGGTCGGAGGCGGACCTGCCGGCCTCACCGCCGCAATTTCCCTGGCCGAAGGCGGCGTCAATACCGCACTTGTCGGGCTGCGCCCCGCAAAGGCGGACAATCGCACCACGGCTCTGCTTGCGGGTTCCGTCGCGGCGCTCGACACGCTCGGGGTTTGGTCGATGTGCGCAGAGAAGGCTGCCCCGCTGCGCACCATGCGTATCGTCGACGACACCGGCCGCCTGTGGCGCGCTCCCGAGGTGAAATTTTCCGCCGACGAGATCGCACTCGATGCCTTTGGACACAATATCGAAAACCGACATCTCATCGATGCGCTGGCAAAACGCACACGCAACCTGCCCGCATTGTCGATCGTCGAGGATGAAGTTGTCGCCGTGTCATCACAGGCTGACGCCGCGATGGTTACCTTGAAGGGCGGCAAACCATTGCGCGCGCAGATCGTTGTCGGCGCCGACGGACGTCACTCGCTCTGCCGTGCGGCTGCCGGCATCACGACCGATGAGCACCGTTACCCGCAAACCGCGATGACACTGTGTTTATCCCATTCCCGTCCGCATCACGACACGTCAACAGAATTTCATACCCCGAGCGGACCGTTCACGCTCGTGCCCCTTCCCGGCAACCGCTCCAGCCTCGTCTGGGTGCTCGACCCCGCCGCCGCTGACGAGCTCGCGGCGCTGGACGACCTGGCGCTCGCCGCCAGGATCGAACAGGCATCACATTCGATCCTAGGCAAACTACAGGTCGAACCCGGGCGCGGCATGTTTGCGCTCACCGTATCGACCGCGCGGCGCTTCGCTGGCGACCGGATCGCGCTTGTCGGAGAAGCAGCGCACGTCCTGCCGCCGATCGGCGCCCAGGGGCTCAATCTCGGCCTCCGCGACGCGGCAATGATTGCCGAGCTGGTAGTCGCCGCACAACGAGCGGGCCACGATATTGGCGGAGCCGAGGTGACGTCACGCTATGACCGCATGAGACGTACGGATGTCGGCAGCCGTGCGCTCGCGATCGACCTGCTCAACCGCTCGCTGCTGAGTGACTTCCTGCCCATGCAGGGCGCACGCGGCCTGGGTCTTTATTTGCTCGACCGGATCGGCCCGCTTCGCCGCGCGGTCATGCGGGAAGGCGTTGCGCCGGCCGCGAGCCAGCCGCGCCTGATGCGCGGCGAAGCACTTTAGCCGAGCTTCGGCGCCTTTTTCGTTCCGGGCGCCGTGCGAAATTCTGGCGCAATCGGCAACGGCAGTGCCGGCAACGTCTTGCCGGACTCCGTCCCGACCTGATGTGCGAAGAGCCCGCGCTCGACAAAATGCGGATCGCGCATCGCCTCCTCGAGCGGAACGATCACCGTTGCGCAGCAATCGGCCGCCGCAAAGATCGGCCGCCATTCGTCCGACGTCTTCGTCAAAATCAGTTTTGCGACGGCATCGCGTGTCGCCTTTGGATCGCGTGCATCGTCGATATGCTCCTCCGGCAACCCGATTGCCGCGGTGAATGCAGACCAGAATTTCGGCTCGAGCGCGCCGCAAGCGATCAGCTTGCCGTCCTTCGCCGGATAAATCTGGTACCGCGGCGAACCCCCGACGAGCCACAGGTCGCCCGGTTTCGGAAACCGCCCGGTGGCAACGCCGATCGCCAGCGCCGCCCAGGTGAAGGTGAACATCGCGTCGGTCATCGCGATGTCGATGCGACAGCCGTGTCCGCTCTTGTCGCGTGCCCGCAACGCCAGAAGAATGTTGATGACAGCCGGGAAACTCCCGCCGGCGATATCTGCCGCCAGCATTGGTGGCACGACCGGCCGATCGGCCGGACCAGGCTGCAGATCGAGCAGACCGGTATTCCCGATATAATTGATGTCGTGCCCGGCCTCGTGAACGCGTGGCCCGCTCTGGCCGTAGCCGGAGATCGAGCAATAGATCAGTTTCGGGTTGATCTTCTTCAATTCGTCGTAGCCGAGACCGAGCCGGTCCATCACGCCCGGACGGAATTGCTCAATCACAATGTCCGCGCGCTGGATCAACGGCATGAGCTTTTCGCGGTCAGCGTCGCTCTTCAGATCGAGCGTCATGCTTGTCTTGCCGCGATTAAGCATCGTGAAGGCCGCGCTTTCGTTGCCAACGAACGGCGGAAAGCGACGCGCATTCTCGCCTCCCCGTTGCTCGATCTTGAGCACCTCTGCGCCGGCTTCGGCGAGCATCAATGTTGCCAATGGACCGGGAAGCAGCGTGGTAAAATCGAGGACAAAAAGGCCGGTCAGCGGTTGCATGGCAATTCGACACACCTTGCGAGTGCCGGAGTTTGTCATGCTCCATGGGCGGCGTCACGCATTGCCAGAGCCACCCGCCGCGGGCAAAGTATTATTCGACTGGTCGTGGAGTAGAGTTGAATGAGACAGCTGCCGCACATGGGAATCGTGCTCGGCATGCATGCTCATACATTTCCCGACAGGATCGGCGCGCGCGATCTTGAACGGACGATGACCTTCCGGACGTGGCATGAGCGCTCTTGCCGTCTCGCCAACGCATTGATGGGTCTCGGCCTCTCCAAGGGCGATCGGGTCTGCGTCCTCGCCTATAACTGCGTCGAATGGCTCGAAATTTATGCAGCGACGGCGCTGGCGGGTCTGGTCGCCGTGCCGATCAATTTCCGATTGGTCGGTCCGGAGATCCGCTACATCGTGGAGAATTGCGAGGCCGGCGCGCTCATCGTTCAGGATCAACTGATCGATGCGATCGAGCCGGTCCGCGATACCCTTCCCTTGTCCCCCGGCAAATTCATCATTTTCGGCACCAATCGCCGGCATGCCGGCTACCGCGCCTACGAGGACCTTATCGCAGCCGCAAGCGATCGCCCGCCGGCGGTGACCGTGAGGCCCGAGGATCCGTGGACGCTGATGTACACTTCGGGCACGACCGGCAAACCGAAAGGCGCCATTCGCTCGCATGGTGGCGGCGCGATGCTGTCGCTCGTGACCGACGTCGAGCTTGGCTTCAGTTCACGCGACTCCGGCCTCCTGGTCATGCCGATGTGCCACGCCAACTCCCTGTTCTTCTTCGGCGCCTTTGCCTATTGCGGCGCGGCCTGCACGGTTTACAGCCGAAGGAGCTTTGACCCGGAGCACCTCGTGAGCACGCTCGCAGACGGGCACGCGACGTTCACCTCGCTGGTGCCGACGCATTACATCATGATGCTCGGCCTTTCTTCCGAGATCCGCGCAAGGCACGACGTATCGGCCGTCACCAAGCTGATGGTCTCCTCGGCACCCGCACGGCGCGACACCAAGCTCGCGATCATGGACTATTTCAAAAATTCCGGCTTGTTCGAGCTCTATGGTTCAACGGAAGCCGGATGGGTCACCATGCTTCACCCCGACGAGCAGTTCACCAAGCTCGGCTCGGTCGGCCGTGAATGCATCGGCTCGCGGCCGATCCGCCTGCTCGATACCGACGGCAACGACGTGCGCGACGGCGAGCCTGGTGAGCTTTACTCGTGCAACACCTACACGTTCGACGGCTACTGGAAGCTGCCCGACAAAACCAGCGACGCATTCCGCGGCGACTACTGCACGGTCGGCGATCTCGCCCGCCGCGATGAGGACGGTTACATTTTCCTGGTCGACCGCAAGAGCAACATGATCATTTCCGGCGGCGAGAACGTTTATCCGTCCGAAGTGGAATCGATGGTCGGCGGCCATCCCAAGGTGAAGGACGTCGCGGTCATCGGCATTGCCGACGAGAAGTGGGGCGAACGCGTTCACGCCGTCATCATCGCACGGGACGGTGAAGCGCCGACCGCTGAAGAAATCATGGAATGGTGCAAAGACCGGATCGCAGGCTACAAGCGGCCGCGATCAATATCGTTCATTGCCGAAGAAGACATGCCGCGGACCGCGACGGGAAAGATCCTGCACCGCGTCCTGCGAACGAAATACACGCCAACGGGAGTGAGTTCATGAACAAGCCCGCGATCCAGTCGCAAGATCTCAACGCGGATCAGCAGTCCTGCGCGGCCTGGATTGCACGGTTTCTCAAGGCGCGCGGCATCGACCGGATCTTCGGGCTGCAGGGCGGGCATATCCAGCCGATCTGGGATCACGTGGCGCGGCAGGGAATCCGGATCATCGATGTGCGCGACGAAGGCGCCGCGGTCCACATGGCGCACGCCCATGCCGAGCTCACCGGCCAGTTCGGCGTGGCTATGGTAACCGCCGGACCCGGCGTGACGAACACGGTCACAGCGATCGCGAATGCATCGCTTGCCCGCATACCGGTGCTGCTCATCGGCGGCTGCACGTCGCGCCCGCAGGCGAATATGGGTCCGCTGCAGGATATTCCGCACGTCGACATTCTTCGTCCGGTAACGCGGACCTCGCGCACTGCGCGTGTTCCGGACCAGGTCGTGCGCGAGCTCGACGAAGCCGTCGCGCGCGCCATGGGCGACAATGGCGAGCCCGGACCCGTCTACCTCGAGGTGCCAACCGATGTGCTGCGCACGCATGTGCCCCCGCAACTGGTGCTCGATGAATGGATCAATCCGAAGCCGCCGCGCGCAATCCCTCCTGATCCCATCGCGGTGAAGGAAGCCGTGGACGTGTTCTGGTCGGCGAAGCGACCCCTCATCATTACCGGACGCGGCGCACGGCAGGCCGGGGCGCCGCTCGTGCGGCTGCTCGATGCGACCCGCGCGCTTTACCTGGACACGCAGGAGAGCCGCGGTCTTGTCCCGGCCGATCATCCCTCGACTGCGGCGGCCGTGCGCGCCGCCGCGATGACCGACGCAGACGTCGTTTTGCTGATCGGGCGCAAGCTCGACTACCAGGTCGGCTACGGCTCGCCCGCCGTCTTTCCCAATGCGCGCTTCATCCGGATTTCCGATAGCCCCGGCGAATTGATCGACAATCGCCGCGGCCAGCCGGAGCTGCTCGCCTCGCCTCATCTTGCTTTGGAAGCCATGGTCACAACCGCCGGCAATCGCGAAAGCGGCATCGACAAGACCTGGGCCGATGGCCTGCGTAAGCACCATCGCGACCGCATCGCGGCCGGCGAATCCGCGAAGGATAAGCCGACGACTGGCAGCGACGGCAAAATTCACCCGCGCGTGATTTTTGACGCCGTCGCCGCCACGGCCCCGAAGGACTACATCGCGATCGCGGATGGCGGTGACCTGTTGAGCTTCGCCCGCACCGGACTGACCGCCAGCACGTACATGGATGCCGGCGCATTCGGCTGCCTCGGTGTCGGCGTCCCCTTCGCTGTCGCTGCAGCCCTTGCCATGCCCGACCGCCAGGTCATTTCGGTGAACGGCGATGGCGCCTTCGGCATCAACGCCATGGAAATCGATACTGCCGTCCGGCACGGCGCAAAAGTAGTCTTCATCGTGTCGAACAATGCCGCCTGGAACATCGAGCGCCTCGATCAGGAAATGAATTATGGCGGGCGCGTCGTCGGCACGACCTTGCGCCACTCGGACTATGCAGGCCTCGCCCGCTCCCTTGGTGCGCACGGCGAACGGGTCGAAAAACCATCGGAACTGGAAGGCGCGTTGCGTCGCGCGCTGAAGAACGCGCCGGCACTGGTCGACGTGGTGACATCCCAGTCGGTCCTGTCGACGGATGCCCAGAAGGGGCTCGGCTTTGTGCCTGATTTTCAGGCTTTGACCGCTTGGGACGACGCCGAAAGAAAGCGCCGCGAGCCACGTTAACTTAACGGTACTTGGCGCCGCCTTTGCATTCCTCTAAACGGCAGACCGGGTTTTGAGGATGCCGATGAAGCTTCCGCGCCAGTTTTATGCCTCGCTCGCCATCGGCGCTCCGGCGCCGCTCAGCGAATTGCCCGTGCGGCTCGAGCGCATGATTCATTTCGTTCCGCCTCACATCGAAAAGGTGCAGGCGAAAGTGCCGGAGCTGGTTCGGCAGGTTGACGTCGTTCTGGGCAACCTCGAAGACGCTATTCCGGTCGATGCCAAGAAGGCGGCGCGTGACGGATTCATCACTATGGCGCGGGCGACCGAATTCGGTTCGACCGGACTGTGGACCCGCATCAACGCGCTCAACTCGCCGTGGGCGCTCGACGACGTCACCGAGATCGTCGCGGCGGTCGGCAACAAGCTCGACGTGATCATGCTGCCCAAAGTCGATGGACCGTGGGACATCAATTACCTCGACCAGCTGCTGGCGCAGCTTGAAGCCCGGCACCAGTTGAAAAAGCCGATCCTGATCCATGCCATCTTGGAGACCGCGCAGGGCGTCAATAATGTCGAGGCAATCGCTTCCGCCTCCCCACGCATGCATGGCATGAGCCTCGGGCCGGCGGACCTTGCCGCCTCACGCGCGATGAAGACGACGCGCGTCGGCGGTGGACATCCCGACTACAAGGTCCTGGCGGACGCGCAAGGCGATGCACCACGCGCGTCATCGCAACAAGATCTTTGGCACTACACGATCGCGAAGATGGTCGACGCCTGCGCCGCCGCCGGCATCAAGCCGTTCTACGGCCCGTTCGGTGACTTCGGCGATCCGGCCGGCTGTGAGGCACAGTTCCGAAAT
>Ga0173480_10000196_pt1 | contig 17763 bp, 19 predicted proteins | sample NitcycUS209509C1_FD_122622 | JGI IMG/M metagenome (GOLD analysis project Ga0173480, IMG submission 122622) | Soil microbial communities from Arlington Agricultural Research Station in Wisconsin, USA - Nitrogen cycling UWRJ-S209-509C-1 (version... | ecosystem: Environmental > Terrestrial > Soil... | reverse complement strand
GGCGGCACCGAGCTCAGCGCTGCCCCGGCCAGCAGCAGCACGATGAAGCAGAATCCGTTGACCACCGCCGCGCTGCGCTCGCCAATTGCGACGCCGAGCATCAGCATCGCCATCGCGCCGCAAGCAAGCACAAGCTCCGGCAGCAGCGGGATCAACTCGTGAAGGGTGGGCAACTCGCTCATCGGCACACCCCTAATGCACAGCCAGCGCAGCGGTCTTGGCCGCCGCGACAGCGTGATTGTAATTTTCCAGCAATTGCGCGACGGATGCCGCCGACATATCGAGCACGGGCTTCGGCGCCACGCCGAACAGGATTGTCAGCACGACCAGCGGCGCAAAGATCACAGCCTCGCGCCAGCCGATATCGCGGATGCCTTCAAGCGAAGGCTTCAGGTTTCCAAAGATCATCTTGCGGTACAGCCACAGCGCATAGGCCGCCGACAGGATGACGCCAAAGGTGGCGAGCGTGGCGACCGCCGTATTGGCCCGGAACGTGCCGATGAGGGACAGAAATTCACCAACAAATCCCGATGTCCCGGGCAGGCCGACATTGGCCAGCGTGAACACCATGAAGACAAAGGCGTAGAGCGGCATCCGATTGACCAAGCCGCCATAAGCCGCGATCTCGCGCGTGTGCATGCGGTCGTAGACCACACCGACACAGAGGAAGAGCGCGCCTGACACGATACCGTGCGAGATCATCTGGAAAATGCCGCCGGCTATCCCCTGAGTCGTCGCCGCGAAAATACCCATGGTGACGAAGCCCATATGCGCGACCGACGAATACGCAATCAGCTTCTTCACGTCCTCCTGCATCAGCGCGACGAGCGACGTATAGATGATGGCGACGACGGATAGCGTGAAGATCAGCGGCGCAAAGTCGTGGCTGGCCGCGGGAAACATCGGCAGCGAGAAACGCAGGAAGCCGTAGCCGCCCATCTTCAGCAGAATAGCGGCCAGAATGACGGATCCCGCCGTCGGGGCCTCGACATGCGCATCAGGCAGCCAGGTATGAACGGGCCACATCGGCATCTTCACGGCGAAGGACGCGAAGAAGGCAAGCCATGCCCACTTCTGCAGTCCGAGCGGGAAGCCGTGGCGTAGCAGCGCTACGATGTCCGTCGTGCCCGCTTCCCAATACATCGCCATGATGGCCAGCAGCATCAGCACCGAGCCGAGCAGCGTGTAGAGGAAAAACTTGAAGCTCGCATAGACGCGGCGCGGACCGCCCCATATTCCGATAATCAGGAACATCGGGATGAGCCCGCCTTCGAAGAACAGATAAAACAGGAGAAGATCGAGCGCCGAGAAGGTGCCGACCATCAGCGTCTCCAGCACCAGGAAGGCGATCATGTATTCCTTCACGCGCGTCTGGATGACCGTCCAGCTGGCCAGAATGCACAGCGGCATGAGCGCCGTCGTGAGGATGACGAACGGCAGCGAAATGCCGTCGACGCCCATATGATAGGAGGCAATGCCCAGCCAATTAAGTCTCTCGACGAACTGGAATTCCGCCGAACTGGCATCGAAGCGCCAGACCATCACCAGCGAAATCGCAAACGTTACAAGCGTTGCCCATAGCGCGATCCAGCGTGCGGTGCCGCGCGCCAGGCGCTCGTTGCCGCGCACCAGCAACATGACGAGCACCGCGCCGAACAGCGGCAGGAACGTAACGACGGAGAGGATTGGCCAGCTCATCAATGGCCCCCCGTCGCGAACATAAACCAGGTGATGAAGGCCGCGGCGCCGATCAGCATTGCGAAGGCGTAGTGGTAAAGATAGCCCGTCTGCAGCCGCACGACGTTGCGCGTGACGTCAAGAACGCGCGCCGATACGCCATCCGGCCCAAAACCATCGATCAGCCAGCCATCGCCGCCCTTCCAGAGCAGGTAGCCGAGCTGCTTGGTCGGACGCACGAAAATCACCTCATAAAGCTCGTCGAAATACCACTTGTTGAGCAGGAAGCGATAAAGCACGTCGTGCTGCCGCGCGAGCTCCACGGGGATGTCGGGACGGCGGATGTAGAAATGCCAGGCAACCAGGAAGCCAAACGCCATCATCACCGTCGGCAGGATGGCGACGTAGAGCGGCACGTGGTGCATGTCCGTAAGCACGGTGTTGCTCTTGGCGAAGGCCAGGGACTCGCGGAAAAATCCTTCGACGCCGTGCCCGGCGAAAATCTCCTTGAACGGCAGCCCCGCGAGAACAGAGCCGGCGGCCAGGAACCCGAGCGGAATCAGCATCGTCATCGGGCTCTCGTGCGCATCGCGCCAATGCATGCGGTCGTGCGGTTCGCCGTGGAACGTCTTGAAAATCAGCCGCCATGAATAGAATGAGGTCAGCAAGGCCGCTGCGACCGTGCAGATGAAGGCGTAAAGCGCCATCGGATTTCTTCCGACGAACGCCGCCTCGATGATCGCATCCTTTGAGAAATATCCGGCCGTGAGCGGAAAGCCCGTGAGCGCAAGGGTGCCGATGATCATCACGATGTAGGTGTAGGGAATGCGATCTTTCAGGCCACCCATGTGACGGATGTCCTGCTCGTGGTGCATCGCATGGATCACCGAACCCGAACCGAGGAACAGAAGTGCCTTGAAGAAAGCGTGCGTGAACAGGTGGAACATGCCGACCGAGTAAGCCCCCACTCCCATCGCCACGAACATGTAGCCGAGCTGGGAGCACGTCGAGTAGGCGACGATCCGCTTGATGTCGTTCTGCACGAGGCCGATCGTCGCCGCGAACAACGCGGTGGTGGCCCCGATCAGCGTCACGAACGTTTGCGCATTCGGCGCAAGCTCGAACAGAGGCGAAAGCCGCGCGACCATGAACACGCCGGCAGTTACCATCGTCGCGGCATGGATGAGCGCGGAGACCGGCGTCGGGCCTTCCATCGCGTCCGGCAGCCACGTGTGCAGTAGGAACTGCGCCGACTTGCCCATGGCACCCATGAACAGGAACAGGCAGGTGATTGTGAGTGCGTCGACCTGCCAGCCGAACATATTGATGGTCTTGCCCGTCAGAGCCGGCGCTTGCGCAAACACGGTGTCGAGATCGATCGCGCCGGTCAACATGAACACGGCAAAAATCCCGAGCGCAAAACCAAAGTCGCCGACCCGGTTGACGATGAAGGCCTTGATTGCAGCCGCGTTCGCTTCCGGTTTGTGATACCAGAAGCCGATCAGCAAATAGCTCGCAAGTCCGACGCCTTCCCAGCCGAAGAACAGCTGCACGAGATTGTCCGCCGTTACCAGCATCAGCATGGCGAAAGTGAACATCGACAGATAACCGAAGAAACGCGGCCGGTACGGGTCTTCGTGCATGTAGCCGATCGAGTAAAGGTGCACGAATGCCGAGACCGTATTCACGACCACCAGCATCACGGCCGTGAGCGTATCGATGCGCAGCGACCATTCGACTTTCAAATCGCCCGCGGCCATCCACGTGAACACCGGAACGCGCGCATCGTGGTGCGCAAAGCCGACATCCACAAATGCGATCCATGACAGGATCATGGAGATCATCAGCAGCGTCGTGGTGATCAGTTCGGCCGTACGCGAGCCCACCGCCGCAGGCGCATGCTCCCCGGCATGATGTGAGGCATGACTGACCGCGTCGCCATGGGGCGCACCATGGTCGGTTGCATGGTCTTCGCCACCCGGAGCCGGCCCCTTGCCCGGGAAACGGGCACGCGCGCCGGCCAGCGCGATCAGGCCAGCCAGAATCGCGCCAAGGAGCGGAAGAAAGACGATCGCCTGATACATTCCGCCCCTAGCCCTTCATCAAATTGATGTCTTCGACGGCGATCGAGCCGCGGTTGCGGTAGAAGACGACCAGGATCGCAAGACCGATCGCGGCCTCGGCGGCGGCCACCGTGAGCACCAGCAGCGCGTAGATCTGGCCGACGATGTCGCCGAGATGCGTCGAGAACGCCACCAGATTGATGTTGACCGCGAGCAGGATCAGCTCGATCGACATCAAGATAATGATGACGTTCTTGCGATTGAGGAAAATGCCGAAGATCCCGAGCGTGAACAGGATCGCGGCAACAGAGAGGTAATGGCCGAGGCCTATCATCATGTATTGCTCCCCAGCCCCTGCCCCGAACGCACTTTGACAACTTCAATTGAAGCAGCCGGCGTGCGCGCAACCTGCTCGGCAATGTCCTGCCGCCGAACGCGGGGGCGGTGATGCAATGTGAGCACAATGGCGCCGACCATCGCGACCAGCAGGATCATTCCGGCGGCCTGGAAGAAATAGACATAGCGCGTATAGAGGACGAGACCGATAGCCTCTGTGTTCGTGACATTTGTCGGGATCGGCGCGGTGATCGCCTGCGGTATGCCGGGGCCGATCGCCCAAGCGCCTACGACCAGCAGGAGTTCGGCGAGAAAGATGCCGCCGATCAGCATTCCGATCGGCAGATATTGCAGCACGCCCTGCTTGAGCTCGGCGAAATCGACGTCGAGCATCATCACCACGAACAGGAACAGCACCGCGACCGCGCCGACGTACACGACGATCAGGATCATCGCGAGAAATTCCGCGCCCATCATCACGAACAGGCCTGCCGCGTTCACGAAGGCCAGGATGAGATAGAGGACGGAGTGCACGGGATTGCGGGCGGCAATCACCATGAAGGCACTCGCCACGCAGATGCTGGCAAACAGATAAAAGAATAGCGCAGCGATCATTTGGGCGCCTCTGCGCTCTCAATCGTCATGCCCGGCCTTGTGCCGGGCATCCACGTCTTCACAGTTTCCCGCCATGCAAGGCGGGGATGGCCGGGGCAAGCCCGGCCATGACGGCGATCGAATTGAAAGACCTTCTTCATCGCCGTCACCTGTATGGCGCGTCGAGCGCCATGTTCTTGGCGATCTCGCGCTCCCAGCGGTCGCCGTTCGCCAGCAGGCGCTCCTTGTCGTAGTAGAGTTCTTCGCGCGTTTCGGTCGCGAATTCGAAATTCGGCCCTTCGACAATTGCATCCACGGGGCACGCCTCCTGGCAGAGCCCGCAATAAATGCACTTCACCATATCGATGTCGTAGCGCGTGGTTCGCCGGGTACCGTCGTTGCGGCGCGGGCCAGCCTCGATAGTGATCGCTTGCGCCGGGCAAATCGCCTCGCAGAGCTTACAAGCGATGCAGCGCTCTTCGCCGTTTGGATAGCGACGCAGCGCGTGCTCGCCGCGGAAGCGCGGCGAGATCGGATTCTTCTCGTACGGGTAGTTGATCGTAGCCTTGGGCTTGAAGAAATAGCGCATGGCCAGCACAAAGCCGGTCACAAACTCCAGCAGAAACAAACCCTTGGCTGCTCGATCGAGCCTCATTGCATCCTCATTTCACCGCGCCTGTCGCCAGCGCGCCGTATTGAATGACGGCTGCGACGATCGCCACCATTGCCAGTGACAACGGCAGAAACACCTTCCACCCGAGCCGCATGAGTTGATCGTAGCGATAGCGTGGAACGATGGCCTTGGCCATCGCGAACAAAAAGAACATGAACAGTGCCTTGAGCGTGAACCAGATGACGCCCGGCACCCATGTGAAGGGAGCGTACGGGACCGGCGACAGCCAGCCGCCCAGGAAGAGAATTGTCGCCATGGCGCACATTGTCGCAATCGCCACGTATTCGCCGAGCATGAACATCATGTACGGCGTCGAGCCGTACTCGACCATGAAGCCCGCGACCAGTTCGGATTCGGCTTCAACAAGATCAAATGGCGGGCGGTTCGTCTCCGCCAGCGCCGAGATAAAGAACACAACGAACATCGGAAACAGCGGCAACCAATACCAGCTGAACAGGCCGTAAGGGCCGTCCTGCGCCTTCACGATCGCCGACAGGTTCAGCGAGCCCGCGCACAGCAGTACCGTGATGATCACGAAGCCGATCGAGACTTCGTACGACACCATCTGCGCGGCCGAGCGCAACGCGGCCAGAAACGGATATTTCGAGTTGGATGCCCAGCCGGCCATGATCACGCCGTAGACCATGAGCGAAGAGATCGCGAAGATATAAAGAACGCCTACGTTGATGTTGGCGATGACCCAGTTCGGATTGACCGGGATCACCGCCCAGGCTGCCAGCGCCAGAACACATGTAACAAGCGGCGCAAGCAGGAATACGCCCTTATTGGCGCCAGCCGGTATCACCGGCTCTTTCACGACGAATTTCAGCAGGTCGGCAAATGATTGGAACAGTCCCCATGGACCGACCACGTTGGGCCCGCGCCTGATTTGTACCGCTGCCCAGATCTTGCGGTCGGCCAGCAGAACATAGGCGATCGCGACGAGCAGGATGACCAATAGCATCACCGACTGCGCGACGATGACGACCAGCGGCCAGATATATGCCCAAAAGAAATCCATCGCCTACTCCGCCGCCGTCTTTGCGGCCGCGTGCGCCAGCGCGGAGCATTCGGCCATGATTGCAGAAGCACGCGCGATCGGATTGGTGAAGTAAAAATCAGCCACCGACGACGTCAGTGCCGTCTTGTCCGGAGAACCGCCGAGCTTGGCGAGCTTCTTGATATCGCCGGCGTCGCCCGCCGCGATCTGCCCGATGCGCGCGAAATGAGGATGCGCAGCGAACATCGCCTGCCGCAACGCGCCGAGTGAATCGTAGGGCAATTTGGAGCCGAGTTGATCGGAAAGAGCGCGCAGGATCGCCCAGTCCTCTCGCGCGTCTCCGGGTGGAAATGCGGCGCGATTGGCCATCTGCACGCGACCTTCGGTATTGACATAAATCACTGATTTTTCGGGGTAAGCGGCGCCGGGCAAAATCACGTCGGCGCGATGCGCGCCGCGGTCGCCATGCGTACCGATGTAGACGACAAACGGACCCGCCTGCACCTCGATCTCGTCTGCGCCAAGCAGAAACAGGACATCAAGTCCGCCGGCCGCCATATGCGCGACATCAAAACCGCCGGCGTCCGGCACCACACCGAGGTCCAGCGCCGCCACGCGCGACGCCACGCTGTGCAGCACGGAAAACCCGTTCCAGCCCTCTTTTATCGCGCCAAACTCAGCCGCCACCTTTGCGGTAAGCGAGGCAATGGCCGCGCCGTCTTTGCGCGCAAGGGCGCCTGCGCCCACGAGAATGAGAGGACGTTCGGCTGCTTTCAGCGCGTCCGCGAACTTGCTGTCAGCAAGGCCGGCAAGGCTCTCAGCGCCGGCACCAAGGTACTCATAATTGTAGGTAAGATCGGCCCTTTCGCCGACAAGACCGATCGGGAAATTGCCGGCCCGCCAGCGCTTGCGGATGCGCGCATTGAGCACAGCCGCCTCCCGGCGCGGATTTGACCCGACGATCAGCAGCGCGTCTGCCTGCTCGATGCCGGCAATGGTTGCATTGAACAAATATGACGCGCGGCCCAATTTCGGATCGATCACCGCACCGTCCTCACGCGCATCGATATTGGGACTGCCGAGACGGCCCATCAGCTCCTTGAGCGCGAACATCTCTTCCGCGCCTGCGAGATCGCCGACGATCGCACCGATGCGCTTGCCGGTGCTCGCCTTTACCTTGCGAACGATATTCGAGAAGGCTTCCGCCCAGGATGCCGGCTGCAGGCGTCCGTTCACGCGCACATAAGGCTGGTCGAGACGCTGCGTGCGCAACCCGTCGACGACATGGCGGGTCTTGTCGGAGATCCACTCCTCGTTCACGTCCTCGTTTGTGCGCGGCAAAATTCGCATCACCTCGCGCCCGCGCGTGTCGATGCGAATGGCCGAGCCGACCGCATCCATTACGTCGATAGACTGCGTCTTGCCGAGTTCCCACGGTCGCGCGGTGAAAGCGTAAGGCTTCGACGTCAAGGCACCGACGGGACAGAGATCAACGACGTTACTCTGCAGCTCCGAGGTCATCGCGTGCTCGAGATAGGTCGTGATCTCCATATCCTCGCCGCGGCCGATGGCGCCCAGTTCCGGTACACCGGCGACCTCGGTCGAAAAACGAATGCAGCGCGTGCAATGGATGCAGCGCGTCATGATGGTCTTGACCAGCGGCCCGATATATTTGTCCTCGACCGCGCGCTTGTTCTCCTGATAACGGCTGGCGTCGACGCCATACGCCATCGCCTGGTCCTGCAGATCGCATTCCCCGCCCTGATCACAGATCGGACAATCGAGCGGATGGTTGATCAGCAGGAACTCCATCACGCCTTCGCGCGCCTTTTTCACCATCGGCGTTTTGGTGTTGAGGATTTTCGGCGATCCGTCCTTGTTCGGTGGCAGATCCTTGACGCCCATGGCGCACGACGCCTGCGGCTTCGGGATGCCGACAACCTCAATGAGACACATGCGGCAATTGCCGGCGATCGACAGACGTTCATGGAAGCAGAAGCGCGGAATCTCCGCACCCGCAGCCTCGCAGGCCTGGAGCAGCGTGTACTCCGGCGGGACGTCGATCTCCTTTCCGTCGACAATGATCTTGGTCATGCCGCGTGTTCTCTCTTCGCCTCGGAATGCGCCGACTTCCACAATTTTGCACCGGAAAGCTGCTGCCACCCGAACGCATGGTCGCTCGGGCCATGCGCGATCAGATGATCGAGCCGCGCAACGCCTTCAGCCATGTCGGGCCGATGTCCGGCGGGAATCCGCCACAAGACCAGCGTGGTCTTGACCGGCGCAAACCACTCTTCGCGCCGGGAAAAGAACCGCCGGTGCAGTGTCTGCCAGACAAAGCGTTCCAGCGCCTCGACATTTTCCCAAACCGTCAAATTCGGCAGGATGGTCGGGTCGTCGTAGACCCGCATGTTCATCGCGTGGCCGCTTTCGTCCTTAAGCCGCCAGACGAAGCCCTCGATCTTGTCAGCAAGCCCGTTCACGCGTTCGACATTCTCAACGAACTCGCGCATGCGCGGATCGTTAAGCGGATAGCGGATCCGCGCGATATTGAACTGGGCGAGATGGCGTGCGTTTGCCGTCATGCTGCCGACTCGCTCGGCGCACAGCGCGCCGCTTTCCAAAGTTGCACAGCGGTCGCCTGCCAGTCGAAGGCGTGATCGCTCGGCCCGTTCCGCTTGAGATGCGCGAGGCGGGCGACTGCCTCGTCGACGTCCGGGCGATGTCCGGCAGGCACCCACCACATCACGAAATATGGACCCTCGAAGTGCTCGAACCATTCGGCGCGCCGGCCGTAGAAGCGCTTGTGGATGGTCTGATAGACGAAGCGCTCGAGTGACTCGACGCTCTCCCAGACCGACAGATTGATCGCAATGCGCGGGTCGGAATAAGGCCGCGTGCTCGTTGAATTGCCGCTTTCATCGATGTAACGCCATACGAATCCGGGCGTGCGCTCGGCCAGGCCGTTCACCATCGCCAGATTGTTGGTGAAATCTGCCATGCGCGGATCGTCGATTTCGTAGCGGATCCGCCCGATATTAAGTTGCGCAAGATGATGGTTTTCCGGCTGCTGCATCGTCACTACTCCGCCGCCTCCGGAACACGCGCCCCGTGGCTGTCGGCATTGCGCGAGTACTCGTCGATCCGGCGTTCGATCTCCGGACGGAAATGCCGCAGCAGGCCTTGTACCGGCCAAGCTGCGCCATCGCCGAAGGCGCAGATGGTGTGGCCCTCGATCTGTTGCGTCACCTGCATGAGCATGTCGATCTCGCGCTTCTGCGCACGGCCTTCGGCCATGCGCGTGAGGACGCGCCACATCCAGCCCATACCCTCGCGGCACGGCGTGCACTGACCGCAGCTCTCATGCTTGTAGAAGTAGGAGATGCGCGCCATCGCGCGCACGATATCCGTCGACTTGTCCATCACGATCACGGCGGCGGTGCCGAGCGCAGACCTTTTGTCACGGCAGCCGTCGAAGTCCATGACCAGTGAATCCGCCCAATCCTTTCCGGCCGGCACAAGCGGCATCGACGATCCGCCGGGGATGACCGCCAGCAAATTGTCCCAGCCACCCCGTACGCCTCCGGCATGCGCGTCGAGGAGTTCGCGGAGCGGAATGCCCATGGCCTCCTCCACGTTGCACGGCTTCTCGACATGGCCGGAGATGCAGAACAGTTTTGTGCCCGTGTTGTTCGGGCGGCCAATGGCAGCAAACCACGAGGCGCCGCGCCGCAGAATGTCCGGCACGACGGCAATCGATTCCACGTTCTGGACAGTAGTCGGACAACCGTAGAGGCCCACATTGGCCGGAAACGGCGGTTTCAGGCGCGGCTGGCCTTTTTTGCCTTCAAGGCTTTCGAGCAGCGCAGTCTCCTCGCCGCAGATGTAGGCGCCGGCGCCATGGTGGACGTAAAGATCGAAATCCCAGCCGTGCACATTGTCCTTGCCGATAAGTTTGGCCTCGTAAGCCTCGTCGACCGCCGCCTGCAGCCGCTCGCGCTCGCGAATGAACTCACCGCGCACGTATATGTATCCGGCGTTCGCACCCATCGCGAAACCGGCGATCAGGCAACCCTCGACCAGGAGATGCGGATCGTGCCGCATGATCTCGCGGTCCTTGCAGGTGCCCGGCTCGGATTCATCCGCGTTTACCACAAGATAGTGGGGCCGTCCGTCCGACTTCTTCGGCATGAACGACCATTTGAGGCCAGTCGGGAAGCCCGCGCCGCCACGGCCGCGCAGGCCCGACGACTTCACCTCTTCGATGATGGCGTCGCGGCCTTTTTCGAGAAGGGCCTTCGTTCCATCCCAGGCGCCGCGCGCACGCGCGCCCTTGAGGCCCCAGTCATGCTGGCCGTACAGATTTCTGAAGACGCGGTCTTTGTCAGCGAGCATGGCTCACGCCTTCTCCTTCAGCGTGGTTGCGCCGCCGATGGGCGCCGACAGTTGCCGGTCAATCTGTGGGCCCGGCTTCACTTTCTTGCCCGCCGCGAGATCATCGAGAATCTTGCTAAAGCTCTCCGCCGTCAGGTCCTCGTAGTAGTCGTAATTGATCTGCGCCATCGGCGCGTTGACGCAGGCACCCAGGCACTCGACCTCGACCCAGGAAAACTTGCCGTCCTTGGTAATTTCGCTTTGACCGCCGATCCGCTTGCGGCAGATTTTCTCGAGATCGTCGGCACCGCGCAGCCGGCACGGCGTCGTGCCGCACAGCTGCACGTGGAATTTACCGACCGGCCAGAGATTGAACATCGTGTAGAAGGTCGCGACCTCGAGCGCGCGGATGTGCGCCATGCCGAGAAATTCGGCGACGTGACGGATTGCGGCTTCCGGCAACCAACCGCCGGACTGCTCCTGGGCGCGCCAGAGAAGTGGAATGATCGCCGATTGCTGGCGGCCCTCCGGATATTTCGTGACTTCTTTCTTCGCCCAGGCAAGGTTGTCCTTGCTGAACGAAAAATCCTTCGGCTGCATTTCGGGCGGTGCAATCCGGCGAACGCTCATCGATCGACCTCCCCGAACACGATATCGATCGAACCGAGAATGGCGGAGACATCCGCCAGCATGTGGCCGCGCGTGAGGAAGTCCATCGCCTGTAGATGCGCAAAGCCCGGCGCGCGGATCTTGCATTTGTACGGTTTGTTGGTGCCATCGGCGACCAGGTAGACCCCGAACTCGCCCTTCGGTGCCTCAACCGCGGCATACACTTCGCCGGCGGGCACGTGATACCCCTCGGTGTAGAGCTTGAAATGATGGATGAGCGCCTCCATCGAGCGCTTCATCTCGCCGCGCTTGGGCGGCACGATCTTGTTGTCTTCGACATTCACCGGCCCCTGGCCGGCCGACGAGCGCAGTTTTTCACAACACTGCTTCATGAGCTTGGCCGATTGCCGCATCTCTTCCATGCGGATGAGATAACGGTCGAAGCAGTCGCCGTTCTTCCCAATCGGAATATCGAAATCGAGCTCGGAGTAACATTCGTACGGCTGCGCCTTGCGCAGATCCCAGGCGGCCCCCGACCCGCGCACCATCACGCCCGAGAAGCCCCAATTCCAACAGTCGGCGAGCTTGACGACGCCGATGTCGACATTGCGTTGCTTGAAGATGCGGTTGCCGGTGAGAAGCGCATCGAGATCATCGACGACCTTCAGGAACGGATCGCAGAACGCATAGATGTCGTCGATGAGCTTCGGCGGCAGATCCTGGTGCACGCCGCCGGGCCGGAAATAGGCGGCATGCATGCGCGAACCCGAAGCGCGCTCGTAGAACACCATCAGCTTCTCGCGCTCCTCGAAACCCCACAACGGCGGGGTGAGCGCGCCGACATCCATTGCCTGCGTCGTGACGTTAAGCAGGTGAGACAAAATCCGCCCGATCTCGGAATAGAGCACACGGATTAATTGCGCGCGCTTCGGCACCTGGAGGCCGAGCAGCCTTTCGATTGCCAGGCAGAACGCATGCTCCTGGTTCATCGGTGCGACGTAGTCGAGCCGGTCGAAATACGGCACCGCCTGCAGATAGGTCTTATACTCGATCAGTTTTTCCGTGCCGCGATGGAGCAACCCGATGTGAGGGTCCACGCGCTCGACCACTTCTCCATCGAGCTCGAGCACCAGGCGCAACACGCCGTGCGCGGCCGGATGCTGCGGCCCGAAATTGATGGTGAAATTGCGGACTGCGGTTTCGGCCATCAGTTCACCATTTCCGCGGCCGATTTTGCCTTCTCCGCCACCTTGGCGTTGAAGCGATCCCATGCCACCACGACGCGCTCATGACGGCCCTCGCCGATCAGGTCCTTGCCGTCATGCGCCCTGACCTTGAATGTCAGCTTGCGGCCGTCGACCGCGACCAACTCGGCATCGACCTTCACCGTGAATCCGATCGGCGTCGCCGCCAGATGCGAAACATCCACATGCGTGCCGAGGGAGCCTTCGCCGCCATCGAGATGCGGCTCCATCAATTGCGTGCAGGTCCATTCCATCAGCACAATCATGAAGCCCGTCGCAAAGACCTTCGGCATTTGCGCGATGATCGGCGATTCCGGGTAGGTATAAGGAACGGTCTTGTTCTCCGGCACCTTGTACGCGAACGAATGCTTGAGACCGAGTTTTAAGGTCGGCTTCATGCTTACGACCCCTTCCCTTCGGCCTTCGCCTTCTCGTCGCCCGGCAGCACGTAATCGGTGCCCTCCCAGGGCGACAGGAAATCGAAGCTGCGGAATTCCTGTGCCAGCGCAACCTTGTCGTAGACGACGCGCTTCTGCTCGTCATCCCAGCGCACTTCGACGAATCCGGTGAGCGGAAAATCCTTGCGGAGCGGATGCCCTTCGAACCCGTAGTCGGTGAGGATCCGTCGCATGTCGGGATGCCCGGTGAATAGCACCCCGTACAGGTCGTAAGCCTCACGCTCGAACCAGTCGGCACCGCGGAAGATATCGATCAGCGAAGGCACCGGCGTTGTTTCATCGGTCGACACCTTCAGCCGCACGCGCTGATTCAGTCGCGGCGACAGGAAGTGATACACGACATCAAACCGCTTTTCGCGCGACGGCCAGTCAACCGCTGTAACGTCGATGATGTTGACGAATTGGCAGGCCGGATCGTCCCGCAGGAACTTCACGACAGACACGACGTCCGCCGCCCTCGCGTGAACCGTCAGCTCGCCGTTCGCCACAACGTGGCCGGTGACCGAAGCGCCCAGCGCATTCTGGATGGTCTGCCCAAGCCTTTCGAGCGTGTCTTCCATTCCGAACTCCGCTCAACGCTCGATCGTGCCGGTGCGACGGATTTTTTTCTGCAGCAGCATCACGCCATAGAGCAGCGCCTCGGCGGTCGGTGGACAGCCGGGCACGTAGATGTCGACCGGCACGATGCGATCGCAACCGCGGACGACCGAATATGAATAGTGATAATAGCCGCCGCCGTTCGCGCAGGACCCCATCGAGATCACGTAGCGCGGCTCCGGCATCTGGTCGTAGACCTTGCGCAGTGCCGGCGCCATCTTGTTGGTGAGGGTGCCGGCAACGATCATCACGTCGGATTGCCGGGGTGACGCGCGCGGAGCGAAACCGAAGCGCTCCGCGTCGTAACGCGGCATCGACATCTGCATCATCTCGACCGCGCAGCAGGCAAGTCCGAAGGTCATCCACATCAACGATCCGGTACGCGCCCACGTTATTAGGTCGTCGGCTGCGGTAACCAGAAAACCCTTGTCGGCGAGCTCGGCATTCATGCCGGTGAAAAAGGAATCGTCCGCCCCCACCGGCTTGCCGGTACGCGGATCGAGAATTCCCTTCGGCGCGGGTGCAACGAGGGTCATGGGCTTATCAATCCCATTCCAACGCCCCCTTCCTCCACTCATATATGAAGCCAACGGTCAGAACGCCAAGGAACACCATCATCGACCAGAAGCCGTAGAGACCGATCTCGCGAAACACAACCGCCCACGGGAACAGGAAGCTGACCTCGAGGTCGAAAATGATGAAAAGAATGGCGACGAGATAAAACCGCACATCGAATTTCATGCGCGCGTCATCAAAAGCGTTGAATCCGCACTCATAAGCCGAAAGCTTTTCCGGATCCGGCTGCTTGTATGCGACGATGAAGGGGGCGATCAGGAGCGCCAGACCGATGCCCAGCGCGACCGCTATGAAAACTACGAGAGGCAGGTAGTCCATCAGCAATGCGCTCATCGGCGACCCCAAGCCTGCAGCCCCGCCCTACTGGATTGTACGCCCGTCCGGACCCACGCGGCAGCCCGAACGGCGCCGGTTTACCCCGCACAAACAGGCCCTTGTTTGCTGGAATAGCCTCAAGAACGGGAACGGGCGAGGCTTAGCGCAGCGTACCAGGAGTGGCAAGCCGACATTGGGCGGCATCCACGAACGATCGCGCGCGGCGCGCGGCACTTCGATTGACAGGCCAGCGACCGGCCCTCGATAGTCGGCGCGGGCGACGGCAATTGCACAACCTGGAAGACACCCATGGTGCTCCTGCGACAAATCGTGGCCCTGCTCGCGCTCGCAGGCTCGGTCATCGCTTCGGCGCCGGCCGCAATGGCCGACGATTATCCCTCGCGCGCCGTCAAAATCATTGTTCCGTTTGGCGCCGGTGGCCCAACCGACGTCTATACGCGCGCAATTGCCGAGGAATTGCGTAAATCGCTGCACCAGCCATTCATTATGGAAAATCGCCCTGGTGCAGGCACAACCATCGGCACCGATGTGGTCGCTAAGTCGCAGCCGGACGGCTACACGCTCTTGATGGTGTCGGGCACCCAGACGGTCAACGAAACCCTTTATGCCCACAAGCCTTACCAGCTCATGCGCGATCTCGTGCCGATCGCGCCGCTCATCGATACCGATCTCGTGCTCGTGGTACACCCGTCGGTACCGGCAAAAACGCCGGGCGAGTTGCTGGCGCTGGCGCGCGCCAAACCCGGCACGCTCAATTATGGTTCGTCAGGTCCCGGCTCGAACTATCACATGGCCGGCGAGCTTTTGAAAAACCTCACCGGCGTCGACATTGTGCATGTGCCGTACAAGGGCTCAACAGGCGCCCGAAACGACATTCTCAGCGGTCAGATTCAGATTCTGTTCGATTCGGTGCCGACGATGGCGCCACAGATCAAGGCAGGAATGGTGCGCGCGCTTGGTACCAGCGGGAAGATGCGCTCGCCGATATTGCCCGATGTCCCGACCATGGCGGAGGCCGGCGTACCCGGCTTCAATGCAACGTTATGGGTCGGCTTCATGGCCCCCGCGGGCACACCGAAGCCGATCATCGACAAACTTCACGATGAGATTACCAAGATCCTGCGCCGGCCCGACATCAAGCAGGCGTGGGAAAAGACCGGCGCAACCCCGATTGTGATGACGCAACCCGAATTCAAGAGCTTCATGGAAGCCCAGGTGGCCAAATGGGCGGATGTCATCAAGACCAACCACATCGCACCGATCAATTGAGACTCTCAGCACAGGTGACGTGATGAACGAGATGAGCAAACCGACTGCCGCAATCAAGGGCCAGGATCATTGGACGACCAAAGACGGCGGTGTAAAGCTGTTTCTGTTTGAAAAGTGCGCCGGCGATCCTGCCAAAAGTATCGGCACGATCCTGTTCGTGCACGGTTCGTCGATGGCCTCACAGCCCACTTTCGATCTGCAGGTGCCTGACCGGCCGGACTCCTCGGCGATGGATCACTTCGCGCGGCGCGGCTACGACTGCTGGTGCGTCGACATGGAGGGCTATGGCCGCTCGACCAAAGATCGCGACAACAATGCTCCGATTTCGCAGGGCGCCGACGACTGCTACGCAGCGGCACTCTATATCCAGAAACTGCGCGGCAAGCGGCCATTCCTGGTTTACGGAATTTCATCCGGCGCACTGCGCGCGGCAATGTTCGCCGAGCGCCATCCGGAACTGCTCGCGCGGCTTGCGCTCGACGCCATGGTGTGGACCGGCGAAGGCTCTCCCACCCTTGAGCAGCGACGTAAGAAGCTTCCCGAATTCCAGTCGAAGAACCGCCGGCCAATCGACAAGGCCTTTATCCATTCGATCTTCGAGCGCGATCACCCCGGCACCGCCGACGAAAAGGTGATTGATGCGTTTGCAGATGCCGTTACCGCACTCGATAGCTCAGTGCCGACCGGAACCTACGTAGACATGTGCTCGAAGTTACCCGTGGTAAATCCGGAGAAGATCACCGTCCCGACACTGATCATGCGCGGCCAATGGGACGGCATTGCTTCGATCGAGGACTTGTTGAAGTTCTACGCGAAGCTGCCGAATCCGGACAAGCAGTTCACCGTAATGCCCGGGATTTCGCACGCGAGCTTCCAGCAGAAGAATTACATGTTGGTCTATCACATCCTTGCAAGCTTCTTCGCGCAGCCGGCGCCGCTGTACCGCGGTTGATACATTCACTGGTCGTCCCGGGCGAGCGCGTAGCGCGAGGCCCGGGACCCATACTCCGCAGCCTATCGAAAGTGCTCGGCGTATGGGTCCCCGCCTTCGCGGGGACGACAGCGGCTATACTCCGAGCTTTTCCGCCAAATCAGCCAAATCTTTCGCGACCACGTCGACTTTCACCGCCGGCGAGCGTTCGCCGGTATCGGGTCCATACTGGTTGGGCCGTGCGGTATGGGCGGTACGCAACCCGCACGCAGCTGCAGCCGCGAGATCGTTACTGTGCGCGGCGACCATCATGCACTGCCGCGGCTTGAGATTGAGCGCCTCGCAGGCAACAAGATAGACACGCGGCTTCGGCTTGTAGTCGCCGGCGATTTCCGCGCCGAGAATTGCGTCCCAGGGAAATTCGTTCCGGCGGGCAAGGTCGACCATCAAAGAAATGTTGCCGTTCGACACCGGCGCCAGAAGAAATGTTTTCCGCAGACGCCTGAGCGCTGCCGGCACGTCCGGCCACGCATCGAGTCGATGCCACGCGAGCGTGAGCTCGTTCAGAACATCTTCGGACAAATCGCGCAGGCCGAAGCGCGGAATAAAGCGTTCGAGATTGTGCCGGTGCAACACGTCCAGCCTGCAAAACGGGATGCGGCCCGAGCGGACTTCCTCCATCCCGGGCTGGTATTCACCTCGCCAGGCGTCCGCAAAGGCGAGCCAGTCGAGATCGTGTCCAAGAGGTCCGAGTATCCGTTCCGCCTCGCGGGCCACCGAGGTGCGCCAGTCGACGAGCGTCCCGAACACGTCAAAAAACATCGCCCGAACGACGGTCATGGATGTCCTTGACGGGCCATTCCCGGACGCAAAACGGCTCCGGCCGGGCAACCCAAATTAATAGCTAAGTCATTGATAAAATGGCGGGAGCGACGGGACTCGAACCCGCGGCCTCTGCCGTGACAGGGCAGCGCTCTAACCAACTGAGCTACGCCCCCGCGGGCGTTCGGACGAGTTATAGGCGGC
>Ga0173480_10000195_pt1 | contig 17919 bp, 13 predicted proteins | sample NitcycUS209509C1_FD_122622 | JGI IMG/M metagenome (GOLD analysis project Ga0173480, IMG submission 122622) | Soil microbial communities from Arlington Agricultural Research Station in Wisconsin, USA - Nitrogen cycling UWRJ-S209-509C-1 (version... | ecosystem: Environmental > Terrestrial > Soil... | reverse complement strand
GCACCATCCGCCTCATGACGGACGAGTCGTCCACGATCAGACAGTTGAGTGGTCTCATCTCATAGCTCCTGCACACGCTCGCGTCCACATGTCACCTGGAATTGGCCGTCCGCCACCGAGAAGTTGACCGTCCGGGGCTCGGTGCCGCCGAGCGCTTCGGCGTGCACGAAAATCCCGTGCTGCCACAGCAGGCGGCGCGCCGCGAGCGCGTTGCGCTTGCCCACGTCCAGCCCGCCTTGGGCGCCGACGGCGGCGCCCCCGAAGAGGTGCGCGCGGCACCGCTTCTTGTTCAGTCCCTGGTCGATTGCCTGGGCGATCAGCAGAGGGATGCCGGTGTCCGCAAACGTGCCCGGCTGCTTGCGCGCCCGCTCGGGGTTGACCCGCGCCTCGGGCAGCAGGAAGTGCAGCATGGCCCCGATGCGCACACCCGGGTCCCAGAGGCACACCGCCACGCAGCTCCCGAGCGCGTGGGTCACGATCAGCGAATCGGCGCCGGCGACCGCCTGCTCGCCGATGCCGATCACGACGCGCTGCAGTCCGCCCGTGGACGTTCCCACGACCATCGCGCCTGTGCTCACGCGCTCCTCCGCTGATAAACGGCCGGGGCCATCCACTTGAGCCCGTGCGACAGCCCGTTGAGGCTCTCGGAATGCGCAATGAACAGGTAGCCGTCGGGCGCCAGGTGCCGCTCGAGCATCGCGACAACGCGCTGCTGAACCGCCTTGTCGAAATAGATCATCACGTTGCGGCAGAACACCACGTCGAAGGTCTCCTCGATGCTGTCGACTTCGATGAGATTCAACCGCCGGTATTCGATGCCACGGCGGAGATGCGCCTTGATCCGCAGCTTGCCTTCTTCGCCGCCCAGGCCGCGTTCGAAATGGGCTTTCAGCACCGATGGCGGGACGCCGGTGGCGGCCCGCGCCGGATACACGCCGGCCGCCGCGGTCTTGAGCGCCTTGGTCGAGATGTCCGACGCGAGCAGGCGGATCTGGCGGTGCTGGCTCTCGGGCATGCTCTCCAGCAGCGAGATCGCGATCGACACCGGCTCCTGGCCGGTCGAGCACGCCGCGCACCACACCCGCACCGGACGGCGTCCGGCGACGAGCGGCGGCAGCACGCGGCCGGTGAGGTAGTGGAAGTGCTCGTCCTCGCGGAAAAAGCTGGTGTGATTGGTGGTGATGGCGTCGAGCAGCGTCGACAGCTCCTGACCGGAACGGTCGACCTCGACGTGACGGACGTAGGCGGAAAACGACGTGAACCCGCCCGACTTGAGCACCTTGTGCAGGCGGGCGACGACGAGCGCGCGCTTGCCGCGGTGCAACGTGATGCCGCTGCGCTCGTAGACGAGCTGGACGATCCGGTCCAGCTCGCGATCGCTCAGCGCGATCTCCGGCTCCCGCTGCAGGACGGCGCTCACGGGATCAGGCAGCGCTCGGCTGCGGCATCGACACGGTGCCGTCCACGCCGAGGACTCGGTCGAGGTCGAGGAGGATCTTGACCTGGCCGCGCACCTTGGCGATGCCCTTCATGTAGTCGGTCTGAATCTCGTCGCCGAACTCGGGTGTCTGCTCGATCTCCTCCGCGGTGACGTTGAGCACCTCGGAGACGTGATCGACGATGATGCCCATCATCCGGGCGCCGGTCGCGAGCACGACCTCGACGACGATGATGCAGGTGCGCTCGGTGTACTCCTGCGGCGGGAACCCGAACTTCAGCCGGAGATCGACCACCGGAATCACCTTGCCGCGCAGGTTCACCACACCCTTGACGTAGTGGGGCACCTGCGGCACCGCAGTGATGTCCATGATCTTGATGATTTCCCGGACCTTCAGCACGGGGACGCTGTATTCCTCGTTCCCGAGCGCAAAGGTCAGGTACTTACCCACCAGCTCTTCGCGCTGAAAGCGACCGGTCGCGCCGTGCGTGCTCATCGTGACAGTCCTCCGTCGGCAGCACCGCTCAGGCGGCGCGCCGGCCTCCTTCGCGCACCATCGCGACAATGCCATGGGGATCCAGAATCAAGCCGATCCGGCCGTCGCCGAGAATGGCGCCGCCGGCGACGCCGCGTACCGAGGCGAACGAATCGCCGAGCGACTTCACGACCACTTCCTGTTTGTGCAGCAGTTCCTCGACGACGAGGCCGATGCGGCTGCCGCCCTCTTCGACGACCACCACGGTGGCCGACGACGGGTCGAGCGCCGAGCCGCCCATGCCGAGGAGGGCGCCGAGGCTGACCAGCGGCAGCACCGACTCGCGCACTTGCACCATGCGCGGGTGCCCCTGCACGAAGTGCACGTGCTCGGGCAGCGGCCGCAGCGACTCGCGCACCGCCGCTGCCGGGAGCACGCACCGCTCGGTGCCGACGCGGACCAGCAGGCCGTCGAGCACGGCGAGCGTCAGCGGCAGGCGCACCAGGAACATGCTGCCCTGACCGCGCTCAGTGCGGATGTCGACGCGGCCGCGGAGCAGCTCGATGTTGCGCCGCACCACGTCCATGCCGACGCCGCGTCCCGACACCTCGGTCACCTGGGCGGCGGTCGAGAACCCGGGCTCGAAGATCAACCGGTGGATGTCCTCGGGCGCGGGAGCCGCGTCGGCCGCGATCAGCCCCTTGCGGCGCGCGCTCTCGAGGATGCGCTCGGTGTTGAGGCCGGCGCCGTCGTCCTTCACCTCGATGATGACGTGACTGCCCTGGTAGTAGGCGCTCAGCGATACCGTCGCGCGCGCGGGCTTGCCGGCGGCCTGGCGCGCGTCCGGCAGCTCGACGCCGTGATCGACGCTGTTGCGCGCCATGTGCATCAGCGGGTCGGTGATTTCCTCGACCATCTTGCGATCGAGCTCGGTGTCCTCGCCGGTGATGACGAGATCCACCGGCTTGCCGGCCTTGCGGCTGATGTCGCGCACGACGCGGGCGACCTTCTGGAACGCCTGCCGGATCGGGACCATGCGCAGCGCCATCGAGTTGCGCTGCAGATCTGCGGTGAGCCGCCGCAGCTGGGCCATGTTGCGCGCGAGGCGGCCGTCCACGAGCGACGACAGCGCCGGATCCTGCTGAATCAGCGACTGGACGACAATGAGCTCGCCGACGACATCCACCAGGTTGTCGAGCTTCCGGGTATCGACCTTGATGGCCGTCGCGGTCGCCAGGTCGTCCTTGCGACGCGTGGCTGACGCCAGCGGGCTCGGGTCGAACGAGGTATCGGACTCGCCGGCGGACACCCGCGCGGCAGTCGCCGACGCCGCGTCGAGCGGCTCGGAGGCAACCGGTGCCGCGAGCTCGCTGAAGTCCAGGCCGGAGCCGTCGGACCGGTTGGCCGCGGCCGCGAGCTGCCGTTCGATCCGGAGCGCAATCTGCGCGACGAGGGCGACGGCCTCGGTGCCGGTTGCCGTTCGCGGACGTCCGGCCAGCCGGTGGCCGACGTCGCCGATCATCATCGTGAGCACGTCCACCGCGCGGAGCACGAGGTCCACTTCGGGCGCCCCGACGCGGATCTTGCCCGACCGCGCGAGGTCGAGCAGGTTCTCGACCTTGTGCGCCACCCGCTCGACCGACACGATGCCGAGCGCCGAGGCGTTGCCCTTCACCGTGTGGAACGGGCGGAAGATGTCGTTGAGCAGCCCGGTGTCCCCGGGACGCTCGTCGAGCTCGAGCAGCGCCGCTTCGATCGTGCCGAGATGATCCAGCGCTTCGGCGATGAACAGGTTCCCGAGCTCGGGATCCGACTGCACGACCGCCAGTTCGATGGCGTCGTCAATCGTCAGGTCCTCCTCGGTCACCGGCGCAGCGGCAGCCGGCTCGGTTCTCGCGGGCGAGGCCGTCTCCGCGATGTCCGCCACGGCTTCGGCTTCTTCCACCGCCGCCAGGCCGGAGGTGGCCAGAGGCAGCTCCATCGCATCCTCGAGTGGGAGTACGTGGACGGGCTGGGCCTTTGCTCGAGCCGCGGGGGCCTTCTTGGTGGCGCGCGCCGGCGCGGCCGGCCGGGGCTTCGCCGTCGAAGCCGGCCGGCGCGCAGGCCGCCGCGTGCTGCCGGACGTTTTGCGTTGGGTCACGATGTCGCTCGTGCGGGAGCCGTGCCTTAGAAGCCGCCGTAAGTCCCGGTGGACTCTTCGAACGGAATCTGCTCGGCTGGCGTCACGCCGGCCGGCTTCGCCTTGGACCGGGGCATCCGCGTCACGCCCTTGCGCGCCGGCGCCCCGGCGCTGGCCCGCGCCGCGGCCGCGGCCTCATGCATGTCCGTGCCCACCAGTTCCATCAGCCGCTTCACGACCGAGCTGGCCTCTTCGGCCTGCGCGCTCAGCTCCTCGCTGACGGCGGCACTCTCTTCGGCGCTCGCGGCGTTGGTCTGGGTCACCTTCTCCATCTGGGCAATCGCCTGCGACACCTGCTCGATGCCCTGCGACTGCTGACGGCTGGCCACGCTGACCTCGTCGACCAGCCCCTTGGCCTTGACGGAGCTCTCGGTGATCGCGGCGATCGCCGCCGTCACCAGGCTCACCTTCTGGTTGCCGTCGTTCGCCTTGGCGATCGACTCTTCGATCAGGACCGCCGTGTCCTTGGCCGCTTGCGCCGACCGCTGCGCCAGCGTCCGCACTTCGTCGGCCACCACCGCGAAGCCCATTCCGGCCTCGCCGGCTCTGGCCGCCTCGACCGCGGCGTTGAGCGCCAGGATGTTGGTCTGGAAGGCGATTTCGTCGATGGTCTTGATGATCTTCGAGACCTTGTCCGAGGACTCCTTGATCGCCGACATCGACGACACCATCGCGTCGAGCGCGGTGTTGGCGCCGTGCACTTGACGCTCGGCGTCGGCCATCATGCCCGCCGCCTGGTGCGTGTTCTCGGCGTTCATGCGGGTCATGGAGGCGATCTCCTCCATCGACGCCGACGTCTGCTCGAGCGACGCCGCCTGCTCGGTCGCGCCCTGCGACAGCGACTGCGAGGCGCTCGCCACCTGCGACGACGCCGTGGCCACGTGCTGCGCCCCTTGCGCGAGATCGTGCGTGGCGACCCGGAGCGTGACGAGGATGCCCTTCACGACCCAACGCACCACGACGGCCAGCCCCAACGAGGCGGCAAAGACGCCGATGATCAGCCACAACAGGATGCGGTAGGAGTCGTCGCCGGACTTGATGGCCTCGGCGAACAGGCGGTTCTGCATCGCCGTCAGCCGCACCGTGTTGTCGTTCAGCTTGGTCAGCAGCGGCGCCGAACGCTGCCGGGCGACGTCCCAGGCCATGGCCGCCTGGCCGTCGGCGACGAATTTCACGACCTGTTCCTGGGTCGCATCCCATTCGGTGCCGGTGCTGCGCAGCTCGGTGACGAGGCGCAACCCCTCCTCCCAGCCTTCCAGCAGGTCGTGCATCTCGTCACTGCGCTTCTTCATGTCGGTGCGCAACGTGGTGATCGCCTGGCGCGTCTGCGTCTGCGCGTTCTGGTCTCCGCCGAGCGCCGCCAGCAGCAGCCCGCGCTGCATGTTGCTCAGCGAGACACCGTCGCGCTGCAGCTGGAGCGCCAGCTCCAGCTGACGCGCGGTTCGCTTGGTCGCGTCGTCGAGCTGCCCCTTCATCGACCGTCCGGTCACGAACGACACGAACCCCGAGATGAGAAGTAGCGCCACAAGGCTGCCCACACCCATGAACAGTCGCTTGGATAGATTCCAGTTGGCCATCGTCGTCCTCAGGCGAAGCGGTCGTCATGACCGGATCGACGTCATTCGTCCGCGCGCAGTCACGAACCACGGCGTGATCCCGCGCAGCGGGTTGGCACGCGACCGAGCGTGCACCACCACCCAATCGGCGGGGAACCTGGGAGCTTGAAGTAGAGGACCAGCCGGAAGTCGAGGGGGTGGAGGGGGATTGGGCTCCCGGCTCCCGGCTTCCGGCACTCGCCAAAGCTCGAAGCAAAGGTCAGAAACGCGCCGAAGCCGGAAGTCGCAACCGGAAGCCGTCCGGCGGGAGCCGGGAGCCGGGAGCCCGGGAGCCCGGGAGCCTTTTTACTAGGGCAGCACGGCGGTGATGTTCCGCTTCGGCACCTGGCCGACGGGAATGCGCATCACTTCACGCATCCCCACGATATCCACCACCGATACGGAGTTGGAGCCGGCGTTGGCCACGTAGGCCGTGCGGCCATCCGGGGTCAGCGTCACCCAATCGGGAGCCACGCCGACGTCCACGGCGCCGGCGAGTGTCAAATCGGGCAGGGAGTAGACGTAGACGGCGCTGTTCAACCGGCTGTCGACGACCAGCCGGCGGTTGTCGGCCGTCACCGCCATCCCGTGCGAGCTGTTGCCGCCCACGTAGACCGGCTTCTTGCCGGCGGCGATCGGCGGCAGCGCCACGCGGGCCACCTCGCGGCGGGCCGCAAAGTCCACGACGGCGAACCCGTTGAACTCCGTCAACTGCACGAACAGCCGGCGGGTCGAGCCGTCGGCGTTCTGCTCGAACGCCATCGGACGCACCCCGAGATCGAAGTCGAGGGTCCACACCGGCTGTTCCGTCTGCTGATCGATCACGGTGAGGTTCTTGCCGGCAATCGATCCGGCAATCACGAAACGGCCGTCGGGCGTGACGTAGGTGTTGTGCACCTCGCCCTTGACGGGAATGCTCTTCACCCGCTGCAGCGACGCGGTGTCGATCACATCGACCGCGCCGGGCGCCTGACGGATGGCGACGTAGACCCGCGCACCGTCGCGGCTCGCGGCGACGTTGTTGGGGTGACCGCTCAAGGGAATGCGGCTGGTCACCCGCAGGGAGCGGCCGTCCACGACGTCCAGCGTGGTATCGGCCTCGTTGCTCACGTAGAGGCGGCTGCCGTCGGGCGCGGCGGCCACGCCGTGGCCGACCTCGATGCCGGTGATTTCGCCGACGACGCGGTTCGTGCCCGGGTCGATGATGTGCACGTTGTCGCCGGCGCTGTTGGTCTGGATGATGCGCACCTTGCCGGCCGGTCGCGCCGCGGGGCCGTGCAGCGTGGCGCCGCGCACCCAGGCGGCGAGCGTCTGCCATTCCGGGTCGTCCTTGGACGTCCAGTGCTTGCCGCCGTCGTGATGCGGGTCGCCGCCGGCGCTCTCCGCCAGCGGATGCTGCAACAGGCGACTGATGTCAGGCTGCCCCGCGACGACGCGCGACCGGATCAGGTCGAAGTTCTTGCGCGCGTCGTCGTCGCTCCAGGTCGCGCCGCTTGGCGCGAGCGGCTGCAGCCGCATCGGCGTGCCGAAGACGTGACAGGACACGCATCGCGCGTTCCCGGCGCGCTTGGTCGTGAAGATGGGCTGGACGCGCGCCTTGAAGTAATCGAAGTCGAGGGCCGGAGCGGGCGCCGGCTGCGCCGCGGCCGGCGAGGCGCAGGCGAGCAGCGCGATGAGCACGAGACGCAGACGGGGCATCGACGGGCTCCTTTCAACCGTGCCGCGCAAGGCGGGGCACACGGGTTGGATGCTAGTGACTCGCCGCGACGGGCGCAACGCCTTTGCGCACCGGCGTGGACGGGCTGGATGGGCGCGGATGGGTAAGGTTTGCAGTCCCGGCGATCCGCATCTACAAGGCTCCCGCTCAGACGCTGAGTCGCAAGTGCCACAAACCAAGCGGGTTCCAGGTCCTGGGGTACGGGCATGGAAGATGCACTTTCCGGCGCATTCGTGGACGTGAGCGGGAAGACGTCGTATCTCGAGATGCTTCTGCGTCCGATGTCCCGTTCAGTTCGAGGAGCAGGAGGAAAAGGAAAAATGGCTCGAGTGACACTCATCGTAACCGCGCTGGTGATTGCGCTGGTCGGCGCGTTCAGCAGCACGACCATGGCGCAGACCGACACGCGCGATCGCACGTTCCTGACGTTCAGCGGGGCCGTGGAAATGCCGGGCGTGACGCTGCCGGCGGGCACCTACGTGTTCAAGCTGGCCGACACGTCGTCGCGCAACGTCGTGCAGGTCTGGGACCGCGACGAGAAGAAGATGATCGGCCACTGGCTGTTCGTGCAGGCCGAGCGTCCTGAGGTGTCGAACGACACCGTCGTGATGTTCAGGGAAACGGCGGCCGGCCAGACGCCGGCGATTCACTACTGGTACTACCCGGGTGAGCGGATCGGCAAGGAGTTCGTCTACCCGAAGGACCAGGCGCTGAAGCTCGCCGCGCGCACCAATCAGCCCGTGCTCTCGACCGAGGGAGAGATTCGCCCGGAGTCGAGCGTGAGCTCGATTGACGCGAAGGGCAACGTCACGGAGTGGAAGCCGGAACGCGCCCCGGCGCCGCAGCCGCAGATCAGCAGCGATCGCAACACGATCGAGGGCGCGGGCGTCGCCTCGCAGCAGGCGCGGGCACCGGAGCCGCGCGCCGAGGCGTTCCCGCAGGGCGGTTCAGGCCGGGCGAACCCCGAGCCGGCACCCCCCGCGCCACAGGTCACTCGGTCGGAGGAGCTGCCGCAGACGGCGAGCCCGCTGGCGTTCGCTGGCCTGCTCGGCCTGTTGTCGCTGGCCGGCGCCGCGGGGATCCGCTTCCTCCGCTAGTGCGGTAGGCTGGTTCGGACGTGCCGCCGGAAGATAGAAGATAAGGGGGTTACCCCCGCCCGGCGGCACGTCGTCACCCAGAACGGTCCTGACCATGGCTTCCATGATGGCGCGCGCGTTCAGTGTGCTGGTACTCGCCGGTACCGCTCTCGGCGCGTCGGCTGGCGGTCTGGGCCAGGATCCGGCACCCGCCGGCAGCCAGGAGCCCGCACGCCCCCAGTTTTCCACGGAATCCGATCTCGTCGTTCTGCACGTCAACGTGTTCGACCGGCGCGGCGACGCGGTGCCGCAGCTCACGCGCGACGTCTTTCATGTCGTCGAAGACGGCAAACCGCAGGCCATCACGGTGTTTACCGGCGAGAGCTCGCCTGTGGCCGTGGGCCTGGTCGTCGACAACAGCTCCAGCATGCTGACGCGCCGCGCCATGGTGCTGGCGGGCCTCAAGGCGTTTGCCGAGTCGAGCCAGCCCGAGGATCAGGCGTTCACCATCGTCTTCAACGAGGACGTGCGCCGCGCGCTGCCCGGCTCCGTCAATTTCACGAACAACCCGATCCTGCTTCAGGCGTCGGTCAACGCGGCGCCAGCCGGCGGCAAGACCGCTCTGCACGATGCGGTGATAGCCGGCCTCGACCACCTTGCAACGGCGGAGCGTCAGAAGCGCGTGCTGGTCGTGCTGACCGATGGCGAAGACAACGCGAGCCGGCATTCCGAGGACGAGATGCTGCGCCGGGTGGATCAGTCCGACGCCCTGATCTACACGGTGTCGACTGCCCAGCTCGATGCCGGCGTCGGCAACGAGCGCCTTCTGCGCAAGCTGGCGCGGGCAAGCGGCGGCAGCGCCTACACACCCAAGGCGGAGCGCGACGTCGTCGAGGCGTTCTCGAACATCGCCGGCAAGGTTCGCCAGGGCTACACCCTGGGCTACGTGCCCACCAACTCCGCGCACGACGGCACCTACCGCCACCTCATCGTCAGAGTGCTCATCCCCGGCCAGCGAGCGCCGGCGGTGCACGTCCGCGACGGCTACCTCGCGCCGCTCCACGAACATGGGCGATGAGCTGATCCTGTTCTCCGCGAAGCTGCCACCGCGCCGCCGCCGGCACGGGCTCGTGGTGCTCGAGCGTGTGCTCCTCCTGGTTGCGTTGTGCACGTTGGGGTATGTGGCCGCGACGCTGGGCGGCGCCGCGCTCTATCAGAAGTACGAATCACGGCAGCTGGACGAGATCCTGCGGTCGGGCCCGCCCCCGGCGGCCGGGTCCGGCACGGTGACCCTGGGGCCGCGCCGCATCATCGGCCGGATCGAGGTTCCACGCCTGGGTGTCTCGACCATCATCAAGGAAGGCGACGACGCGCGCACGCTGGATCTGGCCGTCGGGCACATCCGTGGTACAGCGCTGCCTGGCGGCCGCGGGAACATCGGGCTCGCCGGTCATCGCGACACCTTCTTCCGCCGCCTGCAGCACATCGAGACCGGCGACGTCATTCGCCTCGTCGCGCCCGAAGGCACCTTCACCTACCTCGTGGAGCGGACGCAGGTCGTCTCTCCGAAGGACGTGTGGGTGCTCGACGCCACGGCGGAGCCGTCGCTCACGCTGGTGACGTGTTATCCATTCAGCTATGTCGGCACGGCGCCCGAGCGGTTCATCGTGCGGGCGAGGCTCACGCCCGGCTCCTCCCCTCCGGTGCGGCTTCAGGCTGCGAACCGGATGAAGCCGGCGGGCACCGCGAGCGCCGTGAAGCCGCCGCGACCGAAGCCTTCCGTCCACAAGGTGTCGAGGCCCACGGCCGGGAGCGCGAAGACGCACGCCGCCGCGGGAGCTCCCCCGCGCAAAGCTGCACCGGTCACCCCGCCCGCGGCTCGCGCGCCGCAGCGAATCGTGTGGTTGCACACGCTCGCCCGGGGGCACTGATCATCGCCCTCCAAAGGTCCGCCTAAAGGCGGACCCTACGACTTCCCTCCCGGCGGCTGTAGGCAGAGGCCAAAGGCAAGAGGCTGAAGGCTACCGTGTCTTCGTATACACCTGCGTGCTGCTGTACGGCGCGCCGGCGGTATCCACGCCTGACGTCGCCATCGTCAACTCCTGTCGATCGGCAGAGAGCGTCCAGGTGGCCGTCTCCTTCGAGTTGCGGTCGCCGGTCGCGGTGCGCTCGATGGTCGCGGCATCGATCCGACGCAGCGTCACCTGCGACGAGGAGGCGTCCACCGGGTAGGCCTTGCCGTCGAACCGGGCGCTGTAGGAGACACGTGCGAGCGGCGAGTCGTTGCCCTGCAAGCGCCGCCAGGTCGAAGTGTTCTGCCGCACGGCATCGCCTTCGATTTCGATCGTCGTTTCGCGGCGGTAGGGGGCGTTCGACGAGGGCGCATATCGCGACCGCGCGACGTCGAGCACCCAGGTGCCGGCGAACGGGTCCGCGGGCCCGCGACGCGCGACGGGCGCCGGCCGCGCCGGGGCCGCCGTGGCGGCGGCGGGCGCCGCGGCCGCGCGCCGTGAGCCTGGTGCCGCGGCCGTGCGCGACGACCGGTCGCGAGCCGCGGCGGCGCTCAGTTCGGTGAACGCGGCCGCGATGAATGCGTCGGTCGTCCACGGCCCCGACGCCGTGCCGTAGACGCCGTCGTAGTCGAGCGAGACGCGCGCCGCCTTCACCTGCTCGAGCGTGCGCCCTTCGTCCACGAGCCGCGCGATCCGGTCGCGGATGATCGTCAACATGTCCCGATACTCGACCGCGTCGATCTCGTTGGTGATGCGGCCGTGGCCTGGGACGATGCGCGTGCCGCCCATGGTGTTGAACTCGGGCACGGCGATGTCCACCAGACGGTTCATGGCGTCGATGACGCCCTGCAGCGTCCCGCCGCGCGCGGTGTCGATGACCGGATAGCTGTCGAGGACGAACACGTCGCCGGCGGCGATCACGTCCGACTTGCGGAAGAACACCATCACGTCGCCGTCGGTGTGCGCGGCCGGCTGGTGAATGATCTCGATCGGCTCGCCGGTGACGAAAAGCGTCTTCTTCGCGCCGGTGAAGGCATCGGTCGGCCACCACGCGACCGGCGCGGGATTGGTGCCGTCGGGCGGATTGGCGAGGCGCAGGTAAGTGCGTTCGTGGGCGTAGACCCGGGCTCCCTGCCCCAGGAACGCATTGACCGGTGCTCCGGCCGACGCCGCCAGCGCTTCGTTGCCGCCCACGTGATCGCGATCCGCCGACGTGTTGACGATGTAGCGAATGGGCGCCTTCGAGATGCTACGAATCGCGGCCAGGATTTTCTCACCCAGAGCCGTGGTGTTGGTGTCCACCACGAAGACCGCGTCCTCGGCGACCTGCACGACGACGTTGCTGCCGCCTCCCGCCAGCAGGTAGACGCTGCCCTGCACCGGCAGCACTTCGACGGTTCCGGTGGCCGCGTAAGTGGGCCGGTGTGGCCGCACCGGCGCAGCCTGGCCGGGGGCGCGTGGCGCCTGGCCGGAGACGGCCGCCACGGTCGCCGCCACCACGATCGCCAGGGCCAGGGCCCGGCGCCTCACCGCGTCCTCCCCTGCGACTGCATCAGCGCTTTGAGCGTGTCCGCGTACTCGGGATACAGCGTGTTCGCGCCGCCGAGCGTGGCCTCCCACGGCAGGCCGTTCGAGTCGGCATAGTCGGTCTGACGGAAGCCGAGCGGATAGTGCGGCACGTCCCCTGGCTTGAGGTTGGGCAGTTCGTCCGCGATCTCCACCTGCACGATGGGGTTCTCCCGCTGCCCCGGGTTCCATTTGAAGGTGGACGAGCGGATCATCGGCTCCTCGAGATAGATCGGATCGTCGACCTGCGACACCAGCAGCAGCCGGTCGCCGTGCCGGATGAAGAACTCGGTCATCACGCCGTAGGGGCTGCTGGGAATGCCGTTGCGCTGCAGGAAGGCCTGCTTCATGTGGGTGGTGGTTACCTTGAGCGCGCCTTTCTCCCACACGCCGGTCGAGAAGCCTCCCCACAGGTGCTCGGCGAACACCGACGGATGCGCCCGTCCGTCGAGCCAGATGGTGCGGTTGGCGTTCTGGAACAGGCCGGTGATGGTGTAGGCGACGAGCTGCCGCGTTTTCGGGTCGATCACCTCGCCCAGGTGGAAGTTGGGGCCGGGGCCGCGCATCGAGTACTGCGCCGGATGCGGCCTCGCCTGATGCTCGGGCACCGCCTGGATGGTGGAGTTCCACGCCAGCGCCTTCTGCCGCCCCGCGGCATTGAGCGGGAAGCCCGTGTAATTCTCGAGCTCGGGTCCCGGATCGATGCGGGTGAGGAGTTCCTCATCGTTCGACATTGCCCACGAGCCCGCCAGGTCCACCATGCGCGGCGGCGTGGGGGCCGACGGCGCCTGTGCCAGAACCGCGGGCACGGCCATGCAGACGATCAGGACGGCGACACTGCGATGACGTGAATCGGTGACGGACATGGGCCTGTTCCTCAGAGCGGCCGGCAGGGGGTGGGACGCCACCTTGCGCTGTCGGGCTCCCGCTTGAAGTGGGCACTGCGCGTGTACTCGCTCGTGAGGTAGAGCGGGTCGTCGACGTAGATCGAGACCACCAGGAAGTCGTCGCCGTTTGGAAAGCCGACGCGGTCCCAGTACTCGGTGATGGTGGTGCGCTCGCTGTAGGGAGCGCCGTTGCGCCGCAGCCAGCCTTCGCTGAGATTCGTGGTCACGACCTTCAGCGCGTGACCGGCCGGCGCCGGCGGGTTGGCGCGTCCGCCGCCGAAAGGCATCACCGGCGCGCCGCCAATCGGCTCCCACGCCGCCACCGAGAATCCCTGCAGGCTCCGCGGCCCCTGGGGGCGCGCCGGATCGAAGCCGAGCCGCCGCGTCTGTTGACCGGCGTCGGTTTCCACCTTGAGCGCCGCGTCGCCGTCCCACGCGATGCGCAGCCGCGTGGGCAGCCACATCACTCCGCCGGCGCCGTACGCCTTGCAGCTGCCGTCGAGCGCGGGCGTCCAGGCGTCGGCCACCCGCCGCCCTTCCTCCGACAGCGGCAGGCTGATGTAGTCGCCGCGCGGGGGCGTCGTCATGCGCCACCGCCACTCCTCCGTGACGAGCGACACCCAGGAGCCGGTGAGGTCCACCAGCGCGGCGGCGCGCGGAGTGGCCGGCGGCACCGGCGCGGCCTGCTGCGCCCGCACGCTCGCCAACGACAGCGCCGCGGCGAATGCCGCGAGCATCAGACATCGGGTCAGAAGCATCCGTGACCTCCGTGAACTCTCTCGCGCCGGCCTCCTGGCCGCTAGCGCACCAGCGCCTCGGCCGCCGAAAGGTTCCGGCGCGCCTCGACGAAATCCGGCTGCAGCGCCACAGCGGCGCGGAACTGCGCCGCCGCAGCCGCCACATCGTTGACCGAGGCGAGGGCGACGCCGAGGTCGTTGTGCGCTTCGGCCGACCGCGGCAGGAGCGCGATGGCGATGCGCAGCTCGGCGGCCGCCTCGCGGAAGCGCCGCGCCTCGAGCAGTGCCCGCCCCTGCTCGTGACGAACCTGACCCAGGTTCTGCCGCGCGGCGGGCGACGCGGGCTCCAGCCGCAGCGCGGCTTCGAACGCGCTCGCGGCATCCTCGACCCGGCCCTGGCCGCGCGCCTCGGCGCCAACGATGTTGTAGACCTCGGCGCTATCCGGCAGCACGAGCCCCAGGTAGCGGCTGCCAAGAATGGTGCGCTCCGCCCTGCCGTGCGCGGCCGAGGCGATCGCAGCGACCGGAGCAGTGTACGCCTCGCGCAGGAGCCCGAGGTAGGCGTCGAGCCCCGCGACCGCCCGCACCGGCGCCCCACCTTCGAAGCAGCGCGGACACCAGGCCGCGACCGCGTCGAGATCGAAGAGCGATGCGGGCACGCCGTGCAGCCCGGCCGACAGTCCCGACCACACGCCGTACTCCTGGAGCGGGCGGTCGTCGGTGACCGCGGGCGACCCGCGCGTGGCCTCGGCCAGGGTCGCGGCCGAGCCGACGAACGCGCCGACGATCTCGCGGGCGCCGCCGAGATCGAGACGGGTGAGATCGGCAGCCACGGCGGGTGCGCGCGCGATCCCGTGCACCAGACGATCCGGGTCGATGTCGAGCCGCGGGGCGACGGTCCCGACGAGCAGCAGTTCGGCCTGCGCCCCCGAGAGCAGCACCGCCTGGGGAAACACGTCGAGAAACGCCCGGACCATTGCCAGGCTGCTCTCGACCGGCACCTGATAAGCCGGCAGCCACTGGCTGACGTAACCCGCGCCGGTGAGACGCGAACGCACCAGGGCGTAGAACTCGCGCGAATACAGCGCCGCCACGCCCGCGTGCGCGATCGGCGGCGGCTCGAGCGTGACGAGATCGTAGCTGCCCGCCGCGGTCATCTCGAGGTGCTGGCGCCCGTCGTTGAGATAGACAGTGACCTTCGGGTCGTGCAGCACGTCGTGCGTGGCCTCGCGGAAGTAGTCCGCGTGCGCCAGCACGTGCGGCGACAGCTCGGCGACGTCGACGCGCTCGACCGAGGGATGGAGCGTAGCCGCGTGCACCGTATTGCCGACGCCGAACCCGATCACCAGCACGCGGCGCGGCGCGGCCATCGACAGGAGCGGCACGTGGGCCAGCGCCCGCATGTAGCGCTGATCGACGGCCGCAGTGGACGACATCGCGTGGCCGTTGGTCAGCAGCGCCCGGCCGCGGGCCGCTTCGACGACGGCGATCACCTCGGTCATGCCCTCGCTTCTCGTCAGCACGCGCTCGCCGGAAGCCACCGGGGAGGCGCGGCGCAGGACGAAATCTGGAGGCAGAGCGATCCAGACGGCGAGAGCGGCCACGGCTGTGGCCAGCCCCCCGGCAACCGCCGCGCGGGCCGCGCCGGCGGCGAGCAGCGGGACGATCGCCGCGGCGGCCAGACCGGCCAGCAGGGCTGCGGCCGCCTGCATGCCGAGCCATGGCAGCAAGAGGTAGCCGGCCGCCAGCGATCCGCCAACCGCGCCGGCGGTGTTGGCGAAATACAGCAGGCCCGCACGGCGGCCCACCGTGGCCGGCGACGTCTGCGCGAGGGCGTTGGCCAGCGGAAACGTCATGCCGGCCGCGAACGCGGGGAGCGCCACCTCGAACAGCATCGGCACGAGGTTGAACCAGAGCTCGGCGACCGCGCGGCGAGCCGGCCCGAGCACTGCAAGCGTCGCGGCCACCTCCCGGCCATGAGCGGCAAGGGTGGCGCCGTCGGTCGCCGCCAGTCCCGCCAGAGTCCCGGCGGCGAACGCGGCCAACGCCGCAACCAGTCCATCAGCCGGCCGGCCCCATCGCCGCAGCATCCACCCGCCGGCAAGAGCGCCGGCCCCGGTCGCGAGCAGCAGCACGGCGAGAACCAGCGAGAACACGGCACGGAACCCGCCAAGCACGATGGTCAGGTGGCGGAGCCACACCATCTCCATGCCCATCGCCGCGAAACCCGACACGGCCACCGCGAGCGCCACGGCGCCGATCGCCGGCCGGACGCTTCCGCTGCCCGGCTCCGGTACGTGCGGCGCAGGCGGGCGACGTAGAGGGGGCGCGGCAGCGAAGGTCGACACCGCGACGGCCAGCGCGGCCGCCACGAGGTTGAGCCCGGCGGCGGTGAACTGTGCGCCCTGGAGTCCCGCCACTCGCACGAGCACGAAATCGGTCAGCAGCGCGCCCGCCGCGGCCCCGACGGTATTCGCGCCGTAGAGACGCGCGATCCGGACGTGGCCGGCAGCAAGATCGAACCTCACCAGATGCCGGATGAGGAGCGTGAGGGTTGCGCCCATCACGAGGGTGATCGGCGCCAGCAGGACAACCGCGGTGGCCGCCCGCACGCCGTAGGAGATTGCCGACAGTTCGTGCCAGCCGTCGAGACCGATCGTGTACTGCGACCATCGCGCCACGCTCGCGGCCAGGTGCGGCAGGAGCAGCGACAGCCCGACGCCGAGTGCGGCGAGCAGCACTTCGGCCAGCACGTAGGCGCGCAACAGCGCACGCGGGTCATCGTCCACGCGCCGATCGGCCCAGCGGCCGGCCGCGTAGGCGCCGGCGCCGAGACCGAGCATGAACACGGCCACCACCAGCGCCGCGGAGTGAATCGTGTTGCCGAAGACGTTGCCGAACTGGCGCACCCAGGTGACCTGGTAGATCAGGCCGCTGGCGCCGGAGAGGAAGAAGGCCGCGTAGAGAAGGGATCCCATGGGCACCCGGGAGGAGCGAGCCGACTGGGCAGGATGGGAAGGGAGGCAAGGAAGACGGTCGGCCTTGCCTCGACCGCCTTCCCTACCCGCCTCACCCGCCCCACCCGCCTTACCCGCCCTCCTCGACTCAGAAGTCGTAATTGATGCTGAACTTCACCAAGCGCGCGTTGAGGATCTCGGTCGGCCGCGGGTAGGCCGCGTACGACTGGTTCACCATGATCCGCGCGTTCGAGTTGAGCGCGTTGTAGACGTCCACGCTCACCACCGCACGCTGCCCGGAGAAGCGGATGATCTTGCCGAACCGCAGGTCGAGCTCGTTGCGGCGATCGAGATACTCCGTGTACGGCTCGAGCAATTGCAACGACACGTTGGCTGCGCCTCCCGAGAGCGGGCGTCCCAGCGTCGAGTTGGTGGCGAGGAACGCGTTGGTCGCGGCGAGCGCCGCCTGCACGTCGGTGTTCGGCGGCAGCGCCGGCGGTCCGATCTGGCCGGGCAGGTTGCGGAACGACCCCGCCACCTGCACCTCGATCTTCGGCACGATGTAGACGCCGTACGCCTTGAACTGGGTCAGGAACGGCGACTCACGGTGACACCACTCGGCGGCGCGCCACGACGCCGGCAGCGTCCCACCCGTGACGGCTGGCTGGATACCAGTAGGGAAGAAGTTCATCTCGGGCAGCTTGTCGACGATGTCGCAGTTGTCCTCCATCGTCTTGCCGGTGCTGACGCCAGCCTGCAGCGTGACGCCGTTCTTCAGCCGGCTGTTCACCGTGACGTCCACGCCGTTCCAATTCTCGAACTGCTCACCGTACTTGTCCGACAGCGCGTTGAGGTTGCGCACCTGGCCGAACTTGCCCGGCACCACATCGTAGAAGCCGTGAATCGTATAGCCGCCGCCGCCCGGCAGGTTCGGATTGGCCGGCGCCACGACGTCGAAGCGCGTGTAGTCCTCGGGCCCGACCAGGATGTTGTCGGTCACGCGGAAATGCGCCCAGGCGCGGCGGAAGTAGCCGACGTCGAGCGCCATGCCGGGCGTCAACTCGTGCTGCACGCTGGTGGAGAACTCCCAGTTCGCCTGGCGGTGGTTGAACCCGGAGATCAGGTCCTTGTCGAACACGTCGGCGGGGACGGCGGTACCAAACGCCGGGTTGCTGATCTGCGCGCACTCACCATTGGCCAGCGGGCTGACGAGATCACACTGCGGAACGTAGTCGCGATTGGCGTCGGTCCACGTGCGGGTCACGTTCGTAGGCAGGGCG
>Ga0173480_10000193_pt1 | contig 17955 bp, 10 predicted proteins | sample NitcycUS209509C1_FD_122622 | JGI IMG/M metagenome (GOLD analysis project Ga0173480, IMG submission 122622) | Soil microbial communities from Arlington Agricultural Research Station in Wisconsin, USA - Nitrogen cycling UWRJ-S209-509C-1 (version... | ecosystem: Environmental > Terrestrial > Soil... | reverse complement strand
TTCGCGGCCTCGTCCGATTGACAGGAGCGCGAGGCCTAGCAACCAGATCAGGGTCAGGAGACCGACCGATCCTCCGCCACCCCCGCTCTTGCGAGGAGTGGAGGGAGTGGGTGTGGGAGTGGGGGTCGGGGTGGGTGTCGTGGAAGGAGTAGTCGGCGTGGTTCCCGAGGTCACGGGCGTCGCACAGGCCGTGGTCGCGCTGCCGGCATTGGCGGGCGCGTCGCTGTCGACGCTGGTCGGACCCACGATGACATCGGCGGTATCGATTCGGCCCTGGTCGTCGGTCACCGTGACCCGGACCGTCAGGTTCCCCGAGGTCGGGGCAATGACGGTGGCCGTCGAGGTGTTCGCGCCCGTGATGGCGGGCGGATTCGTGGGCGAATTGACGTATGCCCAGGCGTAAGTCGCTACCGTTCGGCCGCAGGCCGCGGCGCTGCCGGTCGCATTCATCGAGACGTTCTGGCCGGGAGAAACACTGCCAGGCAGCAGGACGGCCGCGATGGGCCGCTCGGCGGCGTTAACCGAACCCGCGGCGTTCGCCATGCCCGCACCGCATACGGCCGCCGTACAAATGCATTGCGAGAGCTGGATGTCGTTGGCGTTCTGGGGAATGTGGCACGTGGGGAGCGTCGGATCCTCGGGGATCGAAGTGGGGAAGGGGCGTGCGCCCTCTTTCAGGCGGTCCAGTATCTGGTGGGTAGTCAGGTTCGCGTTCCGCGACAGCATCAGCGCCGTGATGCCCGAGACGATGGGTGCCGAGAAACTCGTGCCCAGGTTGCTGTTGGTCTGGTCCGTGTAGTTGTTCGTCCCTGGAATCGTCGTCCCGGAATTGGACGTCGTATCGAGCGAGAACAGGCAGGGGCCACCGTTGAGGTTCACGCAGTTGCCGCCGGGTGCAGCGATCGTGACTTCGGGCCCGAGGCTGCTGAAACCCACCTTGCTGCCGGCGTGCCGGATCGCCGCGACGGCGGCGACGCCAGGGCAATTCGCGGGCGACGACACCACGGTCCCTTCGTTGCCGGCGGAAACAATGGCGATCGCCTTGCGCGACGTGAGCTCGGCGATGACGTCCTGGTAGGAAGCGTCGCAGGCGCCATCGCTGCCCAGGCTGAGGTTGAGGATTCGCGCGGGTGTCGGATTGTCTGGAATCCCGGCGACATGGAAGCCGGCAGCCCAACGCATGCCCGCCAGGATGTCGCTGTCGAGACCGCCACACTTGCCGAGCACGCGGACCGGAAGGATGAAGGAATTCCAACTGAGGCCGGCAACTCCCACCGAGTTGTTGCTCAGCGCCCCGACCATGCCGGCCACGCGCGTGCCGTGCCATGAACTCGTGGTGGTATCGCAAGTCGTGAAGACAGGGTTGTTCTTGTCCGTGGAATCGATCCAATCACCCGGATCGGAGGGGTTCGCATCACGTCCATCGCCGTCGTTCGACTGGTGCGGCTCCGTGACGAAGTCGTAACCCGGCAGCAGCTTTCCGCCGCGATCGCCACGGCCCAGGTCCGGATGATCGTAGAGCACGCCGGTATCGAGCACGGCGATCACGACACCATTGACGCCTTGACCGCGGTCCCACGCGCCGATGGCGTTCACCGCGGAGACTTCGGTGTCCTTGAGGAACCACTGGTTGCCGAACAACGGGTCGTTAGGCGTCGTCGCGTGCGGGAATCGGCGCTTGTCGACCGACACGTATTCGACTGAAGCGTCCGCGCGCAGACGTTCTAGCGCCTGCGCCGGGCTGGAGTCGCCGAGCTCGACGGTGCTCGCCAGCATGAGATCGGAAATCTCGCGCCGGAGTCCGAGCGCGAGACCGCTGCGTTTCGAGAGCTCCGCGGCGCGGTCAGTGCCGCTGGATAGTTTGGCGATGGTGGCGCCGGCGCCGTCCTTGCGCAGCTTCACGATGACATTGAGCGTGGCCGGGTCCTGCGTTCCCTGGTGTACGACGGGATTGAACTCCACGGGCCCGGCGGGCGTCGCCGACGACACGAGCGTCAGTGAGACGAGGACCGAGACGATCAGTAGTTGCCGGTGCATATGCAATTCAGTGGCGCATCAGGGTCGAAAGGGTTCCCTAGCATCCTGCAAACCGGCACTTTCCGCGCGCTGGCCCCAAATAGCGACGGTTTGCGACACATAACGTGAGCTATCTTTGAAACCCATGGCTCATCGTCTGCCCAGCTGGGGATGTTGCGATGGGCCTGTGGGCCCGCGGAGAGTCGATTGGGTCCAGGCGAGTGGTGCTGTACCTGATCCTGGTTTCGGGATTCGTGCTGGGCGCGGTGGCCGGCGCCTGGGGATTCGCGCGTTGGGGTTTTCAGGCCTTGTGGCTGTCAGCGGGGCTCGTAGCGCTGCTTGGGGTGGCCGCGCTGATGGCAACGCGTCGATTCTCGAGGTCAGCGGCCAAGGCGTAGATGAATCGCCAATCCTGACGGGGGCGAGGGGAGTGCCTCGCCGAGTCGGCGAAGTGTGAGGCCGTGACGATGCCTGGTCCGATGGCTCGCGCACTCCGCGGTCGTCACATTCACGACCACTAACTTCCCGCTGGCCCAAGGTCTCCCCATGAATACTTTTCGTGCCGCTGTCTGCGCACTCCTGTTCGCTGGCACCGCGTTTGCGCACCCGGTGGTTCTCGAAGAAGTCGCCACCCTCAGCCCGCCGGATCCGTCATGGCAGGACCTGGGCCGCATCGGGGTCGCCATCGATGGCGATTTCGCGCTGGTCACCGCGGAGCGGAACGTTCCCGATCCCTACGAAGAAACCGGCTTCCGGTGGGAAATGGCCGCGTTCGTCTACCAGCGTTCGGGCACCAGCTGGAACTACACCAGCCAGCTCGGGCCGATAGTTGCGAGGGGCGATCGCAGCACGCCGGGAATCGCGATGAAGGGCGGTATTGCCGTAGTCTCTCTCGGCCTCGCGCGCATCTATGAGCGCGCAGGCACGACTTGGACCGAGGCGGCACTCCCTCCGGGAACGTACCTGGCCGGCACCGATGTCGAAATCGACGCAGGCCGCATCCTCGTCAGCAATACGGAGTGCAGCCCGACGGCTGTCGTCCTGCGCAAGATCGACGGTCAGTGGGCGGTCGAAGGCGAACTCGCGGGGTACAGCCATAACTGCGACTACGGCCCCTGGAACAACCAGCAGGATATCCAGGGCGAATTCGCCGTCGTCCACGACCCGGCGTCGGATTCCTATCCAAGCCCGCCTCACGTGCGCCAATATCGCCGCAACGAAAACGGCATCGGCTGGCGTGAGTTCGGCGGGATCGCGCCCGTCAGCTTTGGACCCTATTTCACGCCGGACGTCGCCATCGCAGGCGGAAACGTCGCCTTCACGGGAACGCGAGAGCGGGGCACCTCCATCGCCTACCCAACAAACGATGCCGCCGATCCTGCCTATGCGTTGGCAACGACAGGCCTCCAGGCACCGGACTCGTATCTCGAGCCCGATGAGTGGAGCGCGACGGGACTCGAACGAGTAGGGACCCTGTTCGCGCAGCGCAACTACAGCTTCGATCGCAAGGCGTACGTCTTCAATCTATTCCGGGTCAACGACGACGAAGCGCACACCAATACGCTCGTCGCGACGCTGCAGACGAAATCCGGCCTGTCGATCGGCGACCTCCTCGACGCCAGCGGCAACTACATCATCGTCAACGAGCCCTATGTCTACGGAAACAGGGACACGAGGGTCCGGATCTATCAATTGCCGGCGAGCTTCGAACAACCCGACGTGCAGGTACATGATTTCGAATCTCCGTCCGCTGGCGCCGCATGGCAGCCCGGCGCGGGCAGCACGTTTTCGACGGTAGTTGCACGCACGACGCACGTGTACCGCCAGGCAAGCACGGCGGGAAAACCGTACTCCTATCTACCGACCAGCACCGCGGCGAACCAGTCCATCCAGTCCGAGCTGATCATCCGGGCTCTCGACGGATCCGGCGCCTGGGCCGGCCTCATGACTCGTCGCGACAGCGACGCGGACTACTACTACGCGGTGTTGCGCAATACCGGCGTCGTCGAGCTCGGCCGCAGGGTGAACGGAGTACCCACCACGCTGGCCTCGACGCCGATCTCCGTGGCCACCGGGCGGAAATATCGCCTGCGACTCGAATCCATGGCCACCACGCATCGCGTGTATCTCGAAGACGCGCTCGTGCTCGTCGCGCGCGACAGCGCGCTGGTGCAAGGCGATGCGGGCATCATCATGAATCGCGCCGCCGTGGACTACGACAACGTCATCGTGACTCCGGGCCCATTGACGACTATCTTCCGAACCAATTTCCCCACGACGGCGTCGCCTGGCGCCTGGACCAAGAACCAGGGGCAATGGCAGTCGGTCGGCGGCGTGTTCAAGCAGTCGGACAGCGCGGGTTATGGCCGGGCCGTCATCGGCGCCCGCACCGATGACCAGATCGTGCAGGCTCGTATTCGCCCGCTGAGCTTCGCGGATCCGGACAACTGGGTGGGACTGATGGCGCGGTACCACGACGACCGCAATCATCTGTTCGTGACGTTGCGCGGCCGCGGCGTGATCTCCCTGTGGAGACGCTCCAATGGCCTGATCACCCAGCTGGCCACGCGCTCGTTACCGGTCAGCAACGGCACCTGGTATCGCGTCCGAGTGGAGGTGGTGAATGGTTTGACGCGCGTGTTCGTCGACAACCAGCTGCAGCTTTCATCGAGCGCCGATCCAGGACCTGCGATCCCGGGCTATTCCGATTCGAAGGGCCAGGTCGGGCTCATCACGTACAAGGCGACTGCGGATTTCGACGACGTAGTGGCGTATCAACCCTGAGGCGCAGGCTGCGCCGGAACAGGCTTCCGCCCCGGCCGCAGGAAATGTCGAAGTACGCATAATGTATATTATGGTTAATTAGCCATACTTATAGATGGCAGCCTGGCCATCAAACCAGGCTGCCACCCCAATCGACTGGCCGACCTATTCCCCGACGAGCTGGATCGCGTCGACGTGCTTGTAACCCTTGTCGACGTTGTTCGCGATCGTCACCCGCACTGCCTGCACGGGCTGCGCGGTCTTCTCGAACTCGCGGACGAACCAGGTACGCGCGCCGTTCTTTTCCTGTTTCACGTCGCTGAGGCCGCTCCAGGCCGTGCTCCACGCGCCCGTGGTGTCACGCAGCTCCACCTTGCTCAGGGCCTCGACGCCGTCCGAGATGACGATGCGGACCGCGGTCGCGTGCACAGGCTTCTCGTAAACGGCTTCGAAGGAATCGAAACCCATGTCCATGTGGTCGTTGGTCCAGGTCCTGGTGTCCGGCTTGCCCGCGATGTTCTGGGGCTTGTTGGAGTCGGCTACGGGACCGCGGGTCTCGCCGAACGACGACGTGGCCGTGGCCTCGCGTGCCCATTGGCCCTTGGGATCGTTGAGGAAGCCTTCTTCCATGGTCGCGTAGTCGAGCAGCGCCTGTTTGCGCGCGAGCTCGCGGGCCTCTGGCGTATCTGCCGCGGGCGCCGTGGGCGTGGCGTCGGATTTCGCGCATGGCGGCGGAATGTCCGCCGTCGGCGCGGATTGCTTCTGACAGGACGCCAACGCCGCGCATACGAGAACGAGTGCGACGACCTTCGAATTCTGCATCGTGGATATTCCGTGAGTGACAGGCCACGTGGCCGATCGCGGAATCTATCAGAGACCGTCGGCTGAAGCATTGGGCGGCATCGTGCGCGATGCCGCCCGCTTCTCGCGGCCGCTAACTACTGTCCCTGTCATGGATTGATCCTCACGACCCCGTAGCCGTCGAAGTCGTCTTCCGCAAACCCGCCGACCACGATCTTGCCGTCCGGTTGTACGAGGACACTCTCGGCACCGTCGGCGAAGCCGAAGAAATCCACCGTCTGCTTTCCGGCATTCGCGAACGAAGTATCGATCGCACCGCTCACCAGGTAACGCGTGACGGCAAAATTGGGGTTCGCCTGGATCGAGCTGAGTCCCGCAACGACGATCTTTCCGTCTTGCTGAAGCGCGACTGCGAGTGCCGCATCGCCACGGCCGGAGATGTCCGTGACAACCGAACCGCTTGCACCGAACGTGCTGTCGGTCGACCCATCCGCGTTCAGCCGCCGCACGAGGAACTGGTTGGTGACAGTCGGGGCATTCGGGACGACGACGCTGCCGACCAGCACCAGCTTGCCATCTGACGAGACCGCCAGGCCATGGCCGACGAGTGAGCCGCTGAGCGCAAGCGTGCCGCCCGTGCCAAACGTAGCGTCGAGGTTGCCATTCGCGTCGTACCGCGCGACATCGGTGTGGTCGACGGTGGAGTCGAACGCCTGGCCACTGACGACGATCGCACCATTGGGCTGCAGCACGATGTTGCGCGCCGTGTTGGTTGCGCCACCGATGTCCGTGACGCGAATTCCGCCGGCGGCGAAAGTCGTATCGAGCGCGCCGTTGTTGGCGAACCGGGCGACGACGAAATCGGAAGTGTCGGCGCCATTGCTGCGTGGCGACCTCCCGGCAACCAACAGTTTTCCGTCCGGCTGTAGGGTTATTGCGTAGGCCTCCCCTGCCACGTCACTAACTACTTTCCCCTGGCTTCCGAACCCCGCATCGAGACTCCCGTCGGGCGTATAACGCGCGAGAGCGACACGCGAGGGACCACCGCCCGGCGGTCCGCTGTAGCCAGCGACTACGATCTTTCCATCCGGCTGCACGACCACCGCGAGCGCTTCCTGCTGCTGACCGCTGACTATTTTCGTGGTGACGCGGCCATCGCCATCGAACGTCGAATCGACGGTACCGTCCGCATTGAAGCGCGCCATGATGAAATCGGTGAACGTGCCGCCGACCATCACGATCTTGCCGTCTGCCTGCACGGCCATGGCGGAACGATCGCCACCGAAGCGCTCGATATTCGCCTTGCCCCCGGTACCGAATGTCGCATCGAGCGCGCCGGGCGATCCAGTCGATGGAGGCAGGTCATCGTCCACAATGGTCACTACGGCGCTCGTCTGATCGCCCAGCTGCGCGCAGCCGCCGGGTTGCGAAAGGCTCAGGTTCACCGTTTCATCGGGTTCGTCGATCGAGTCGGCGACGATCGGCACCTCGATGACGCGCGGCGAGTCGTCGCCGTCGGCGAAGAACACGGTGGCCGACAGCGGCGTGTAATCGGCGGTTGAATCCGCGGTGCCGCCGCCGGTTGCGAAAGTCGCCGTGACCTCGCCACGGGTCCCTCCGGTTCGCGTGATTGCGATCACCGGGATGGTGCCGGTTTGTTCGCCAACGGAGAACGTGCCCGATTCGAATTGCAGGACGCCGGCCTCGGGATCCGGGGCGCCGGACGCGCAGGCCACGGGCTCGATCGGCGTGAGCGGCGGCACAGGGAGCGGGCGATTGGTAGGCTCGAGGCCATCGAACTCGATGGTTGCGCCGCCTACCTCGAGGGGATCGCGCAGGTACGCGAGGGCGCCCGACCCCTCGCAGTCGCCGGATGCGCCGCCTCCCCGGCGGTTGGTGGCGGACGCGTGGATGTCCGAATTCAGCGTGAACTCTTCACCGATTTCGAGCGAGGACACATCCACCGTGAACCTCAGCGGTTCGCGCAATTCAAGCGAGGCGCGTCGTCCCGTGCAGTGCGCATCGGCGAGATCTTCGCCCGACTCCAGGAACTGACTCCGAGACCACAACGGTGTTCTCGCGAACGGATAGGTCCATGCGAGTGCCCCGAACGTATCCAGAAGCCCGGAGCGATGGCCAGACACGACGGCGCCACCTGCGGTATGGAACAGGACTGGATTGTTAGCCGAATACGCTCGCACCTCGACGAATACGTCGGCGCTCAGATTCGTGTCGGCAAACCCGATGCTGGGCGCGAACAGATTGAAATCTCCGACACTCAACAGCACCTTGGTGAAGGTGAAACGCAGCGTCGCATTGGACTTGCGTTTGATGAAGCTTTGCGACTGCGTGAGTCTGGAGATGCTGCCGATCGGATCCGGGCCCCCGAGTTCCGCGAACGGCGCCTCGGCATAGGCGCCGTAAGTGACGCCGTCCGCCGTACCGAATACGTGACCATGCGCTTTATTTGCGCCGGGCACGGTAGTCGTCGGCCCGACGACGTCGATGCTTTGCACGCTCGGTCCGAACTCGACCGTCTGGTCCAGCACGCCACCGACCTGCGTGTTGCCGCCCACATTGATTTCCGGTGAGCCGTTGCCCGGGAAGACGCCGAAATCCCAGGTGCGCGTGGGTTCATTGCGAACGATCGCCGGAATCACCACCTGTGCAAACGAGAAGCCCGTGACCTGCGCAGATACGCTGGTCGGGCCGAACGTCGCTCCTGACACGATTTCCCATCCGGTCTGCGCGTTTGTCTTCATCAGCATCGGCGTCGACCCCGAAGGCGCCGATGCCGGATCGAACGGTAGCGTGATGGTCGCGGGCAAGGTGAACTGCGTGCCATGCGGCGTGAACGCGAACATCGAGCCCACCGCAGCAAATCCGGGGGGCAATGGAGGGGATCCGGCGCTGCTTTGCTCGACCTTTATATCGACGGTGGTTGTTAGAGCGCCCGCCGGTACTTCGACCTTTGCACCGCTGGGACCCGTAACCACCCCGCCGGCCGCGCCGATTCCGGTTTGCGGTGGTGGTGGCGGCGGTGGCGGTGGATTGGCGCCTCCGCCCCCGTCGTCGCCGCCGCCGCATGCCGCGAGCGCCAGGAAAGCAAACGCAATTGCGACGCGCGCGATGCTCGAGAAGTTTTTGGCCATGACTTGAGATCCCACTGTGTTGGGTGAGGCAGTTTTCCAAGGAGGAAGCCGGGGCGCCGGCGGAGCGGACGCCTCGGGAATTCAATGCGCCGTTCGGTACATGAGCCATCCCACGCCCGCGAGCACACAACATGCGACGGCCTGGTCGATCAGTGGCCAGCGCACGACCTGCCCGCTCAGAAGCGCGACACCGATGATCGTCGCGACGAACCAGAACAGTGTCTGCACTTCCACCGCGGCCACGCCAAGCTTCGCCAGCTGCCGCAGGACGATCCAGTACGTGACGACGCCGAACTGAAATCCCGCTGCGGACTTGAGCGCGTGCGCCCAATCGAAGCGGCCGCCCTGCCATACCTTGCCGGCATGAATGAAGCCCTGCGCGTCACCGATGCCGCACAGGATCGTCAGCGCGGCGACGATCAGAAGGCTCGTCGTGCCGCTTGCGTCCATGGCCATGTTCATCTCCCGTTTCCGTTGAGGGCCACGTTACGGACGCTACGTATCCAGTTCATGTCCGCGCGCGGGAGTTTTGTATCAAATGTATCCGGGCTGTCCTCCCGCTGTTCCGGGCACGTACACTGCGGCCCAGCAATCGGGTGCAGGGATGAACGAAGACGTAAAGATCCTTGTCGTCGACGATGACCCGGACGTCCTCGACATGGTCGCGGATTTCCTGGCACTGAATGCCTTCTGCGTCGCAACGGCGCGCAACGGCGCTCAGGCCCGCAGCGCCATGGCAGACAGTCCGGCACAACTCGTGCTGATCGACAGGCGCATGCCCGGGGAGGACGGCCTATCGCTCGCCCGCCACATTCGCGAAAACTATCCGGCGGGAATCATCATGCTCACGGCGGCCGACGGCGTGGTCGATTGCGTGCTGGGGCTCGAGATCGGCGCGGACGACTACATCACCAAACCCTTTGATCTACGTGAGCTGTGCGCGCGCGTGCGCAGCGTGTTGCGCCGTATCTCGAGCGCAGCCGCGGCAATCGGTGCCGGCCGCGTGCGTTTTGGTCGCTGCGTCCTCGACCTCGGCTCGCATCGCATGTTCGACGAAAGCGGTGCCGAGGTCCCGGTCACCGCGATGGAATTCGATCTGCTCCAGATGTTTTCACGTCAACCGAATCGCGTACTGTCGCGCGATGCCATTCTCAACGGCCTGCATCATCGCGACGCCGGTCCCTTCGATCGCAGCATCGATCTCCACGTCGCGCGCCTGCGCAAGAAGATAGAGCCCGACGCGGAGAAACCGCAGACGCTCAAGACCGTGCGCGGCGCCGGCTACATATTCGTCCCAGAACGCGGCACCTGAGATCAGCCATGTCTCGCTTCCTGACAGCGCTCCAGCCGACCAGTCTGATGGGCCGAACCCTGGTGCGCATCGCGTTGGGCGTGACACTGGTCATCATGGTCGCGGCAGCGACCAGCTACTTCGTGATGTTCAACGAAATCGAACATCGCTCTCGCAAGGAACTCGCGGACTACGTTACTCACCGCGTCAAGGAAGAAGGCGAGGTGTTTTCGCTCGCGCGTGACGTTCAGCAGATCATCGTCAAGCTCGCCATCGAGCGTTATCCGCGCTACCAGAACGCCGCGACGCGGGCACGATTCGATGAGGTCTTCTTTCGCCACGCGGATGGTTCGATCCGGATCCGTCCCTCGACCTACACGAAGGAGAGTCCCGCAACGGGCTGGCTGCACCGCGACACCCCGCTGACCGAAGAACTGCAATCGCGAATGCTGCTCTACTTCGACCTGGTCGAGCAGTTCAAGCTCGCGCTCGGTGTGCGTCTCGCGGACATCTATTTCACTGCGCCGGAACAACTCAACATCGGCACGGATCCACCTGGGCTCGCGCTGTGGGCCGCGACCATCCCTGCGGATTTCAACCAGAACGCCGAACCCTGGATCGGGATCGCTACACCGACGGAGAACCCGGCGCGAACCACCGTCTACATGGGCGCCGAGCCAGATCCAGTCTGGAACACGCTGGTGAGCGGCATCGCCACCCCGATCGACCTCGACAATCGACATATCGGCACGCTTTACAGCGATGTGCTCATCGACACGCTTGTCCAGAACCTTCGTCGTTCCGGAATTCAGGGCGCGAAGCACTTCCTCTTTGCGGCCGACGGCCGCCTCATCGCGAATACGGCGCCGCTCGATGAAGTCGTCGTCAACCGATCGAAGGCACGACTGCAGGACATTCGCGACAGCAAGGTGAACGTCCTGCTGACGATAGCCCGGCAGCAACCTCGACTCCCGGCTGTAGTGCATCACGAGTCCACGGACCAGTACGTTGCACTCGGGCGCATCGAGGGTCCGGGCTGGTATCTGGCAACCACCCTCCCCGGCAGCGCGATCCGCGGGCCGGCGTTTGCCGCCGCGCAGTGGGTTCTGTGGATAGGCCTCGTCTCTCTCGCCCTCGTGCTCCTGTTCCTGACGCTGGTGCTGCGCCAGAACGTTGCCCGCCCGATCCGTGCGTTGACCAATGCAGCCGAGCGAATGGCTGGCGGCAACTATCGACAGGCGATCCGGCCCGCGGCATCGGATGAATTGGCAATCCTCGCCAACGCGTTCAACGACATGATGCAGCGGATCGGCGAGCGCGACGCGGCGCTGTTGCGCGAGAAGCGGGATCTGGAGGAGGCACTGGAGCAACTACGTCGCAACGAGGTCGAGATCCAGAGTCACCAGGCCGCTCTGATTCAAAGCGAGAAGCTCGCAGCCATGGGCTCACTGCTGGCAGGCGTTGCGCACGAACTCAACAATCCCCTTTTCGTGGTTTCCGGCCGCACGAAGATGCTCGAAACCGCGCTGGAAGGTACGCCGTATCTGCCTGCCGCGCAGAAGATCAGGGGCGCTGCCGATCGTTGCGTGCGCATCGTGAAGACTTTCCTGGCGATGGCCCGGTGCGATCTTCCGCAGCACCGTCGCATCAGCATCGATGAAGTCATCCGCTCTTGCCTGGACGTTCTCGACTACACGTTGCAGGCGGCCGGCGTGCGGGTCGAGATCGAAGGCGATCTGCAAGTGCCACCGGTGCTGGGCGATTTCGACCAGTTGCACCAGGTACTGACGAATCTGTTGCTCAACGCGCAGCAGGCGATGGTCGAGTCCCCTGCCCCGCGCGTGCTGTACATACGCCTGCGTCGACTTCACGAACCGGGGCGGGTGGAGATCCGCGTGAGCGACACAGGACCCGGCGTACCGCCGGAAATTCGCGACCGGATCTTCGATCCGTATTTCACGACCAAACCCGAAGGGGTCGGTACGGGGGTCGGCCTGGCGGTTTGCCTCGGCATCGTCCAGGCGCACAACGGAACGCTCGCGCTCGAAGAGAATGCTGCTTCTGGAGCAACGTTCGTCGTCGTGTTGCCCGAAGCAGTGAACGTCGAAAGTGCAGAAGACGCGACCGATGATGTGACGATCGGCGCGGCACGTCGGGTTCTCGTGGTCGATGACGAGGCGGATGTGCGCGATACCTTGCGCGACATGCTGGAGGTCGCGGGTCACGAAGCACAGGCTTGCTGCAGCGGTGCCGAGGCGCTGACGCTGCTGGCGCAAAAGCGCTTCGATGCGGTCGTGATCGATCTGTTGATGCCCGGCATGGATGGCCCGGAGCTCTACTGTGAAATCATGGCGCGCTGGCCGAGCCTTGCGCCGCGTGTCGTGTTCATGACTGGCGATGCGCTGAACGACGCGCACCGGCAGTTTCTCGCGCAAACCGGACAGCCCCGAGTCGAGAAGCCATTTACGCCGAACGACGCAGCCGCCGTGATCGCGCGGGTCTGCAAGACGTCAGCACACGGCGCGCATGTCAAAAGTCCCCGAGCAGGTCTGGGGGGCGCTGCCGGTTGAAGAAAAGTCGTTCGGTAGTTCGCCCACCGCGCTCCTGATCGGCTCCGGACCCGGTACGACGGTTTCGCAATTCGGTGGCGCCGTCCGACCAGACGGCGCCACCGATTTCCATCAATAGCTGTAGCGGACCCCCAGCGTGTACTGCCGGCCGAAGTCCCGGTAGTACTCGTTTCTTTGCGCGACGGTGTCGTTGTACAGGTGCTCGAACGTGTTGGTCAGGTTCTGACCTTCGAACGACACCTGGAAGTGGTCGTTGATCGCGTAGCTCAACGTGGCATCGACGTACACGCTGCCTTCGGTGGCATCCGCGTCCTGGCCGTTGAGTCCCGGCACGATTCGCAGGTAGTCATCGCGATAGGAACCCGACACGCGACCCTCGAAACCGGCCTTGGCGTAATACAGCGTGGCGTTCGCCGTCTGCTTGGACAGGTTGATCAGCGGCAGCACGGCCGTGCGGCCCGGCGTTCCTTCGGGCAACGCCGGATTCACGATGTACGTGATGTCCGAGTCCGTGTGCGTGTAGTTGGCCAGCAGTCCGAAGTCCTTGAGGAAACCGGGCAGGAATGTCAGCGGCATCTGCAGGTTCACCTCGAATCCCTCGAGCGGGCCACCGTCGCTGTTCACCGGGCGCGAATAGATGAAGTCATCGGTAGGCAGGACGCCCGTTCCAATGAGCACGCTGGGCGGAATGCCGAGCGTGTTGAATGGCTGCGTCGTGCGCAGCGTGGCGATGTAGGTCTTCACGTCCTTGTAGAACAGGCTCAGCGAGACCAGCGACTCGGGCGCGAAGTACCACTCGACGCTGGCATCGAAGGCATCCGCCTTGATGGGCTCGAGGTTGGGATTGCCTTGCGTGACCGTACGCGTGCCACCCGCGACGTTCACCGCGCCACCGGGCGTGAGCTGCGCCAGCGGCGGACGCGTCATCACGCGCGACGCCGCGAAACGAACCATCACGTCGTCAGCCACCTCGGTCACGACGTTGAGCGCCGGCAGCCAGTCGTCATACGTGCGGTTGGTGTGCAGTTGCTGCGTGTTGGCGCCCGCTTCCGCGAATCCCACGGCGTCCTGCTCCGTGCGCACGTATCGAACGCCGATGTCCCCGCGCGTTTCGAGACCGAAGACCGTCGTGTTGAATTCCGCCTGGAGGAAAGCCGCGTTGTCCTTCTCGTCGATCGAATAGATGCTGCTTCGCGCGGAAGGAACGTCACGTCGCAGGGTAAAGGTCCCGGTGTTGCTGTAGATGTCGAAGATGTCGATGAACGACTGCTCGACGGGCACCACCCACGACGTCGCGGTTTCAGGCGGCACGCCGAAGCCTTCGAAGCCCGAGAACAGCTTCACGAGGTCAGCCACGGTCTTGCCCGAGGGCAGCAACGGAACGTTGCGCTCGTTGGTCAGGCGCTGAGCGTCCGAGTCGAACGTGTACTTGCGCGAGTTGATGCCCGACTTGAGCTTCCACTCGTCGTTGATCGAGTACTCGACGTCGAAGGCGGCCTGGCCAAACGTGTTGTGGACTGCGTTCGGGCGAATCCGGATCTCCGGACCCGTGGCGCCACCCGTGAAGCCGGGAACCGCCGGACCGTAGTAGTAGTTGGCCGGGTCCGTCGTGTCGAAGCCCCAGACGATGCGCGGCCGCTTCATGCTCTCGCGGAAGTCGTAGATGAACCCGTCGGTGTTGAGACGGTCCACCTGCAGCGTCGTCTCGCGAGGCTCATCGAACTTCGAGTCCGAGTAGCCGATCTGCAGATTGCCGCGCCAGCGATCGCTGAATTCCTGTTCGAGCTTGAAGCCGGCCTGCTGGAACGTGGTGTTGAAATCGAAGATCGACAGTTCCGCGCGCAGGTCGACGTTGTCGAGCCTTGCATAGACGAGGTCGTTGCCACGCACTTCGGCGTCCCGGACGATGGTTTCAGGCTTGCCCTGCTGCGACTGCGCGCGGAACAGGCCGATGGGCGTCAGCAGGTTCTCGGTCCGCAATCCGTTGTGTTTGGAATACAGCAGGTCGAGCGTCATCTTCGTCGCGTCGGCCGGTTGCCACTGCACGGAACCGGTGAGACCCAGCCGTTCGTTGTCGACGCCGAATTGCGCGAGACGCGGAATGCGCGGGTGGTAGATAGTCGTCGAGCGCAACTGGTCGTAGGTGATGCCGGTGGGATTCTCGTTGAAGCACACGCCCGCGGCGTTCTGCGGATTGCACCAGCCGCCGTTGTCGGACATGCGATCCCAGTTGAGGTTGTGGCTCGCCTGGCTGATCTTGTGGCTCTCGGAATACGCCGCCGAGAACAACACGCCGAACGAATCATCGAGGAAGGTCTTCGACGCGAGCATCGCGAAACGCGGATCGTTGTTCTCGCTCAGATCGTTGTAGCTGGCTTTCGCCGAGATCGCGAACTGCGTGCCCGGGTTATCGAATGGCCGGCCGGTCTGCAGGTCCACCGTAGCGCCGAGCGACCCCTCCTCCGTCTCCGCCGATGGCGTCTTGCGCACCGTCAGGCTGCTGAAGAGTTCGGATGCGAACACATTGAAGTCGAAACCGCGCGTGCGATTGATGCCCTCGAAGCCGTTCGACGTGGTCTGTGACTCGAGGCCGTTCAGGCGTACACGCGTGTAGTCGGGGCCCAGGCCTCGCACGGAGATGCTGCGACCTTCACCGCCATCGCGCGCGACGGCGACACCCGGCAGCCGCTGCAAGGATTCGGCGAGGTTCGCGTCGGGAAATTTGGCGATGTCTTCGGCCTTGATGACGTCGACAGTGCCGCTCTGCGCGCGCTTTTCTTCGAGTGCACTGGCCAGGCTGCCCCGAAAACCCGTGACGACGACTTCGTCGATAGCGCCCGAACCGGCGGGCGCCTCGTCGATGGCCGATTGGGCCGCGGCCGAGCCCGACCACGACAACGCCAGGGTGAATAGACCGATTGCTGGTTTCATGTTCCATCCTGAATTTGAGACGCAGCCGGAGAGGAGCCCTCTCCCTGGCTCCGAATCCGCGTCGTTCATTGCTTCTTGCAACGTTTTTCGCCGCGAGCGCGGCGAAAAGACCCGTTACTCCCCCACAGATAGATCGCTGATCGAGCGCGATGATACCGGTGTCATAGTTAGGGTGGTGCCGGCCCCGTCCGCTGTCAAGTTCGGTATCGCTCACATTCCAGAAATCGTGGCGCCGGATCCCTCGCTGCATGCACAATCGCCACGCGCACGCGCGGGGGAAATTGTGAACAGAACCTTGATCGCGGCCTCGGCTGCTTCCTTGTTGTGGGGATTTTCCATCTTGAATGCATCGGCCACGGAGTCGCCGTATGCGCGGCTCGAGTCTCTCGACAAACGCTTCGACAAACTGATCGCGCCCGACGCGAAGATCGAGAAGATCGCCGACGACCTGAAGTGGTCGGAGGGTCCGTTGTGGGACGCGCGAACGAAGTCGCTGTTGTTCTCCGACATTCCGAACAACGTGATCATGAAGTGGCACCCGGACAAGGGCGTCACGCGCTTCCTGGAGCGCAGCGGCTACACCGGCGCCGAACCCTTCACCGGCTACGAGCCCGGCTCCAATGGTCTCACCTTCGACCTCGACGGAAACCTCACGCTCTGCCAGCACGGCGACCGTCGCATCTCGCGGCGCGAGTCCGACGGTACGATGGTTCCGCTCGCGGTGAGCTACGAAGGCAAGAAGCTCAACAGCCCGAACGATCTCGTCTTCGATCGGCAAGGCGCGCTGTATTTCACCGACCCTCCTTTCGGATTGCCGAAGCAGTTCAACGATCCGGGCAAGGAGCAGCCGCACAACGCCGTTTACCGCGTCGCGCCCGATGGAAAGATCACGGCAGTCGTGACCGAACTCGAAGCGCCGAACGGGCTCGGTTTCTCACCGGACTACAAGACGCTGTACGTGGCCAATGCGCGCGCCAGTTCACCGATCTGGAAAGCGTATGCCGTTCGACCCGATGGCAGCCTCGACAAAGGTCGCGTGTTCGCCGACTCGGCCTCGCTGTACAAGGAAGGCGACGGGGTACCGGACGGACTCAAGGTCGACGTTCACGGGAATGTCTTCGCGACCGGCCCAGGCGGCGTACTGGTGTATTCACCGGAGGGCACCCTCCTCGGCCGCATCCTCACCGGCGTCCCCACCGCGAACGTGGCATTCGGCGAGGACGGTTCGACGCTGTTCATCACCGCCAATCATCGTGTGCTGCGCGTGCGCACGCTGACCCACGGTGTGCCGTTGCCCACGCGCAAGTAGTTCGACCAGTCATTCACGAAGGGGATTCCATGAGTTCAAGACGTTGGGCAGGTCGCCTGGCCGTGGCCATGGGCGTGTTTTGCATGTCGGCCATGGCCGCCGACAATGGTCGCGTGCTGGTGTACTCAGGCAGCACAGGCTTCCGTCACGAGTCGATTCCGGCGGCGGTCGAGGCGCTGAAGACCCTGGGCGCCAAGGCCGGTTACACCATCGATGCCACGGAGGATCCCGAGGTCTTCACGGTCGAGAAGCTCAAGGCCTATAAGGCCATCGTTCTGGTGAGCAGCACGACGGATCCCAAGAAACCCGAGTCCGAGTGGTTCGTCGGCGCGAAGCGCGAAGCGCTGCAGGGCTTCCTCAAGGATGGCAAGGGCGTCGTCGGCATACACGCCGCTGGCGATTCGCATTACCACTGGGGCTGGTACGGCCAGATGATCGGCGGCTATTTCGAGCGTCATCCCAAAGGGACGCCGAAAGCCATCGTGACGGTCGTCGATGCCAAGCACCCGGCAACGGCGAAGCTGCCGAAGACGCTCGAGCGCGTCGACGAGTGGTACTACTACAAGGACTTCGATCCCACGGTCCATGTGCTCATCACGGTGGATCCGGCGACGATCGGCGATGGCGAGGCGGACGTGAACCCGAATCCGCTCGTCTGGTACCACGACTTCGGCGGCGGTCGCGTGTTCTACAGCGGGCTCGGCCACACCGCGGACAACTATCGCGAGCCGTACATGATCGACCTGCTCACGGGCGCGCTCGCCTACGCGGTCGGTGGCCAATAATCAGGAATCGAAGTTCTTGTCCCAGTATTTCTCGAGCCGCGCACGTTGGGATGCATCGGGCATCCGGCCACGCAGGGCATCGAGATTGTCCTCGAGATGAGCAAGCCTGGTCATGCCCGGGATGGCGACCGTGACCGCGGGATGTGACACCACGTACTTCAGGAACACCTGGCCCCAGCTCCTCGCATCGATTTCCGCGGCCCACTCGGGCAGGTCCGTGCCGGAAACCCGTGAGAACAGGTTGCCGTCGCGACGACCGCCGAAAGGCAGGTTGATGATGACGCCCACGCGTTTCGCCAACGCGGCCGGCAGCACGGTTTCCGCGGCTGCGCGATTG
>Ga0173480_10000192_pt1 | contig 17996 bp, 18 predicted proteins | sample NitcycUS209509C1_FD_122622 | JGI IMG/M metagenome (GOLD analysis project Ga0173480, IMG submission 122622) | Soil microbial communities from Arlington Agricultural Research Station in Wisconsin, USA - Nitrogen cycling UWRJ-S209-509C-1 (version... | ecosystem: Environmental > Terrestrial > Soil... | reverse complement strand
CACCGCAGGTCAGACGTCCACCTCCGGTGGCACTGACGGTCAGCGGCAGCCGCGCGTCTCCAAGACCACGGTAGAAGAGGAACCGTTCCGATTCACTACCGGCTGACGACGAGCTGACGGGACTCACAAACGCCGCGTCGACGTTCCTGGTGTGGTTCCAGAGCGCATCAGCAGGAGCGGCCGGAGGGGCGGCATGTGGCGACGAGGGTGGCACGACGTTCACCGTCCACCCGATTCGCCCATTCCGCGCCTGGGCGAGCGAGCCAGTCTGGACCAGCGAGGGACCGACGAAGTTCGCCTGCGGGTACCACTGCGTCCAGATCCCGCCCGGGAACTTGACCTCGACGTTCACGCGGGTGGGCGTGTCCGTATAGAAATAGATGACGGGCGTCTCGCCCTTCAGATTCGACCCCGGGAGTCGGAGTTCGGCGTTGCTTCGCGCGTGGACGAATCCCGGCAGGGCGTGCTCCTCGTGGTACATCCCGTCCAGGGTCACGCCATCCGAACCGTTCATCGCCAGGAAGGTGCCCCACTCGTGCACCACGAGCCCGCGACTGGTGGATGGGGCAGCAAGTCCCAACGCCCCCGCCGCCATGACCACGATCAGCGATCCGACCAACCACTTCCTCATCGTCGCCTCCACCATGAACAGCCGATACCGCTTGCTTGGACGAAGTGCGACGAGGTTTTCTTCCGTTGGCGCTTCAAAAAGCCTCTCCGCACGACTCGTCCGTACGGCCGCCGGCTGGGTTCACGCGGGTCCGATGAACACCGTATAATCCGCGCGTCGCGGATGCGCCGGGCGGCGGCGCCAGAGGTTGCGGGATATGAGCGCGCGGACGCTGTTGCTGCTGTGCATTCCGGCCGTTGCCGTCGCGCTCGTGCGGCTGCCGGTGGCGGCGCAGCGCGGCGCCCCACACCCCGATTCGTCGACGCCGCAGTCGAGGCTCACGCAGACACGAACGGCGGTTCCGGCCCCTGCCACGGCACCTGCCACGACCCTTCCGTACAAGCCGCCACACACGCCATGGGGCGATCCTGATCTTCAAGGCGTCTTCACCAACTCGAACGAATACATGACGCCGCTGGAGCGGCCCGACTCGTTCGCCGGCCGGCGGCTCGAGGATCTGTCCGGCGAGGAGCTAGCCCGGGTGCGCGCTGACGCCACCAGGGACATGGTCGCGGCGCTGCCGGGCGGCCGCGTGCGCGGGCCGGACGACTGGTGGCTGCAGAATCTGGACGTCTCGAAGCGCCATCAGCCCTGGCTGATCGTCGATCCGCCCGACGGAAAGATTCCGGCACTGACGCGGGAGGGCGCCACGCGCGCGGCCGTTCGCATCCGCAGCAGCTTCGTCGGCGGGCCGTTCAACGGTCCCGAGGATTTCAATCCGCTCGAGCGCTGCATCTCGCGCAGCGTTCCCGCCTCGATGATTCCGGTGATGTACGGCAACAACTACCAGATTGTCCAGACACCGGGGATGGTTGCCATCATCTACGAAATCGTTCACGAAACCAGGCTGATTCCGCTCGATGGCCGTCCGCACATGGGCGCCGCGATCAGCCAGCACATGGGCGACGCGCGTGGACGCTGGGAGGGCGACACGCTGGTTGTGGAGACGACGAACTTCAAAACGCTGAGCGCGTATCGCGCCGCCAATGCCGCGACGCTCCGCGTCACCGAGCGGTTCGTGCGCGTGGCGCCGGATCGGATCATGTGGAAGGCGACGCTCGAGGATCCGCAGACCTGGACGCGGCCATGGAGCCTGGTCATGCCGCTCACCAGCGATCCCGACCCGATCCTTCCTTACGACTGTCACGAGCACAACGACGGCGTGCGGAACATCCTGCGCGGCGCCCGTGCGGAAGAGAGCGCGGCGCAGCGCTAGTCCCCTGGAAGCGTGATGTCTTGCCAAAGTCCCGGAGCGCGGCGCCCGGAACGCAAGGCGCGAAGAGCGCGCTTATTGGGCATAAGTAAGCGATGAGCAACGCCGCGCTCCGGGATGCCCCGCCCGGGAATTTGGCGAGATATCACGTTTCCAGGGGACTAACTCGGACGCGGCGTGGATTCGATCTGTCGGAACGTCTCCTCGATGAGGCGCTCGTTGTCCTCACGCGACACGTTCTTCTGCAACAGCTTCGACGCGATGGCGACCGACAGGTCCACCGCTTCCTTGCGAATCTGCTGCACGGCACGGGACGTTTCGAGCTCGATCTGCTTTTCGGCGTTCTTGACGATGCCGGCGGCTTCGGACTGCGCCCGCTGCTTGAGCTCCTCCCGGAACCGGGTCGCATCGTCTCGCGTCCGCGAGATGATCGATTCGGCCTCCTTGCGGGCCTCGGCGAGAATGCGCGCCGACTCTGTATGGAGCCGTTCGAGCTCCTGGCGCGCCTGCTTGGCGTCGTCCAGCGACTTGGTGATCGCGTCCTGCCTGCCCTTCAATGCCGTCAGCAGCGGCTTCCACGCCAGCACCTTGAGGGCGTACAGCAGTCCCAGGAAGACCAGGATGGTCCAAATGGCAAGTCCCGGATCGAGCTGGACCAGCGGATTGTTCATGACGATGTGTCCTTCATGACGAGGTCAACGCCGGCACGTGCGCCGGCGCAACGACCGCCTGTTCGTGCTTACTTGGCGAGCACGATCAGGAGCGCGACCACTTCGCCGATGATCGCCACGCCTTCGAGCAGGAAGAGTGGCAGGTTGACCGCGCCGGTCACCTGGGCGGCCGCGCTCGGCTGACGTCCAATCGCCTCCGCCGCGCCCGAAGCGAGGCGGCCGATGCCCAGACCGGCACCGATCACGATCAAGCCGACACCCAGCCCCGCACCCATGTACGCAATCGCATTACCGTCCATCCGTGATTCCTCCGTAACGTTGGGCGCACCTTCCGGTGCCGCCGAAAGCTCAATGATGAGCGTGAATGGCCATGCCAATGAACACGGCCGTGAGCAGGGTGAAGACGTACGCCTGAACGAACACGACGATGACTTCGAGCACCGAGATCGCCACGGCCGTTGCCAGCGAGAACACGCCGACACCCATGCCGGCCGCTGGCGAGAACTGCTCGGCAAAGATGAACACGAACGACAGAATCGCGAGGATCGCGATGTGCCCGCCGGTCATGTTGGCCGCAAGTCGCATCGTCAGCGCGAACGGGCGCACGAACATGCCGATGATCTCGATCGGGATCAGCAGCGCCCACGTCACCACCGGATTCACCCCGGGTGGCACCAGGTTCTTCCAGTGCTTGATGAAGCCGTGCGCCTTGGTGCCGGCGATGATGATCGCGAAGAACGTGATGACGGCAAGACCGGCCGTGACGTTGAAGTTGCCGGTCACCGTGGCGCCGCCGTGGATGAGCCGTGCCAGAAAGCCGTGCTCATCGCCGTGCAGCACGAAATGATTGACCAGCGACAGGACTTCAAAGACCGGAACGAGGCCGATCAGGTTGGCGCCGAGGATGAACAGAAAGAACGTCAGCATGAGCGGCGTCCAGGTGTCCGCCCACTTCTTGCCGACATTCGTCGCCACGACCTCGTCGCGAATGTATTCGACGAGGAACTCCAGGGCATTCATGAAGCCTGACGGCACCAGCCGGTCCTGCCGCAGATACCGGCGCACGGCGGTCGTCACGATGAGCAGCACGACCGCCGCGACGACCCACAGCATCAGCACGTGCTTGGTGACCGACATGTCGATGCCGAGAACCTTCGGCAGGTGGATCAGCGGATGATCGAGCGAGCTGTTGGAGACGTGCTCGACGATGGTCTGCCCGATGTTGGGGCCTTTTTCGGCGGCCTCATGGGCGGCTTCGAGGGTGTGCGGTTGCGGCATCTGACTCTTGGCCTCACGCCCCCGGACTGGGATGCATGCTGCCTGCAAACAGGCGCTTCAGAAACAGCGCTTCCAACGCGTACAAAGCGATGACGTAGCCGACGAAGGCTGCGGCAAAGGGCACCACCCGGAGTTCCACGACCCGGACCATGACTGCCAGGTAGAGCCCGAAGAACACAATCTTGGCCGCGAAGCCCGCGATGAGCACGCCGGTGACACGCTCCGGCGCCGTCCGATGCGCGCGCGCGACCAGGAACCATGTGATCACCGCACTGGCCAGCGGACCGAGCATTCCCCAGAGCAGTTCGGGATTGATCGGCTCAGCTGCGGCGATGGTGATGACCGTCCAGCTCACCAGACTGAGGCCGATCATCCATGCGATCGGCGTCATCGGGGCCAGGCGATCCTTACCAGTTCGTAAAACCCGACGACCATGCCCAGCACAAGTCCCCCGAGGAGAAACCACGGAGAGGTGCCGCGCCAGTAATCGATGCCGTACCCGATTCAGCCGAGCAGGATGAGGGCGCCGATCAGCGAGTAACTCGCGCTCGCAACCGGTCCCGAGCGGACCACGTTGTCCTGCAGCGCCTTCATCGAACGCTCGAGTGGGCGAAGGTTCTTGGCCATGGTCCCCCCGTCAGCAAACGCAAGGCCGGCCTCGACCGTCTGGCTGCGGTACCCTGCGGCGCCGACGCCCACCAGAACCGCCCGTCAGTATAACCGGGTTTGTGAAAAAGTTCACCAGGGCCCGGGCGCTCGAGACCAGACAGACGATCAAGTCCAATATTTTCAATGGCTTCAGTAGGTCGGCATTCCTTGACCGCCCCTCCACGCAAACCTATACTGCAAAGTGCCGGTCGCCATTCTCCCCAGGAGAACTGCATGACAACCCGCACATGGCTCCGCGCGGCATTGCCGCCTCTCTTCGCGCTCACGGCGGTTCTCGCCGTCACCATGTGCCCGAGCCTCGTCGCTCAGGCCGGCGTCGGAGACCAGACGCTGTTCGTCAGCGCCGTCGACAAGAAGGGCGAGCCGGTTCCCGACCTCGGACCGGACGCATTCGTGGTCAAGGAAGACGGCGCCCGTCGCGAGATTCTCCGCGTGTCGCGTGCCTCGGAGCCCATCGGCATCACGATCCTCGTCGACAACAGCGAAGCGGCCAACGATGCCGTCACCTACATCCGCCGGGCGCTGCCCACGTTCATCAAGGCGCTGACACCGGCCAATCCGGTCTCGCTGGTCGGCCTCGCCGATCGGCCCACCATTCTCACGCCGTTCACCACCAACACGGAGACGCTCACCAAGCGGGCCGAGGGCATCCTGTCGCTCCGCAGTACGGGAGCGACGTTCCTCGATGCGACCTTCGAGGTGTCGAAGGGGCTGACCAGCCGCGACTATGAGCGCGCGGCCATCGTCGCGATCGTGGTTGACGGCACCGAGTTCACCAACCGCTACTCGAAGGATGTGATCGCCGAGATGAAACGGGCGGGGGTCGCCCTGCACCTCATCGCGATTGGCGTGTTCGAGCTCAACCCCCAGGACCACGCCGTGCGGGAACGTTCGCTGCTCGTTCCGGCAGGCCCCAAGGACACTGGCGGCGCACTCTACACGATGCTCGCTCCGAACGGCATCGCACAGAGCCTCGAAAAGATCGCCCGCGACCTGACCTCGCAGTACAAGGTCGTCTACAACCGGCCGGAACGAACGATTCCGCCGCAGAAGATCGAGATCGAGTCAGCGCGCGATGGACTCACCGTACGCGGCACGCCGGCGCGCACGAAAAAGGGAGCCTGACATGATGCGTCCTTCGCTGGCTGTCATTGCCCTGCTGATCGCGGCAGCATCCGGACCATCACTGGCGCAGCAGCCCACTCCCCCGGTCCCGGTCGCGCCGGCCGCCGGTCAGGAGCCGGTGCCTGCCGCGGTGCCTGCGCAGCCCGCCCCGACACCTCCAGCGCCAGCGCAGTCCGGCCCGACACCGCAGGCGCCGGCGTTCCGCTCCGGCATCGATCTCGTCTCGCTCAACGTCACGGTCATCGACGGTTCGGGCCGCTACGTCACGGACCTGCTGGAAAACGAGTTCCAGGTCTTCGAGGACGGCGTCAAGCAGGACGTGACGTTCTTCACCGGCCGGAAGAACCCGATTGCCCTCGCCATGCTGCTCGACAGCAGCGCGAGCATGGAGAACAAGCTGCCAATCCTCCAGACGGCCGCCACCAGCTTCGTGCGTCGTCTGCAGTCCACCGACGTCGCCTCGATCATCGAGTTCGACAGCACGGTCAGCGTGCGCCAGGCATTCACCTCGAACCAGGCCGCGCTCGAGAGCGCCATTCAGAAGCTGCACGCCGGCGGGTCCACGGCGCTGCACAACGCCATCTACGTCGCGCTCAAGGAACTGAAAAAAGTCCAGCAGACGATGGCGGCGGAGGAGAACCCGCGGCGGCAGGCCCTGATCGTGTTTTCCGACGGGCAGGACACCTACAGCATCATGCCTTACGAGGAAGTGCTGGAGCTGGCGAAGCGGTCTGAGACGGCCATCTACACGATCGGTCTGCGCGATCCGGTCGGCACCACGCGCGGCTTCAACAACGCGGAATTCGTCCTGCGCCAGCTCGCCGTCGAGACGGGTGGGCGGGCGTTCTTCCCCGACAGCGTCACCGATCTGGCCAAGGTCTATGGGCAAATCGCCGACGAACTGTCCAGCCAGTACGCACTCGGCTATACCTCGAAGAATCCGCGGCGTGACGGAGCCTGGCGCCGGGTCATCGTTCAGTCGACACGCCCGAGCCTGACGCTGCGTACCAAGCTCGGTTACTTCGCCCCGACAAACCGGTGAACCTGCTTCCTCTGCTTCTCTACGGGGCCGCGGCCGTCGCGTATGCCCTTCACTTCGCCCGCCGCCAGGCGGGCATCGGGCGCACGGCCACCACACTGCTGATGGCCGCGGCCCTCGTCCACACCTTCGTCGTCGCCATGCAGACGATGGAAGTGGGGCACGTGCCGATCTCCAATCCGTCGCGCGCCATCTCGACGGCGGTGTGGCTGCTGAGCCTGTCGTACCTCTATCTCGAGATCACCACCAACGAGCGGGCGATGGGCGTCTTCGTCCTGCCGATCGTCGTCGCCCTGCAGCTGATCCCGACGCTCAACCCCGGCGTCGAGAACGCGAATCCGGTCCTGAACAGCGGCTGGTTCTTCGTCCACGTCGCGTCACTGCTGTCTGCCTACGCCAGCTTCGCCCTTGCCGGCGTGCTGGGGCTGACCTACGTGCTGCAGTTCAAGGAGATCAAGAAGAAGCAACTCGGCTACTTCTACACGCGTCTGCCCTCGCTGCAGATTCTCGACGCCATGAATTCGCGCGCGGTCGTCGTCGGCTGGTTCTGCCTGACCATCGGCGTCGTCGCCGGCGTCGTCTGGGCGGCGCAGGCGCGCGCGGCGTTCGCCAACGACCCGAACCTGCAGGCCATGTCGCTGTCGGATCCGAAGGTGTTCATCTCCATCGTGACGTGGGCGGTCTACTCCTTTGCGATGCTCTCCCGGTGGACGATGGGCTGGACGGGGCGCCGCGCAGCGTGGCTGTCGGCGTCGGGCTTTGCCATCGTGCTGGTGAACTTCATCGCCGTCAGCTATCTCCTGCCGACGAGCCACAACTTTTGATGAACCTGCTGCTGCTCGGCGTCAGTCATCGCACGGCGCCAGTCGATCTTCGGGAGAAGCTGGACTTCTCGAGCGGCGACGTCGGTGCCGCGGTGCAGGAGCTCGCCAGCCGCGCGTCGGTGCCCGAGTGCGTCGTGCTGTCCACCTGCAACCGGTCCGAGGTGTATGTCGCGAACGAAAACCTCGAGCGGACGCGCCGCGACATCATCGACTTTCTCGGTCAGTTTCATGGGCTGCCGTCAGAGGCCTTCACCGAACATCTCTTCACGCTCGAAGGACGCGAGGCGGTGGAACATCTGTTCCGGGTCGCGGCCGGCCTCGATTCGGCGCTCGTCGGCGAGCCGCAGATTCTCGGCCAGGTGAAGGAAGCGTTTCAGAAGGCGTCCGAGCGTCACTGCATCGGCCCGTTGCTGCGCAGCCTGTTCGACCGCTCCTTCATCGTCGGCAAGCGCGTCCGCAAGGAAACGGCGCTCGGCGAAGGCGCCGTCTCCGTCAGCTTCGAAGCGGTTGCGATCGCGCGCAAGATTTTCGGAAAGCTCGAAGGCCGCCGCGTCCTGGTGATCGGCGCCGGCGACATCAGTACGCTCACCGCCCAGCATCTCCGGACGAGTGGTGTCGGCGAGATTCTGATCACCAGCCGGACGGGCGCGCATGCGCAAACGCTGGCCGAGCAGGTTGACGCGCGGGCGGTGCCATGGCGCGAGCTGTCCGCCACGCTGGCGACCGTCGACATCGTCGTCAGCGCCACCGGCGCTCCGCGTCACGTCATCACGCGCAGCCAGATTGAGGCAGCCACGCGGCGGCGATCGCAGCCGCTCTACATCGTCGACCTGGCCGTGCCGCGCGACGTCGACCCGTCGGTCGTCGACATCGAACAGGTGATTCTCTACAACATCGACGACCTGCAGGCGCGCGTGCAGCAGAACCTCACGTCGCGGACGGCCGAAATGGAGCGCGCCGAAGCCATCGTCCACGAGGAAGTGGCCGGGTTTCTCGCCAGGCAGCGTTCGCTGAGCGCCGTGCCAACGATCAAAGCCCTGAGGAAGCACTTCTACGCCATTCGCGACGCCGAGCTGCTGCGGCGCGAAGGCAAGCTGGCGGCGCTGTCACCCGAGGACTATGCGCGATTCGAGGATGTGACGCGGCTGATGATCGAACGACTGCTGCTCAACCCGACGGACCAGCTCAAAGCGCTGCCCGACGAAGAAACGCAGGTCGCCTACGCCGAAATGCTGAACCGCCTGTTCCGCTTGTCCGAGCACGACAACATTGACGAGGACGTGCGGAGCCCCGACGCGAAATCGAGACGACCGTGATGTTTGACGACAACCCTCAGCAATGATTCCACTGCGCATCGGCACGCGCGGCAGCGAGCTCGCGCTCTTCCAGGCCAACGCGGTGGCATCGCTGCTGCGCGACGCTTCAGGCACACCGACAGAGATCGTCGTCATCAAGACGTCGGGCGACCGGCTGGCGGACGCCACGCTGTCGGAAATCGGCGGCAAACGGCTGTTCGTCAAGGAAATCGAAGAGGCGCTGCTCGACCGGCATATCGATCTGGCCGTTCACAGCAGCAAGGACATGCCGGTCTCCCTGCCCGACGGGCTCGCGATCGGCGCCGTGCTGCCACGCGAAGACGCTCGGGACGCCGTGGTGCTCCCGGCAGGACTGGCCGGAACTGAGTCGGAGACGGTCGACAGCCTGACGCGGATCCTCGGTCGTGAGCCGCGGATCGGGACCAGCAGTGTGCGCCGAATCGCGCAGTTGAGCCGGCTGTGGCCCGCCGCCCGATTTGCCCCGATTCGCGGCAACCTCAATACGCGGCTCCGGAAGCTGGACGGAGGAGAGTTCGACGCGCTGGTGCTGGCGTCCGCCGGCCTCCTGCGCCTCCGGCAGGGGGACCGCATCACCGCGGCGCTGCCGATTGACGCCTGCGTTCCGGCGCCGGGACAGGGCATCATAGCGGTTGAGATACGCACCGACGACGAGACGACAGCCCGGCTCGTGCAGGGAATCGACGATCGCGACGCGGCGGTGGCGCTCGCCGCGGAACGCGCCGTCATCGTCCAGCTCGGTGGCGGCTGCCAGATGCCGATTGGCGCACACGCGTCGGCTTCAGGAACGACCCTGCGAATGAGCGCGGTGGTCGTGTCGCTCGACGGGACACGTGCCGCCCACGCCGCGGGCGATGGAACAGTAGACGACCCGGAAGGGCTCGGACAGACGATCGCACAGCAGCTGCGCGACGACGGCGCGGACGAGATTCTCGCCGACGTATTGCGGGCGCATGCCAACGTAGAAGGATTGCAACCGTGAACGGTCAACCATCGGTGTACATCATCGGCGCCGGCCCAGGCGATCCCGGACTGCTGACGGTTCGTGGACGTGACTGCCTCGAGCGGGCCGATGTCGTCGTGCACGACGATCGCGTGCCGTCGGCGATTTTGAAGCACGCGCGGCCTGGCGCCGAAGTCATCAGCGTCGGCACTGCGGTTCCAGAGCCGGTGGCGCAGGCGGCGATCAGCTACCTGGTGGCGGACAAGGCGCGCGAAGGCCTTATCGTCGCGCGCTTGAAGTGGGGGGATCCGTTCGTCTTCGATCGCGGCGGCGAGGAAGCGCTGTACCTGCGCGAACAGGGCGTGCCGTTCGAAGTGGTTCCAGGCGTCCCGGCGAGCATTGCGTCTCCTGCCTACGCCGGCATCCCCGTCACGTATCCTGGCGGCGGCGACGCGCTCACGATCCTCTTCAGCTTCGGCAACGACGGGCGGGCGCTGCCCGATGTGAACTGGGCCAGCCTGGCGCGCATCGAGGGGACGGTCGTCTGCTATGTCGACGGACAGCAGCTGCCGCGTCTGCTCGAGACACTGCCGAACAACGGCTGGTCTCCTCTCGCCGTCGCGGCGCTCATTTACAACGGAACGACACCGGCGCAGCAGGCGGTGGATGGCACGCTCGCCGAACTGGCCGCGTTCGTCAACGAACATCCGCGCCGGGGACCGGCGATGCTGGTCATCGGACGCGTCGTCGGATTCCGCGAGCATCTGCGCTGGTTCGACAATCGCCCGCTGTTCGGCGTACGGGTGCTGGTCACGCGTCCGCGCGATCAGGCGCGCGAACTGGTCGATCAGCTCGCGAGCCGGGGAGCGATGCCGGTCGAAGCGCCGCTCATTCGCATTCTGCCCGCCCTCGACGTCGAGCCTCTCCGCCGCGCGGCCCAACAGGCGGCCGACTTCGACTGGATCGTGTTCACGAGCGCCAACGCCGTAGAGTCGTTCATGCGAACGCTGCTGAGCGTGCATCGCGATGTCCGTGCGCTGGCCGGCCCTCGTCTCGCGGCGATCGGCACCAGCACTGCAGACCGCCTGGCCGGTTACGGGATCAAGGTCGATCTCATTCCGAACGACTTCCATGGAGAGGGGCTGGTGGATGCGCTGAAGGGCCAGGGGCCGGTTGCAAATCTGCGCGTGCTCCTGCCCCATGCCGACATCGCCCGCGAAGTCGTCGCCGATCAGCTGCGTACGGCTGGCGCCGACGTCACCGAGGTCGTTGCCTACCGCACCCTGGTAGACGAATCACTTCGCGACGCAACCGGGACCGACGTCTACCGGATGCTTCTCGAGCACAAGATCGACGCGGTCACGTTCACGAGCCCGTCGGCGGTGCGAGCCTTCGCCACCATCTTCGGTGAGGATCAAGCCGCCGATCTGCTCGCGCACACGGTGGTCGCCTCGATCGGTCCGGTGACGTCGCAGGCGGCACGCCGACTCGGTCTCCACGTCGCCGTAGAGCCGGCGGTGCACACGGCGCAGGCGCTGGCCGAAGCGCTGACGACGTACTTCGCCGCACAAGCGCGCGGAGCAGCCACGTAACTGGGGTCAGATCTTGAATCCGCACATTTTTCACGCTCTGACGCCGCGGTCCGCGTCTTAGTGCTCGGGGTCAGAGCGTGAAAAATGTGCGGATTCAAGATCTGACCCCATGACAGAATCAAACGTCATGGTCACGACTCGTTTGCCGTTGACGCAGCGCCCACGCCGTCTCCGGCGCACCGAAGCCGTGCGGGCGCTGGTCCGCGAAACCCGACTCACGCCGGATTGCTTCATCTACCCGCTGTTCGTCCGCGACGGCGAAGGCATCCGCCACGAAGTCAGCTCGATGCCCGGGGTGTTCCAGCTGTCGGTCGACGAAGCCGTGCGCGAAGCGGCTGCCGCGAAGGCGGACGGCGTGCCAGCGGTCATCCTGTTCGGGCTCCCGGAAACGAAGGACGAAACGGGCTCGCTCGCGGCCGATCCTGAAGCCCCGGTACAGTCCGCGATCCGCGCGCTCAAACGTGAGCTGCCGGAGATGCTCGTCATGACCGACGTCTGCCTGTGCGAGTACACCTCGCACGGCCATTGCGGGATTGTGGACGGCGACGAGATTCTCAACGATCCGAGCGTCACGCAGCTGGTGCATGCGGCACTCTCACACGCCATCGCCGGCGCCGACTTCGTCGCCCCCTCCGACATGATGGACGGCCGGATCGGAGCGATCCGCCGGGCGCTGGACGAACGCGGATTCACCAACACCGGCATCATGTCCTACGCCGCGAAGTACTGCTCCGGCTTCTACGGCCCCTTCCGCGAAGCCGCCGATTCGACGCCGCAGTTCGGCGATCGACGCAGCCATCAGATGGACCCGGCCAACGTCGCCGAGGCCTTGCGCGAAGTGGCGCTCGACATTGCCGAAGGCGCGGACATCCTCATGGTGAAGCCGGCCGTCCCGTACCTGGACGTGCTGGCCAAGGTGAAGGACAAGTTCGGATGCCCGACCGCTGCCTATCATGTGAGCGGTGAGTACTCGATGATCAAGGCTGCGGCCGAACGCGGATGGATCGACGAAACGCGCGTGATGATGGAAACGCTGACGTCGATCAGGCGTGCCGGCGCCGACATGATCATCACCTACTACGCGCGCGAGGCCGCGCGGATGATCGGCTAAGCTCGATCCAGATCGCCCGCGTCACATCAGCTCCTGCCTTCAATCACGACCGATGAAGAAACCGACACGCAGCCGCTCGCTCTTCGCCCGCGCCACCGGCATCCTGCCCGGAGGCGTCGACAGTCCTGTGCGCGCTTTCAACTCAGTGGGCGGATCGCCTTTGTTCATCCGCCGCGGCAGCGGCGCGATCATCGAAGACGTGGACGGCAACCGGTTCATCGACTACGTCATGTCGTGGGGGCCGCTGATCCACGGCCATGCGCCCGCAGGGCTGGTGAAAGCGATCGGTGCAGCGGCGCGCCGGGGTACAAGCTTCGGCGCTCCGAGCCCGCTCGAACACGAGCTCGGAGAGCGCGTGCGCGAGCTGATGCCGGCGATGGAACGCGTACGCTTTGTCAGCTCCGGGACCGAAGCGGCGATGAGCGCCATCCGAGTCGCCCGCGCCTTCACCGGGCGCGACGGCGTCGTCAAATTCGAAGGCTGTTACCACGGTCATGCCGACGCGTTCTTAGTGAAGGCGGGCTCCGGCGCCACCACGCTGGGAATTCCCACCAGCCCTGGCGTACCGAACGCGGTCACGGCTGATACGCTGCTCGCCCGCTACAACGACCTGGAGTCGGTCGATGCGCTCTTTCGTGAACAGGGCCACCGCATCGCCGCGGTGATCGTCGAACCCATCGCCGGCAACATGGGCGTGGTGCCGCCGGGAAACGGCTTCCTCGCCGGCCTCCGTGAGCTGTGCTCCCGCCACAGTGCGCTGCTCGTCTTCGACGAAGTGATTTCCGGCTTCCGCGCCAGCGCCGGCGGCGCGCAGGGGGTGTTCGGCGTGAAGCCAGACCTGACCTGCCTTGGCAAGATCATCGGCGGTGGCTTGCCCGTGGGCGCGTACGGCGGCCGCGCCGACGTCATGGACATGGTTGCGCCCGCAGGTCCGGTCTATCAGGCAGGAACCCTGTCGGGAAATCCGGTCGCGATGACCGCCGGCCTGTGGGCTCTCTCGCGTCTGACGTCAAAGATGTATCGAGATCTCAGCCGCCGCGGGTCGATGCTCGCCGCGGGTCTTGCGGACGCGGCCAGGTCGGCTGGCGTGCCACTGCAGGTGAATGCGTTCGGCTCGCTGGTGACGCCGTTCTTCACCGCATCGGCCGTTCGCGACTACGATTCGGCGCTCAAGTCGGACACCCGGGCCTACGCCACGTTCTTCACGTCGATGCTGAAGCGCGGCATCTACCCACCGCCGTCACAATTCGAGGCCTGGTTCGTCTCAGCCGCCCACACCGACCGGCACCTCCTGGCGACGCTCAAGGCCGCCAAGAGCGCCATGACGGATGTTGCACGCGCGCGGAGGTGAAGCTGTATTGCTAGGGGCGACGCCACTGCATCAGGCGCTCGACCGCGCCGATACCGGCGAGGTCGTTATAGAACACCGTCACCATCAGCATCATCAGCAGGACGAATCCAGCCATCAGCATGCGCTCTTTGACCTGCATGCTGAAGTCACGTCGGGCAATGCCCTCGATGCCCATGATCAGGATGTGACCGCCGTCGAGAATCGGAACCGGCAGGAGGTTGAGCAGGCCCAGGTTCAAACTCAGCATCGCCATGAACCGGAACCAGTACAGCCATCCGCTCTGTGCGGCCTCGCCGGACATCTGGGCGATACGAATGGGTCCCTGAAGCTGCTTGACTGAATTCTCGCCGGTGAAGAGTCCCCCCACCATCTCGAAAATCATGCCGCTGCCCGCCCAGCACGTCTGGACGCTCTCTGTGAACGCCTCGACGGGACCGAGCTTCACCAGTTTCGTCGGTATGGACGGCCTGATGCCGATCTTTCCCCTGCCCTCTCGCAAGACCGGCGTGAGACGAATATGCCGCTCGGCTCCTTCGCGGAGGATCGTCAGGTCGACTGCGACACCGGCCTTCGACGAAAGCGCCTCGATCAGGTCGGACGCGGACACCAGACGACGTCCGTCTGCTGCGCGCAGCTCGTCTCCCACCTTCAGGCCCGCCTTGTCTGCAGGGTCGCCGGGGACGACTTCCTGCACCAGGGGATAGATGTCGGGTTGCACCCCGATGTCGCCGAAGTTGTACTGTCCGACCGAATCCGACCGAAGTTGAGCCGTACGCTCCGCGCCCATCCGCACGTACTGAATGGTGAGCTCCCTGTCGGGCTTTGTCCCGACCCTCATCTCGAGCTCGTCCCACGTCTCTGTCGGCTTGCCGCCAACGGAAACGATGCGATCACCCGGGAGAATGCCGGCTTTCTCCGCCGGCGAACCTGGTGTGACCACACCGACGACAGGCGGCTCGTCGAGATACAGCGCCGTCTCGCTGCCCTGCGTCAACACTCCGGCAAGAACGAAGACGGCCAGCAGCAGGTTCATCACCGGTCCCATGATCAGGACCTGGAATCGCTGCCACTTGGTTTTCGAGAGGAATTCGTCCGGCGCGCCCGTCCTTGGCTCGTCCGTAGCTTCGCCCGCCATCTTCACGTAGCCGCCGAGCGGCAGCACACAGATGCAGTACTCCGTATCCCCGCGCTTGTACTTCAGCAGCTTGGGACCGAACCCGAGCGAGAACGTGAGAACACGGATGCCGACGCGGCGTGCGGCAAGAAAGTGCCCCAGCTCGTGTACGAACACGAGGATGCCGAGGATCCCTATGAACGACGCGACGTAAGTTGCAAAAACCACTGATCCCCCGAGGGCTATTCTACCCTGCGGCCACGGCCCGGGCATGGTCGCGCGCCCATCGATCGGCCTGCAGCACGGAGTCGAGGGCAGTCCCCGGCATCGGCCGGTGAGCCTCCATGGTCCGTGCGATGACATGCGCAATATCGGTAAATGGCAGGCTTCCGTTGAGAAAGGCTTCGACCGCTATTTCATTGGCCGCATTCAGGACGCAGGGCAGCGTCCCGCCGGTCCGAAGCGCCCGATACGCGAGCTCGAGGCACGGAAAACGCTCCCGATCGGGGTGGCAGAACTCGAGACGCCCGGCCTTGACGAGATCCAGCGAGGGCAGCTGTGCGTCCCAACGCTCGGGATAGGAGCACGCGTACTGAATCGGCAGCCGCATGTCGGTAACGCCGAGCTGGGCGATCACCGAACCGTCGCAGAACTCCACCATCGAGTGGACGATCGACTGCGGATGGACGAGGACGTCGATGCGCTCGGCCTCGACGTCGAACAGCCATCGCGCCTCGATCACCTCGAGCCCTTTGTTCATCAACGTCGCCGAGTCGATGGTGATCTTCCGGCCCATCTGCCAGGTGGGATGCTTGAGCGCCAGCGCCGGGTCCACGCGCTTCAGCTCTTCGTCCGTCCAGCCGCGAAAGGGACCACCGGACGCCGTGAGAATCAGCCGGCGGACCTCCTCGAGGGGACGCGCGTGCAGACATTGATGAATCGCGTTGTGCTCGCTGTCTACCGGCAGGATGGTCGCGCCGGTGCGACGCGCGGCGGCCATCACCAGCTCCCCCGCCATCACCAGCACTTCCTTGTTGGCGAGCGCGATCGTCTTGCCGGCGTCGATGGCCGCGAGCACCGCGCGCAGCGCCGTCGTACCCGATGACGCACAGATGACGACGTCCACAGCCGGATGCGTGGCGACGGCGATCAGTCCGTCCTCGCCGGTCACGACATCGGGCACAGCGGCCCCGAGGGCGCTGCGGAGACGATCGGCCGCGAGGGCCGTGCCCATCCCGACGATGACCGGCTTGAACGTCCGCGTCTGCTCTGCCAGCCGCTCCGCATTGTCGCCGGCGGCCAGCGCCACGACTGCAAGACGGGCCGGGTGCGCCGACACGACTGCCAGCGCACTCTGACCGATAGACCCGGTTGAGCCGAGAATCGCCAGCCGCTTCACGACGCCACCTGCAGGTACACGTAAAAGGCCGGAGCCGCAAAGAGCAGCGCGTCGATGCGATCGAGGATGCCGCCGTGTCCGGGGATCAGAGCAGAACTGTCCTTCATGCCAGCGGCGCGCTTGAGACGCGACTCGAACAGGTCGCCGCAGATACCCAGGACGACGATGGCTGCTCCGAGCAACACGAGACCGGCTGCCGTCGCCTCCGGAAACAGACGCGTTCCCACGAGAGTGGCAAAGGCGGTTCCGCACACCAGCCCGCCGATAGCGCCCTCGACCGTCTTCTTCGGGCTGATGCTCGGCGCCAGCGGCCGTCGTCCAAATGAGCGGCCGGCGTAGTACTGACTGGAGTCACTGACGATGACCGTGGCGATCAGCATCAGCGTGGCGCGCCAGCCATACGTGGCGTGAACCACAGCCAGCATGCCGAGCGGCGCACCCGTGTAGATCGGGGCGATGATCGCCGCACCGGCGTCTCGAATAGACGTGCCAAGCAGCAACACGTCGAGCGCCAGCCAGCCGAGCGCCACGATCAGGAGGACTTCGGTCGGCACAGACAACTGCCAGGCGATGACCGCTCCGAGACCGACCGTCAGAGCCACGCCCATCCACTGGCGTGGCGCGGGGTGAAGCGCCATCGTCAACGAGCCGCCGAGCACGTGTGAGCCGTGTGCCTCGCGAGTGACGTCCGCTATGCGCATGAACTCGTGCGCGGCCAGTCCGGCAACCGCGACCGCCAGCACTCTCAGCGCGGAGATCGGAAGAAACAGGATGGCCGCGAGTGCGGCCGCAGCAAGGATGACCCCGCTGACGAGACGAACCATGACGGGGAGCTTACCTGCTTATCTCAACCGATGACAGCCGGTGACGGGCTGATCCCGCCGTAGCGCCGTTCGCGTTTCTGATAGGCGAGGACCGCTTCGAGCAGATGGTGGCGCCGGAAGTCCGGCCAGAGGGTTTCCGTGACGTAAATCTCGGCGTAGGCGATCTGCCACAGCAGATAGTTGCTGACGCGCATCTCACCGCTGGTGCGGATGAGCAGGTCGGGATCCGGCTGACCGGCCGTGTAGAGAAAAGACGCAAAGCGTTCTTCGTCGAGCTGCTCGGGCGTCACACCCGCCGCGATCGCACGCCGGGCCGCGTCCACGATCTCGGCGCGACCGCCGTAGTTCAAGGCCAGGTTGAAGAGCATGCCGCGGTTGTCACGTGTGCGATCCACGGCGAGGTTCAGCTCGTCCTGCACGTCGGACCCCAGCGCGTGGGCGCGACCGATGACATTGAACCGGATCTCGTTGCGAAGCAGGGCGTTCAGCTCCGAGCGCAGATACCGCTTGAGCAGCAGCATCAACGTGCTGACCTCGGCACGCGGGCGCTTCCAGTTCTCGACGGAAAAGGCGTAGAGCGTGAGGACGCGAATCCCGAGGCGGGCCGCCGTTTCGACCGTGTCTCGCACCGCGTCGATGCCGGCACGATGTCCCTCGACGCGAGGCAGGTGCCGTTGCGCCGCCCATCGGCCATTGCCGTCCATGATGATGGCGACATGAACGGGGAGCCGCTCTCCGGCAATTTGACGCACGAGGAGTTCGTCCGGATGTCCGTCCGGAATCGACGCCAGCAGCTGGTCAAACGACACGTCGCAAATCCTTCGTCCCCTTCGGCCGGT
>Ga0173480_10000191_pt1 | contig 18016 bp, 12 predicted proteins | sample NitcycUS209509C1_FD_122622 | JGI IMG/M metagenome (GOLD analysis project Ga0173480, IMG submission 122622) | Soil microbial communities from Arlington Agricultural Research Station in Wisconsin, USA - Nitrogen cycling UWRJ-S209-509C-1 (version... | ecosystem: Environmental > Terrestrial > Soil... | reverse complement strand
GCGGAAGCCGATCTCCATCTCGCCAGCCACCACCAGGAACGCCTCGTCGGTGTCGGCGTGCTCGTGCCACACGAACTCGCCCTGGAGCTTCACCAGCTTGAACTGGTAGTCGTTGAGCTCCGCAACCACGCGCGGCGACCAGTGTTCGGAGAACGTCGCGAGCTTTCCGGCGAGATTGATCGGGATCATTTTCACTGGTCGGGCCGGCTATAGCCAGGCTAAAGCCGGCCCCCACGAAAGAACGCCTAGTGCGTCATCGCATACAGCATCACGTCGATGCCGACGCCGTAGCCTTTGGGTGAGAACTGGTAGAAGTAGCGCGGGTCCTCGCCTTCGCGCTCCCAGGCGTCGGAGATGTCGGTGTTGTGCGTCATCAGTACGAAGACGCGGCCGCGGCCGTCGGCAATGCCGCGGAAGTGCGGCACGCGGCTCTCCTCGCCACGCTCGGACGTGTCGTAGGAGAGGCGCCGCCACTGCTGGATGGCGGGAATCTGCGGCAGTTCCTTGAGCTGGAACTGCGACTGCCACATCGGGTGCTCGAGCGGCAGATCGGCGATCGGGAACTCCGCCGGCGGCAGCACGCGCCCGATCTGCTCCACCCACTGGTCCCACGCGTACTCGCCCCAGTAGTCGTCCACCCACAGGAAGCCGCCCTTGAGCAGATACTCGCGCAGCTTCCGCACTTCCTCGTCGCTGAGCGCGATCGTCCCCACGTCCTCCATGTGCAGGTAGGGACACTTGAACAGGGCATCGTCGGTGAGGCGCACGGTGGCGTGCACGGGCTTGCCGTCGGCGCCCCGGGTGACGCGCGTCTTGGTCAGCTCGGAGAGGCGGATCGAGAAATTGAGCTCCGCGTCGGGATAATCGGTGGACCAGCCGGTGCCGCCCGCTTCGCGGCGGTCGCTGCGAAAGACGCCGCGGCAGAAGACGAAGCCGTGCCCGAAAGTATCGGCGTCGGGGAAGCGTGCCGGAACGAACCGTGGACCGAAGCCGAACCCGCCACCGAACTGTGCCGCCGCCGCGCCCGCCATGCTGAGGACGAGCGCCGCGGCGAGCACGGCCCGGCGTGTCACGTCACTTGCCCGACCGCGCCAGCGACCGGTAGTACTGCTCGACGAGCGTCTTGAATTCCGTCGGCACGTCGTCCGTACCGGAGAGGGCCGCGGCGCTGGCGTCGCCCTCAACCTTCCGGCGGAGACCGAACTCGAACCGCTTGAGACCTTCGGCGACCGACGACTGCAGGCGCGCGAGCTCGTTCACGTCCTGATAGGCCCGGTCGTCTTCGAGCTCCCGCAGCTTCGAGATCACCTCATCGAGCTGATTGGCGTCGATGCTCTCGCCGCGTAGCACACCGCGCAGGTCGCGCGCGTCGTTGGCGTACTGGCGCGCCTCGTTGCGCAGCTGGCGGATGTCCTCGGCCGAGAGCCGGCGGCCGTCCCACCAGCCGCCCCACGCGCCGTTCGAACCGCCGATGCCGCCGCGCTCGGCGCCGGTGAACTCGCCGAAGCCGTTGGAGCGCTGCCCCTCGCCGCCCCCGCCGCCGTTCTGACCCTGACCCTGCTGGCCGCCTTCACCTTGCCCCTGCCCCTGGCCCTGGCCTTGCCCCTGGCCTTGCCCCTGGCCCTGGCCTTGCCCCTGACCTTGGCCTTGGCCTTGGCCCTGACCCTGACCCTGACCTTGACCCTTGCCCTCGCCTTGGCCCTTGCCCTCGCCTTGACCCTGGCCCTGCTCGCCCTTCTGCCCCTGCCCCTGGTTGTTGCGCGCCTGCTGCCCCTGACCCTGCTGGCCCTCGCGCCCCTGGCCGGCCTGCGCCCGCTCTTTCGTGCGCTCCTGCAGCGAGTCGAGATTGCGGGCGAGCCGCCGCGCGCGATCGAGCGCCTGATCCTTCTTGTCGCCCGTCTCGCCCTGACCGAGAGCCGCCTGCGCTTCGTCGAGCCGGCGCCGCACGTCGTCGATGCCGCTCGAGATGTCGCCTTCCATCGCGTTGATGTCGTCCTGCGACCGGCCGCGGCCGACGAGCGACTTCGAGAAGCGCACCTTGTCGCGCAGCCGGTTGTCACGCACCGCTCCGGCCGCCTCCGAGAGCTTGCGCGAGGCCGCCTTTTCGTCGCCCGACGCATCGCGCGCCGCGCGATCGAGCGACGACTCGAGCTCGCCGATCTTCGACTCGAGCGCGTCCTTCTTCTCGCTCAGCTGACGCCCCTGCTGCGAACGTTCGGCGCTGCCGTTCGGGGCCAGACGTTTGGCACCGTCGGCGATCTCCTGCTGGCGCCGGGCGATGTCCTCAGCCTGCGCCCGGGCGTTCTGCACGTCGCGCTCGGCACGTTCAGCCTTGCCGCCCTGGAGCCGGCGCTCGGTTTCGCGAAGCCGCTCGAGCGCGGCCTGCGCCTGCGCGGCCGCGTTGCTGTCGCCGCCCGCGGCGGCCTTGCGCATGGCGTCGGCCGCCTCGCGCATCTGCCGCGCCGAGTCGAGCAGGTCCTGCCGTTCCTCTTCGCGGGCGAGCCGCTCGAGCCGGCGCGCTGCTTCCTCCACCTGGTCGGCGAGCGCCCGCTGCTGCGCGCTGCTGCTGCCGCCGCCGCTGCCTCCGCCCCCGGCCTGCTGGCCGCCTTCGAGCGCGCGCCGCCGCTGCCGCTCGGCTTCCTGCTCCTGCCGCCGCGCCAGCTCCTTCAGCTTCTCCAGCAGCTCGTCCACCTCGCGGTCGTTCTGCTGCTGCATCGCCTGGTTCTGGGTTTCGTAGCGGCTGGCGATCTTGTCGAGATCCTGGTCGAACAGCTCCGACAACTCCTGCTGCATCGCTCCGCCGCCGCCGCCACCACCGCCGCCTGCCTGGCGGCCAGCCGCCACCTGCAGCTCGAACTCTTCCTCAGCCTTCTGCAACGCCTGCAGCGCCTTGTTCTCGATCGGCAGCGCGGCCTCGATGTTGACGGCCGTCAGCTTCGCCTCGGCCTCCTGCATGTGCTTCACGGCTTCAGGGAGCAACTCGGCGATCTTCTGGAACTTCGGATCGCGCTCGACGAGCTGGCTGTTCATGCGCGTGAGCATGCCCTCGACCTGCTCGCGCAGGCGCGACTGCGACAGCGCCACCACGCGGGAGCTCTGCTTCAACTTGTCCGGCGTGAAGCCGCGACGGTCGCGCTGGACGTTGAAGGTGGCCGAGATGATCTGCCGCTGCTGCTCCGAGAGCGCCTCGATCTGTCCGCCGCCACCCCCGCCGCCGCCACCGCCGCCACCCTGCGACTGCGCCTGGCGGAAGTCCTTGTTGAAGGGGCGGATGCGCACGAAGTAGAGGTCGCTCGACGCGCGCTTGGCGCCGCCGGCGCCGTCGTTGTCCATCGCGCGCGCGTAGTAGGACACCGAGTCGCCGACCTGCAGCCCCAGCTCCTCGAGGTAGAACGTATGTCCCGCCGTCACCTCGGGCAGCCGCGTCTTGCCCTGGAAGAGCGGCACCACCTTCTCGGCCCCTCCATTCACCGAGTAGACCAGCTCGAGGTTGCGGACGCCGTAGTCGTCGGCGGCCTTGGCCTCGACGAACACCTCTTCGACCGACGACGCCGTGGTGTCGCGGCCCGGACGCACGAACGACACCGTGGGCGCGCCGTCTTCGAGGACGTCGATGGTGTACTTCGGCGACCCGACCACGAACTCGCCGTTCGGCGCCTGCAGCTGCACGATGTAGGCGCCGTCCTTGTCGGCGACGAAGCTCGCGGCGAGCGTGCCGTCCGGCTGCACGACCAGCGGCACCTGCTGCGAATCGTTGATGATCAGGCGCCCAGCCGCCGTCTTCATGGTCGGCAGCACGTGCACCTTCACCGTGGCCCCGCGCAGGACCGCGATGTCGCCGCCGTCCTCGATTTTCTGCGGATCGAGGCCGGTGTACGCGGGATAGACGTACTCGAGCTCGAGGCGCTGCACGTACGGCACCTCGACTACCTGCATCGAGTAGGTCTCCGAGCGCACGCCGTCGGCCTCGACGAAGTAGTCGAGCGGCCCGTTGATGTCGAAGAGCAGCCCCTCGTAGGTCCCGCTCTCGGTGCGCGCCAGCGGCAGCGGCTCGAACTTGCCGTCGGCCGTGCGGCGCACCATCAGGTTGGCGTCTTCGGCATCGAACCCGAGCAACGTCGCCGCCACGGTCTGATCCGAGCCCTTGGGTACCGTCGAACTCCCGGGCGTGACCGTGATGCGGTAGCGCGCGGCGGCCTGGGCCTGTGGCATCAGGAACATCGCCGCCAGACCGTTGCGGATGAATCCCGGCCCGAGCAGCACCCCGAGCACCGCCACCACCGCGGCGCCAGCCAGCACCACGCCATAGCGGCGCATCGGCTTGATTTCGACCCTGCGGCTGGCATTCGCGCGCTGGACCGCGGCAATCGCCTGCTCGACGACGCGCCGGATGAGAGCGGCCGACTCGCCGTGACCGGTGCGGCTGGCCTCGACGGCGCTGACGAGCGTCGCTTCGAGCGACGGCTCGTGCTCTTCGAGATACAGCGCCACCTGATCGTCGGTAACGCGGCGGCGCAGCGGCCGCACGATGAACCAGAGCACCGAGGCCAGCAGCACGACCGCCAGGCCGACCCGCGCCGCCAGGATCGACACACCACTCGAGCGCGCCCATTCGATCCCGTAGGTCGCCGCCAGGATCAGCAGCAGGGCGACGGCCACGACCCACACGGCACCGCGGAGTGCGAGCTTCATGCGCCAGCGTCGGCGCACCTGGGCAATGATGTCGAGGAGTTCGGTCGGCTGCGCAGAGCGTCGCACGTGCTCGAGCATGGGGCCCCCGTGTGGGTTTGGACGGCGCCGGCCGGCGGTTTGGCCGGGTCTCCCGATCAGGATACGCCCGATCCGGATGTAGGTATACGCCCGCCCGGAGGGCGGACAGGTCAAACTGCGCTAGCTTTTCAGCCGGTTGGACACGAACGTCTCGGCCGCCAGCAGGGCTGCCCCCAGGACCAGGAGATACCACCAGAGACGCTGGCTCTTTTCCCGGCTCTCTGGTGTCTGAGGGGCCGCCGCGGCCTGCACCGCGTCAGAGGGGGTCTCCCCGGTGCTGGCCGCTACCACGTCCTGCGGATCCATCGCCGTCAGGTCGGCTTCGGCGGGGTCGACGTTGCTGGCCACCACGGCCATGTCGCCGCTGGCGTTGGTGTCGCCGCGCAGCTCGTAGAATCCCTGCTCCGTCAGCTCGATGACCTCGGTCCCGTCGCCGCTGACCGGCAGCCGCGTCCCCGAGGGCGTCAGCACGAGGGTCGGCACGCTCTGGCCCTTGTGCGCCCCGGCGCGCGACGTATCGAGGATCTGTCCCACGGTGGACCACGGCTGGGACGGGACGTAGGCCACCAGGTGGGTCGCGGCGCGGTGGATGAACGGCAGGAACAGTGGGCGGATCGGCAGATCGGTCCAGACCTGATCCAGCGTGGAGGCCCACATCAGCACCCGCCCGGCGCCCACCCGGCGCTCCACCACCGCCGGCGCCCCGGCATCGAACCGGGCCAGCACCTGCGCCCCGGTCACCGGGCCGAGGTTGCGGTAGCCGTAGACCCGGACGGCCAGGAAGTCGCCGCTGCGCGGCGCCCTGAAGGTCTCGAATACCGGGTGGCCGTACTCGATACCACCAACGCGCGCGGTGTCGCCCCGGGTCCGGTCCACGGGGTTGCCGATGCTGGCCGGCAGCAGGTCCACGTCGCGTGGCCACGACGCTCGCGGCCCGGCCGCCACCAGCATCCCGCCGCCCTGATCGACGAACTTGAGCAGCCGGCGCGCGAGCGGCGCCGCTACCGCCACGTCGTTGAGCACCACGAGCGAGGTTTTCCGCAGGTCGTCGTCGCTGAGGTTCTCGGGCTGGCGCGTGACCAACTCGAACTTTGGCGCCTCGCCGATCGCGAACGCCTGGGCGACGTAGGGGCCGTTGGCCGAGCCGCCGCGGTCGACCAGCACCACGCGCACCGGCTCGGACGGCGAGACGACGAAATTGAACGCGTTGTCGGCGGCCAGCGCATCGTCGCCAAGCCGCACTGTGCCCTTGTAGTTGCGGCCGCTGATGGTCACCGGCTCGAAGGTGACCGAGGTGCTGGCGCCGCCCTCGACGCTGAAGGTCTGGCTCGACACCTTCAGCCCGCCCGCCTCGAGGGTAACCGGCTGGCTGGTGACCGCCATTTCCGAGCGGTTGGTGATGCCGGCGGTCACCGTGACCCGCTCCTGGTTGGCGAAGCGCGAGCGCTGCAGCGACACCGCGGTAACGCTCAGGTTCGGCTGCGTTGCGGTCCCTTGAATCGCCATCGGCGTGAGCGTGGCGCCGGCCGGTAGTGCCGTGCCCTCCTGCCCGCGCCAGCCGGAGCGCTGGAAATCGCTGATGAGCACCACTTCGCGCCGCGGCAACTGCGACTCGGCGAGCAGACTGCCGGCCACTTTGAGCGCCGGCGCATAGCGCGTTGCCGATGCGCCGGGCTTGGCCGACGCGATCGCGCTGTTGAGCGCGCTGTGTTCGGCGGTCGAGCGCAGCAGGATGTCGGTGCCGGAACCGAAGGCGACGATCGAGGCTCGATCGGCGGCGCCGAGCCGCGCCACCACGCCGCGAGCCGCTTCGGTGGCCGCCGCCCAGCGTGGGCCATAGCCCATGCTGTAGCTGGCGTCGAGCAGCACCACCACTTCGCGGGCGCCCTGACCGATCGCCAGCGGAGCGTCCGGCCGTGTCAGCAGCGGCCGCGCGAACGCCAGGATGATGAGGGCGAGGGCCGCAAGGCGCAGCATCAGCAGGAACCAATGCTGGATGCGCCGCCGCCGCGAGGCCTGGTACGGAATCTTCCGCACGAACATCAGCGACGGAAAGTAGACGACCTCCTTCTTCTCCTTCTGCGTCAGGTGCAGGAAGACCGGGATGGCGAGACCCGCCAGGGCCACGAAGAAGAGGGGGGCGAGAAAAGACATCGATGGCTTAGGGCTTCAGGCTCAAGGTTACCGTTTCTTGAGCCGGCGCGCCCGTCCGCTCAAATAGCGGAACAGCACGTAGTCCAGCGGCTGCGAGGTGTCGAACAGCGTGTAGTCCACGCCCACCTTCGAGAAGCTCTGCGTCAGCGCGGCGATGTGCGCCTGCACCATCGCCCGGTACTCCTTGCGCAGCGAGTCGGGCACGACCGGCACCTGTTCGCCGGTCTCGAGATCTTCGAACGGCGAGGCGTCCGAGAAGCCGAAGTCGAGCTCGTCCTTGTCGAGAATGTGGAAGACCATGATGTCGTTGCCGCGGAACCGCAACGGCTTCACCGCCTCGAGCACGGTTTCAGGGTCTTCGTAGAAATCCGAGATCAGCACCAGGATGCCGCGCCGGCCGTAATGTTCAGCCAGCTTGTGCAGCGGCCCCTTCAGGCTGCCGGGCCTGCCCGGCTTGAGCCGATCGAGAACGTGCATCACCGTCTCCAGGTGCTTGGCCGACGGCGGCACGTACTCGACGATGTCCGAGTCGAACGCGGCCATGCCGACCCGGTCGCGCTGATGGCTGACCAGGCTGGTGAGGCACGCGGCGATGATGCGCGCGTAGTCGATCTTCTTGATCCCCTTGCCGCCGTAGTCCATCGACTTCGACACGTCCAGCAGGACGTTGAAGTTCATGTTCGACTCGGCTTCGTACTCCTTGATGTAGTAGCGGTCGGTCCGCGCCCACACGCGCCAGTCCATGCGCCGGATGTCGTCGCCGGGCACGTAGCCGCGATGTTCCGCGAAGTCCACGGACGCGCCGAAGTACGGCGCTTTGTGCAGGCCGTTGATGAAGCCGTCGACGACGGCCTTCGACACGAGTTCCAGATTGCCGATGCGCGCCAGGACCTTGGGGTCCATGAAGCGCGCGCCGGGAATCTCGTGGGTCTCGGTACTCACGCCTGCCTACATTCCCGAGCGCGGCAGCGGGACCGCCTGCAGCAGCCGATCCACGACGTCGTCGCTGGTCACCCCTTCCGACTGGGCGTGGAAGTTGGTGATGATGCGGTGGCGCAGCACCGGGTGCGCCAGGGCGCGGACGTCCTCGAAGCTCACGTGGTAGCGGCCGCTGGTGAGCGCGCGCGCCTTGCCGCCGAGCACCAGGTACTGCGCCGCACGGACGCTGCCGCCAAAGGCGACGAACTTCTTCACCAGGTCGGGGGCGGTGCTGTCTTTCGGACGGCTGGCACGGACGATGTCGAGCGCGTGGCGCATCACCGGCTCGGCCACCGGCACCTTGCGCACCAGGCGCTGGAACGCCACCAGGTCCTCGCCGGACACGGGCCGGCTGAACTCGGGCGCCAGAATCGCGGTCGTCGTCCGCACCACCTCGATCTCCTCGTCGTATGGCGGGTGCTCGATGATGATGTGGAACATGAAGCGATCCAGCTGCGCCTCGGGCAGCGGATAGGTGCCCTCGAGCTCGATCGGGTTCTGCGTCGCGAACACGTAGAAGGGCTCGGTGAGCTGGTAGGTGCGCCCCTGGATCGTGACGCGATGCTCCTGCATCGCCTCGAGCAGCGCCGACTGCGTCTTGGGCGGCGTGCGGTTGATCTCGTCGGCCAAGACGATGTTGGCGAAGATCGGGCCGGGCGCGAACACCATCTGGCGGCGGCCGGTGGCGGCGTCCTCCTGCACCAGGTCGGTGCCGGTGATGTCGGACGGCATCAGGTCGGGCGTGAACTGGATGCGCGAGAACTTGAGATCGAGCACCCTCGAGATGGTGTAGATGAGCAGCGTCTTCGCCAGGCCGGGGGCCCCGACGATGAGGCTGTTGCCGCCGACGAACAGGGTCATCAACACCTGGTTGATGACCTCGTCCTGGCCGATGATCAGCTTTTTGAGCTCGCTGACGATCTGCTGCCGGCCCGCGTTCATCCGATCGGCAAGCGCGATATCGTCGGGCGATTGCAGATCGACGGGCTGGCTCATGGTGGAGTTGCGGTCGCTCATCGGCAGTGGGCTCCGGGATAAGTGGGGCGGTGCGCGCTGGTCCTGTGCTGCCCCGTTTAGCGTCCTTCAGCGGCGCGGATCTCGCGCGTCTTGAGCGCGATCGCGGTCACCAGCTTTTCGAGTTCCGACGAATAGCGGCCCGGTTCCATGCTGTCCTTGAGCAGCCGGAGCGCTTCGACGCGCCGCTCGAGCTCGCGGCGCTCGAGATAGAGGGCGCGCACCTTGGGATCGGCCGGCAGCCCTTCGGCGCTGGCCGCGCCGAGCGAGACGATGTTGGCCACCTTCCCGTCCTTGCCAGTGACCGAGGGGTCCTGGCTGCCGTCCTTGTCGCCATTGTCGTCGAGCAGCGCATGCTCGGTGGCCAGCAGCCCCTCGCGCTCGTAGGCCTTGGTCACCTCGGCCTTGGCGAACTGGAACGCCTCGAGCACGCTCACGCGCTTGTTCTTGTCGCCATCGGCCGTATCCGACACCAGGGCGTCGATGAAGTAGCCACCGAAGAGCGTGGCGTACTGCTCGGCGCCGTTGCGCGTGGCGGTCACGACGGTGCGCCCGGGGGCCGAGAGGTCGGCCACGAACGGGCCGCTGGCGCTCGCGGCGTTCACGAACACCACCTGCTTGGTCGGCAGCTTCGCGAACAGCGCGCCGAAGTCGGCGCCCGTCATGTCGGGGCCGGGCATGTTGAACTTGGCCGCGCGCCCGTCGTAGCTGCCGTGGCCGATGAGCACCACGAACACCACGTCCTCGGCGGCGGCGCGCGTCCCGAACGACTGCAGGACCTTGGTGACCTCGTCGCGCGTGGCGCGGCCGGTCACCTTCTCGTCGCCCTCGGCCGGCGCGTCCACCAGGAACGCCATGTTGCCGGGCGCCACACCGAGCCGTTCCGACGCCTGCGCCAGCGTCGTGCCCCACTTGTGGAACGTCTTGCCGTGCTCGGGGTCTCCGGCCAGGCCGACGACGATGAGGAGAAAGGCTTTCAGCATCGGCTTGGTTCCAGGTACTACACCAGCCCCACGTAACGCCGATAGCCCCACTCGGCAAAGGCGAGCGTCAGGAGCGACAACAGGATCACCGGCATGTTCCAGAGCTCGCGTTCCTCGACGGCGGTCACCCCGCGCCCGCCGTAGCGGACGTCCTCGGCCATGTTCGCCACCGTGTCCGGCGTGTAGAACCGGCCGCCGGTTTCCTCGGCGATGCGCCGCAGCGGCGCGGCGTGCATCACCGGGTCGAAGTACTCGGCCTCGCCGTGCGCGGCGCGCACGTAGCCGGTACCCGAACCGAGCGCCGTGGCGCCCTGCGTGGCATCCACGGTCACTTCGTAGGCGCCGGGCTCGCTGCTCACGAACATGCCGCGGAACTGGCCGTCACGCTCGCCCGTCCACTGCAGCGGCACGTTCATCGTGGCGCCGCCGGGGCGCGTGACGTGCGCCACCACGGTGGCGTCGTTCTTCTCGACGAACGACTTGTCCACCACCCGCGCGTCGATCTGCACCGGCTCGCCCGGCTCGACGCGATCGGTCATGCGCAGATCCACGACGTCCGGCACGCCGTCCACCATCCACCGCATCAACTGCCGCCAGAACTGCTCATGCGTCTGATCCTCGAGCGGAATCGACGCGTGCATCTGCCATTCCCACGAGTCCTGCGCCGTGAAGGCGATCGCCTTGCCGCGGCCGAACGACTGGGACGCCAGCACGATCTGGTTGCGGCCGCGCTGGTCGGCGCCGGTGAGCAGCGCCGTCGCGCCCGCCTTGAGCGGCAGCGCCGCGTTCACGCTCGTCACCTGCGGCAGCTCGCCCCAGCGCGCCACCGAGGCCGCCTGCGTCGGCATGATCTGCGTGACGGCATGGCCTTCGCCCGCCCTGGTGGGCGACACCTTCAACCGCGCCAGCGGCGCCGGGTCGGACGCGCGCGTCTTGGGATCGATCTGCAGCGGCAGGGCGTCGGCCACCGGGGTGCCGCCGTATCCGCCTTCGCCGAACGATCGCGGCCCGCCCAGCATCAGCAGCCCGCCGCCGCGGCGATCGACGAAGTCGGCAATCATCTGCAGCTGGTCGCCCGAGAACGCGCCCGCCTCGACGCTCCCCAGGATGAGGCCGCGATAGCGAAACAGCTCGTCGCGCGTCTTCGGGAAGCCGCCCACCACTTCCTCGGGCTCGCCGTCGAGCCGCATGTACTTGTTGTCGGCGGTGCGCTGCAGCGCCACCGACAGCAGGTTCTTGTCGTCGGCCACGGCGCGGCGGATGAACTTCATCTCGAACCGCGGCTCGCCTTCGTAGTAGAGGATGCGCTCGCGCACGTCGCGCACGTTCACCAGCGCCTCGCGCGTGTTGTTCTGCCCGACGACTTCGCCGTCCTGCGGCGCGACCTTGAACTTGAAGAGCCGCGGCCCCGACTCGCTGGCGACGGCACGGATCCGCACCGTGGCGGGAGATCCGTCGGCCGGCAGCAGCGCTTTCTCGGAGCCGACGATGCGCCCCTCGTCTTCGACGTCGACCGTGACCGTGCGACCCGAGAATCCCGATTGCGTCACCACGACGTCCACGAGCAGCGAGGCCCCCTTGAGCACGGTGCGCGGCACCGTCACGCGGTCCACCTGGATGTCGCGGGCCAGCGCCTCGCCGCCGACGCCCACGGCAAAGACCGGGAGTTTCTCGGCCTTGAGCCCCAGCAGCGCCTGCGAGAGCGACGACTCGCTGGTGTCGGCGCCGTCCGTCACCAGCACGACGCCGGCGACGGGCAGACCGGCCAGCTCCTCGCGCACGCCGTCGAAGGCCGCGCTGAGCTTGGTCTGCGAGCCCGTGAACGAGAGCTCCTTCGCCGACTGCACCCGCGAGGCCGCCGACGAGAAGCGGAAGACGCGGACGAGAAATCGATCGCCCAGCGATTTCAGCAGCGGCGACGTGGCAGCGCCGAACTCGTCCTGTACGTACTGTCCGCGCGGCTTCCCCGCCACATCGGGGATCTGCATGCTGGCCGAATCGTCGAGCAGCACGGCGACGACGTTCTGCTGGTTGACGGCGGCGCGCACGATGAGCGTGGGACGGAAGAGGCAGAACAGGACGAGGCCCAGCACCGCCAGGCGCAGCGCGGTCAGGATGACGCGATCGCGCGGGCGGCCCTGGGTGACCTGGACGCGGCGGTACGTGAACACGGCGAGCGCCGCCGCGACGGCCGCCAGGCCGGCGGCGAACAGCGACGCCCCGGTGAGGTCGAACCGAAACTCTCCCTGCTGGAAGACGACCGGGCGATAGGTAAAGAGAGCCTGAAACAGGGCGTCAAACATTGGAGGCGCTCTCCGGATCCCTGACCCCTCAGGCCTGGAGAGGTGGCGATCATACAGCCAGCCCGCTCCGGGATCCCAGGGGACGCTGGCGGCGCCACGCGCCGCCCCTCACTTCATGCCTTCGGACGATTCGTATATGTTGAAGGTTGGCACACGTTCGAGGCCAATTGATAGAGGGGGATTCGTGCGCAGACGCGACTTCATCACCGCCGCCGCCGGCGGCGCCGCCGGACTGGGCGCCGGCAGACTGATCTGGGGACGGGGCGGATCCTCGTGGCCCGCCGAGGCACGCATGACGTTCTCGCAGCAGGGCGAGGACATCGTGCTGTATCACGTGGTGCGCGATCTGCTGCGGGTCGAGAAGGCGACGTACATGGATGTCGGCGCGGCCGAGCCGGTGCTGAGCAACAACACCTACCTACTTTGGGGGGTCGGCCATCGCGGCGTGCTCGTCGAGCCGAACCCGGCGCTGGCGAAGAAGCTGCGCGACTACCGCTCGGGCGACAAGGTCGTGGAGGCCGGCGTCGGCGTCACCGACCAGACCGAGGCCGACTACTACGAGATCAAGGGCAACCCGATGCTCAACACCTTCTCACCCGATCAGGTGAAGTCGCTCGAGGCGGGCGGCGAGGCGGTGGAGCGGGTCCGGAAGATGCCGCTCATCAACATCAACCGGATCATCGAAGAACAGCTCGGGAAGGCCCCCGACGTCCTGTCCACCGACATCGAGGGCATGGACTACTCCATCATCAAGACGCTGGATCTGGCGCGCTTCCGCCCCGGCGCCATCTGCGCCGAGACGGTGGCCATGAGCCCGGGCGGCGACAATTCCGAGATCACCACCTACCTGGTCTCGCAGGGCTACTGCGTCCGCGGCGGCTCGACGATCAACACGATCTACGTGGACTCGAAGCGGCTCTGAACCTGGCGGCCTCCAGGCTTCCGGCTCCCGGCCAGGAACGCAGGGCGGGGCTTCAGCCCCGCCGGCGCGGCTGAAGCCGCGCCCTACATCGGGCGCACTACCAGCCAGACGAACAGCACGATCCCGGTGCCCCAGGCGATCTTCTTCGCCGTCCTGGGGCGCGTCCGCTTGACGTGGTTCCAGACCAGCGCCAGCCCCGACATCGACACCACCACGAAGACGACGGCCGCCAGCGTCGCCACCGGACCGAGCGATACGGCGTACCACTTGTACAGGCCGTTGTTCCAGGCCGACCCGTAGACGATGCAGAGGTGGACGAAGTAGACGAGGAGCGATTCCTGGGCGATCGCGCCGAAGAGCCGGGGCAGGTGCTGGATGCGGTGGCTGAGCAGCGCAATCGCTCCCATGATGATCAGGCACGGCCCCGTGCGCACCGCAAACTCCGTGGGCGGCCAGGCGAACGGGCTGCCGTGGAACTGCGGATACGGCAGCACTTGCGACACGAACGCCAGCCCGAGCAGCACCACGCCCGGCACGAGCAGCACCCAGCGGGCAAAAGCCCAGAGGTGCGCCGCGCCCCAGCGTGAATAGATCTGGCCAAGGCCCGCGCCCGTCAGCACGAAGGCCGACCACGGCAGGAGCGGGAAGAGCGAGCCGGTGGCGGTCGAGAGATACGGCGCCACCCAGGACGACACCCGTGCCGTCCAGTCGATGCGAAGGGCGGGAGCAGTGAGGAGCACGACCACGGCCGCGAGCCCGAACGAGAGCGCCATGAACACCCGGCGCGACCGGCTCACGAGCGCGAGCAACTGCAGGACAATCAGCGTCACTCCCACGAGCTGCAGCACATCGACGTTCTGAAAGGACTGCCAGTTCTCCGGCGTCGCCAGCGGCAGGTCGAGCAGACGGTAGACCGGCAGGTGCAGGCTGTAGCCGAGCAGGACGAACAGCGCGAACCGGCGCACCCGCTTGACGACCGCCATCCGCGTGTCGGCCTGCGGCACCCAGTGCCGCCGCGTGGCGAGGCTGAACGCGAAGCCGCCGAGCAGGAGGAACAGGCTCGAGGTGAGGCCGCGCTGGAACTGCCACACGTCGTACCAGGTGCCCTGCTGGTACTGCGGCGCCAGCAGGGCCGCCACCGTGTGCCCGTACATCATGAAGAACACGGCAAGCGCACGCGCCAGGTCAACGAAGATGACCCGGTGGGCGTGCGCTCCGTGAGTACCGGTACTGTCGGGCGCGGCGGACACTGAACCGGATTATGTCAGGCGGCCGTCCCCCTTTTACTTCAGCGGCGAATAGTCGGCCGGCTCGAAGTAGATCGACTGGATCTGCACCTGGCCGACGCCGGACTCCTTCGCCACCTGGGCCCATTCCTGATCCGCGCGGAACGAGTCCCAGCTCTTCTTGGCGGCTTCGCGGCTCGGGAACGCAATCATGTAGGTCATGGTGTTCTGCGACAGCGGCGCATCCATCGGCTTGCCGTACCAGACGTTGGTCATGCCGTGGCGCGGAAAGAACTTGGGCACCGTCTGCTCGCGGAACCGCTTGTGCAGCGCATCGAGCTTGCCGTCGGCCGCCGTGTAGGTGCGCAGCTCGAACACGCGGTTGCCCTGGGCGAAGGCCACCGGCTCGCCCGGCACCAATCCCCGCAGCGCAAAGCCAGCCGCAAACGCCGCAGCCAGCGCCACGGTCACCGCCATCTTCTTCGTCATCGCACTCTTCCTCCGCGGGCCGCCTGAAGGCGGCCCCTGCTTCCGAATCGTCAACCGACTACGTCGGGCAGCTTCACTTGCGCGTCGGGCCCAACGACCGTGGTCCACTCGCGCACCTTCCAGCTCCTCACGAGGCCGTTCTGGACATAGGGATCGGCCTTGGCAAAGGCCTCGGCCGCGGCCGGCGAATCGCCCCGGAACAGTAGCACGACACCCTCGGGCGGATTCAGCGCGCCGCCGAGCACGAGCTCACCGCGCGCGGCGGCGTCACGAGCCAGGCCGATGTGCGCGGCGCGGAGCGGCGCGCGCCGGGCGACATAGTCGTCCACGACGTCATACATGAGGAGGTAATGCACCGGAACGGGCTCCTTTGGGACGGGCTGACACGGCCATGCGGCACGTGGCCGAGCCCGCCCATAGTATCAACGCCGCCGCGCCGTCCCCGTCCGGTTTCGTCGGATAATCGGGCTCACGCGGCCGGTCACAGGGCGGCAAGGGAGACGACGTGCTGACAACGACGAGACGGATTCACTGGCGGGCGATCGTCCTGGTGGCAGGCCTCACCGCCGCCTGTGGCACTGGCAGCGGCGGCATCGGCGCAGTGGGCTGCTCGACCGGCTCCGAGGGGTCGAAGCCGCCGGCGGCGGCCGCGGCGCCAGCGGCCGACCGCAAGTACTTCCTCGAGGCGGTGGACGACGCGGCGGTGATCCAGCTCTATGCCGACGGCTTTTCGTCGCTGCCGCTGAAAGAGAAGACGCTCATCTGGCACCTCTATCAGGCCGCGCTGGCCGGGCGCGACATCTTCATCGATCAGAAGCACCGCAACGCGCTCGAGATGCGGGCGCTCATCGAGGCGGTCGTGGCGCATCCGCAGGGCGTCGATCCCGCAACGCTCGCGCAGGTGCACCGGTACGCCAAGCTGTTCTGGATCAACAACGGACCCTACAACAACCTCACCGCGCAGAAGTTCGTCATGCAGTTGCCGCCGGCCGCCTTCGCCACCGCCGTCAAGGCGGCGGTGACTGGCGGAGCCGTGGTGACGCCGCCCGTTGGCGAATCGATCGACGCGATGCTGACGCGGCTCAACCCGATGTTCTTCGACCCCGCCGTCGATCCCATCGTCACCGCCAAGACGCCGCCGCCCGGCAAGGACATCCTGAGCGCCAGCGCCAACAACCTCTATTCCGGCGTCAGCCTCGCCGATCTGAAGGGGTTCACCGAGAAGTACGGCCTGAACTCCCGGCTGGTCAAGCAGCCGAACGGCACGCTGGTGGAGGAGGTGTACCGCGTCGGGGGGCGCTACTCGAAGGAGATCACCGAGATCGTCAGGCACCTCGAGGCCGCGATCCCGTATGCCTCGGAGCCGATGGCCAACGCGCTGCGGGCACTGGTCGCGTTCTACCGCAGCGGCGAGAAAGCCGACCGCGAGAAGTACGACATCGCCTGGGTGAACGACAAGGCCTCCGCCGTGGACACGATCAACGGCTTCATCGAGGTTTATCTCGACGCGCGCGGCGTGAAGGGCGGCTGGGAAGGCCTGGTGTTCTACGTCAACCCGGAGAAGACCGAGCGCATCCGCAAATTCGCCGACAACGCGCAGTGGTTCGAGGACCGCATGCCGTACGACGAGAAGTTCCGCAAGCCGATGGTGAAGGGCATCGTGGCCAACGCCATCGACGTCGTGGTCGAGACCGGCGACTCGGGCCCGGTGACGCCCATCGGCATCAACCTGCCCAACGATCAGGCGATCCGCGAGCAGCACGGCAGCAAGTCGGTGTCGCTGAGCAACGTCGGCGAGGCCAGCGACAAGGGCACGCCGGGCACGATGCGGAACGAGTTCTCGTGGGCACCCGAAGAAGCCGAGCGCAGCCGGATGCACGGCTCGCTCGCGGGCGAGCTGCTCACCGACATGCACGAAGTGATCGGACACGCCTCGGGCCGCCAGGCCGACGGCTTCAAGGGCTCGCCGCAGGACGCGATCAAGCAATACTTTTCCGCGCTCGAGGAAGGCCGTGCCGATCTCGTCGGGCTGTACTTCATCGCCGATCCGAAGCTCGCCGAGCTCGGCATCGTGCCGGCGGCCGAGCAGGACGCGATCGCCCGCACCCAGTACGAGGCCTACACGCGCAACGCCCTCACGCAACTGCGCCGGGTACGGCGCGGCACGCAGATCGAAGAAGACCACATGCGCAACCGGCAGATGGTGGTGAAGTGGCTGATGGCCAACACCAAGGCGATCGAGGTGCGGCAGCGCGACGGCAAGACCTACTACGTGATGGCGGACGCCAAGGCGTTCCGCGACGGCGTCGGGCGCCTGCTCGCCGAGGTGCAGCGCATCAAGTCCACCGGCGATTTCGCCGCCGCCAAGGCGCTCTTCGACGCCCATGGCATCCACTTCGACGCAAAAGTGCGCGACGAGGTCGTGGCCCGGGTCGAGTCGCTGAAACTACCATCGTACACCGGCTTCGTGATGCCAAAGCTGACGCCGGTGACCGACGCCAGCGGCGCGGTCACGGACGTCACCGTGTCGTACCCGTTGGACCTGACGGCGCAAATGCTGGAATACTCAGGCGCCAAGAAGTAGTGGCTTGATGTTAGGGAGGCTGCTCATGCGACGCGTCTTGGCTTTCGTCTCCGCCGCGGTTGTCGGCTTCGCCGTGCCGGTCATGGCCCAGGGACAGCAGGATTTCTCGAAGGTCGAGATCGTCACGACGAAGATCTCGAACAACTTCATCGCCCTCGAGGGCCAGGGCGGCCGCATCGGCGTGCTCCACGGGTCCGACGGCATCTTCATGGTGGACTCGCAGTTCGCGCCGCTCGGCGACAAGATCGTCGCGGCGATCCGCAAGGTGTCGGACCAGAAGATCAAGTACCTGGTCAACACTCACGTGCACGGCGACCACACGGGCGGCAACGAGAACATCGGCAAGCTGGGCGCGACGATCATCGCCCGGCCGATGCTGAAGGAGCGCCTGATCAAGCCCAATCCGCCGGCGGGCGGCGGCGCCGCGCCGCCCTCGGCGCCCGCGGCGGCCCTGCCGGTCTATACCCCCGACAGCCTGACGCGGATGACGCTGGACGGCGAAACCATCGATCTCATCCCGCTGCCGCAGGCGCACACCGATGGCGACACGGCGGTGAGGTTCGAGAAGAACGACGTGCTGATGACCGGTGACG
>Ga0173480_10000189_pt1 | contig 18132 bp, 17 predicted proteins | sample NitcycUS209509C1_FD_122622 | JGI IMG/M metagenome (GOLD analysis project Ga0173480, IMG submission 122622) | Soil microbial communities from Arlington Agricultural Research Station in Wisconsin, USA - Nitrogen cycling UWRJ-S209-509C-1 (version... | ecosystem: Environmental > Terrestrial > Soil... | reverse complement strand
CCAACTTCAACAACATCGTCGCGCTGCGGCCGTCGGTCGGCCTGGTGCCGACCGCCCCAGACCCGTTCCCGCGGCTCGGCTTCGGCGTCAACGGGCCGATGGCGCGCTTCGTCGCCGACGTGGCGTTTCTCCTCAGCGCGATGGCCGGCGCCGATCCGCGCGATCCGGGCTGCGAGCAATCGGACCCTGCCGTGTTCGCCGGCGACCTCGCCCGCGACCTGCGCGGGCTGCGCGTCGCCTGGGCGCCCGACCTTGGCGGGCTGCCGCTCGACGCGCGCGTGCGGGCCGTGCTCGACTCCCAACGAGCCACGTTCGAGGCGCTCGGCTGCGTCGTCGAGGACATCTGTCCCGACCTGACTGCCGCCGACGACATCTTCCTCACCATTCGCCGCTGGCGCACCGCGGCCGTGTATGGGCCGCTGCTCTCCAGCCAGCGCGCGCTGATGAAGCCCGAGCTCGTCGAGGAAATCGCGGCCGGGGCCGCGCTGCGCGGCGCTGACGTCGCCGCGGCGATGATGCGCCACGGCCAGCTGTTGGAACGCGTACGGCGGTTCTTCGACCATCACGACGTGCTGCTCTGCGCCGTGAACCAGGTGCCGCCGTTCGACGCGGACCTCGCCTGGCCGGCGTCGGTCGAGGGTGTGCCGATGGAGCACTACGTCGCCTGGATGCGGACGGCGTACTGGATCAGCGCGACGTTCGGCCCGGCGCTCTCGGTGCCGGCTGGTTTCACCGCCGATGGGCTGCCGGTCGGCCTGCAGATCGTGGGCCGCTTGCGGGATGACTGGACCGTGCTGCAGACCGGGCACGCCTTCGAGCAGGCCACCGGCTTCGGCCAGCGCCGGCCCCCGCTGGTCGAAGCGTAGGGCGGGCCTTCAGGCCCGCCGAATGGCGCGGCTGAAGCCGCGCCCTACGTCCCGCGCCCCACGTGGGGCGGGGCTTCAGCCCCGCCGTGCCGGCGCGCCGACTCGAGCCGCCGAGCCGTGGACGGGTGCGAGTGGAAGATCGCCTCGACCCAGGCCGGCGGCCTCTCCTCGGCGAGGTTCTGCGCCGACAGGCGGCGGAGGGCGCTCATGAAAGCGGCGGCGTTCCGCGTCAGGTCGATGGCGAAGCGATCGGCGCGCCGCTCGTGCGCTCGCGACAACGCGTTGGCCAGCGGCGTGACGGCCAGCGACACCGCCCCGGTCGCGAGTGCGACGATCGGCAGGCCGGCCACGTCGGCCGGACCGCGCAGGCCGAGCGGGCCCGCGAGCCCCTCGAGCGCGCGGTGGGCGGCATAGAGGCCGGCGGTTACGATGAGCGCCTGCAGCGCGAGCCCCGACCAGAGATCGCCGTGCACGTGGTGCGCCAACTCGTGCGCGAGGATCACTTCGATCTCGTCGTCGGAGTGGGTCTCGAGCAGCGTGTCCGACAGCAGGATGCGGCGGGTGCGACCGATGCCGACGAGCGCGGCGTTGGCCTTGCGGGTACGGTCACCAAGGCGCCACTCGAAGACGCCGCTCACCGACGCCCCCGCCTGCCGCGCCAGCGCGACGAGCCGCGCCGTGAGCGCCGGACGGTCGAGCGGCCGGAAGTCGTAGAAGATCGGAAACAGCCACACCGGGGCGGCCCAGACCATCGCGACGAGCAGCGCGGCAAACAGCACGGACGCCGCGAGCCACCACCGCTCCGGGCTCACCGCAATCAGCGCCGACACCAGCAACGCCGCCGCTACGGTCAACACGCCGCCGACCACCATCGCCTTGAGGTGGGTCAGCCACCAGTGCGCGCCGCTCTCCGACGACAGTCCGTAGCGCCGCTCGAGCGTGACGCCGCGGTAATACGTGAACGGGAGCGCCAGCAGTTCGTGAAGGGCGAGGACGACCGTGGCAAAGGCCGCAGCCACCGCGAGCCGCGAAAGCCCGAGGGTGGATTCCAGCATCCCGACCAGCGTGCTGCCGGCGCCGCTGACGACCAGGAGGACGAGAAACAGAACCCCGACCGAAGTGGCGGCGAGAGAAGCGCGGCGCTGCAGCCGGTGGTACAGCGTCGCCTTGTCTTCGTTCGCCACCGAGCCGTCAGAACTCGGCGGGTGTGGGGCCGCGGCGCCCGCGGCGCCCGGGCCGGCCTGGCTCCTCGTCCGCATCGCCGCTGCCGCGCGGCGCCACGCGGATGCCACCGTTGGTGGTCTGCAGCGTGACGTGCGGACCACCCTTGTTGAGGCGACCGCTGATGTTCGTCGTGGGCCCGAATCCGCCGCGGTTGCTCGAGACATTCGCCAGGCCGAGCCGTTCATCGACCGAGACGCCACCGTTGACCGTCGTGGCATCGAGATCGACGTCCAGGGTCGATGGGATCTCGAGGCGGACGGCGCCGTTGACGGTCGTGAGGCGGACGTCGCCACTCACCGCCGCCAGGTCCATCTGCACGCTGCCGTTGACGCTCGTGGCCAGCACCGACCCCGACACCTCCCGTCCGGTCACGGTCCCGTTGGTCACGCCCGCGGTGATCTTGCCCTCGAGGTCGTTGAGACGAACCGCCCCGTTCTGGGTCTTGAAGGCGACGGTGAGTCCGGGCGGCAACTCCACCTCGTAGCGGACGGAGACGCCGCGATTGAAGCCGAACGCGCCCGGCTCGTTGGTCTCGGCGCGGACCGACACCCGGTCCGGGGCCACCTCCTCGCGCATTTCCAGCTTCTGGAGGCGCTCGCGCGCCTCTTCGTCGCTGTTGGCGGTGACCTCGCGGAACGCTTTCACCGTGATCTGTGGCCCGGTGGTGCCACGCACCTCGATGGCACCGTTTTCATTGGCGATTTCGAACCGGCCGGCCTTGCCGACCGTGTAGGTCCGCGTCCATTCGTCGCTGGCGCGCCCGCGGGACACCCCGAGCGAGAGGCCGCCACCTTCGTTGACCCGGATGTCGCAGCCCGCGAGCAGCGGGAGCGCGCCGACGGCGACGGCGACGAACAAAGCTCGGAACAGACGGGTGGCCATCACAGGTTCTCCTGACACTGAACAGGACGAACGCGGCCCCTCCCAGGTTCAGGGGCGGAGGCCATTCAGTGCAGCTGGACGGAAATCAGCTTGGAAACCCCAGGCTCCTCCATCGTCACGCCGTAGAGCCGGTTGGCGATTTCCATCGTCCGGCGGTTGTGCGTGATGAGGATGAACTGCGTGCGATCGAGCATGCCTCGCAGCATCTCGACGAAGCGGCCGACGTTGGCGTCGTCGAGCGGGGCGTCGATCTCGTCGAGCAGGCAGAACGGGCTCGGCTTGTACTTGAAGATCGCGAACATCAGCGCGATGGCCGTGAGCGCCTTCTCACCGCCCGAGAGCAGCTGCACGCTCTGCAACCGCTTGCCGGGCGGCGAGGCAACGATGTCGATGCCGCTTTCGAGCGGATCGTTCTCGTCGAGCAGCGTCAGCCCGGCGCGCCCGCCGCCGAACAGCGTGCCGAACGTCACCTGGAAGTTCTGCTGGATGGCGGTGAAAGCTTCGGTGAAGCGCGCCGACGTGGTTTCGTCGATCCGCGTGATCGCCTCGGTCGTCAGCGCAATCGACTCGACCAGATCCTTCCGCTGCGTGGTCAGGAACACGTGGCGCGTCTCGAGCTCGTCGAACTGCTCGATCGCCATCATGTTCACCGGCCCGAGCCGGTCGATCTTGTCGCGCAGCCGGGTGATCGCTTCCTCGGCGGTCATCGCGGCCGGCGGCGCGGCCGCCAGCGGCGCCGGCTCCGGCTGCGCCGCTGCGACGGTCCCGGGCTCGACGTCGTCGGCCTCGAGGTCGGGCTCCTCGGCCGAGATCGCCGCCGCGTCGGGCACGGCCTCTCCGGCCTGCTCGAGCGCCTCGACGTCCGCGAGCACGTCGTCCAGCGTGGCCTGCACCGTATCCACGCACAGCTGCGCCAGGTGCGTCAGGTCGCTCTCCGCGGTGGCGCGGGCCACGTCGAGCTCGTTCGCCTCGGTGCGGATCCCCTCCAGCGCCTGGCGCGCCCCGCGAATCTCGCCATCCTTCGCGTCGACCTTGCTTCGCTGCGCGGTGGCTGTCTCGTCGGCGCGCACGACGTCGTCCCGAAGGGCGGTCAACGTCTGGATGTCGGCGTCGAGAGCCCGGGTCCCTTCCTCGATGGCAGACAGCAGGAGCTCGCGGCGGTTTCTCGTACCGGCGAGGTCGCTCCGGCGGGTCTCGACGCGCTGCTCGAGCTCGCGCGCGCTCTCCTCGAGCCGCTCGACCTCGGCGGCCAGCGCTGAGGCTCGCTCGACCAACGCGGCATTCACCCCGCTGGCTTCGGCGAGCCCGGTGGCCAGCACCGCCACCCCGTCGCGCGCCTCGGCGAGCTTTCGCTGCGCCTCCGCCAGCCGCTCCTCCGCCTCGCGCTGGATCTGCTGCAGGCGAACCGTGTTCTCTTCGGCCTCGGTGCGCCGGCGCTCCGCGCCCTCGCGCTCCTCTTCGGCGCGCCGCCGCTCCAGCGCGATCATGTCGGCCTTGCGCGCCTGGCGGACCGTCTCGTCGGCCGTGCGCGCCAGCTGGGCATCGAAGCCGACGAGCGCCTTCTCGCGCTCGTGCTGCTCGCCCTGCAGCGCGGCCAGCGAACCGGCCGCCGCCGTAATCGACGCCTCGAGCCTGACGATCTCGTCCGCGGCGCGAACCAGCATCTCGCGCTCGGCGTGAGTGCGCTCCCCCAGTTCCTTGATCTCCCGCCGCGTGGCCAGGATGCCGCGCGCCTCGACGCGCGCGCCGCCCGACACCAGGTGCGCTCCGCGCAGCACGTCGCCCTCGAGCGTTGCTACCGGCGCATCGCTGACGCGCGCAAAAGCCACCGCCTGCTCGAACGTCTCGGCGATGTACGACTCGGTCAGCACCACGCGCAGCGCGGCGGCGTAGGGACCGGACATCCGGACCGCGTCGCTCACCGCGATCACGCCCGGCACGTGCGACCAGACCGGTGCGGCGGCGTCGGCCACCACGCCGCCCGCGACCACGAAGCCGCAGCGGCCCGCGGCGCCGGCGCGCACCAGCGACAGGCCGGCCGCCGCCTGTTCGTGGCCGTCCACCAGGATGTACTGCAGCAGGTCGCCGAGGCAGGCTTCCACCGCGCGCTCGTAGCGGCGATCGACGTCGAGATAGTCGGCCACCGCGCCGCGCGGGCTGATGGACGCATCCGCCTGCGCCAGCACGGCCCGCGCCGCGTCGCCAAAGTCGGCGTGGTTGGACGCCAGTTCCTGCAGCGAGGCCAGCCGCGCTTCGGCAGCAGCCGCCTCCTGCTCGCGCGCGCGGATGTCGCGCACGCGCCCCTCGTGCTCGGCGCGCCGGCTCGCAAGCTCGTGCTCGAGCGTGCGCCGGGCGTCGGCGACGCGCGCCAGCGCGGCGCGCGTCTGGGTGGCCTGGCTGTCGGCCTGGGCCCGCTCGGCTTCCAGGGCCTCGTTCTCGCGCCGCAAGTCGTCGCGCTCGACGTCGAGCTTCGACAGCGTCACTCCGACTCGGTCGATCTGGTCGGCGGCGTGCTGAATGGCGTGCCGGAGCGCGGTGCCGGTGTTGGCGTGCGCGTAGACGTCGCTGCGTGCCGCGTCCACGTCGAAATCGAGCACCTCGATGCCGCGCTGCGCGTCGGCGTGCTGCTGCGTCGCCGCGGCGAGCCGCGCGGCGGCTTCGTCCCGGTCGCGTGCGGCGGCGCCCGCCGCAGCGCGGCGTGAGTCGAGGGCGGCGCGCGCAGGCTCGCGACGGGCCTCGAGGTCGCGGATCTCGTCCTCGATCTCGGTGGCGCGCGCGGCGAGCCCCTCGGCTTGCTGGCGGCTGAACTCCTGCTGATGCTGCCGGGCGGTCACGTCGAGCTCGCGCGCGTGTGCGTCTTCGCGCAGGCTCGACGCGCGCTGGTCGGCTTCGGCCAATTCGATTCGCAGGCGCGCCAGGTCCGACTCGAGCTCGGCGAGGCGGGCCGCCGAAGCGGTCTCCCGCTCGCGCGCCTCGGTGAGCCGCGCCCGCGTCCCCTCGATCGACGACGCCAGATCGCGGTACCGCCGCGCGAAGAGCACTTTCTCCCAGCGCCGGAGCTCGTCGCGCAGCCGCTTGTATCGACGGGCCTTGGCGGCCTGGCGCTTGAGGGTGCCGCGCTGCTTCTCCACCTCGAAGACGATGTCGTCGATGCGCGTGAGGTTCTGCTGCGCGGCCTCGAGCTTGAGCTCGGCGGAACGGCGGCGCGACTTGTACTTGGTGATGCCCGCGGCTTCCTCGATCAGCTGCCGGCGATCGGCCGGCCGCGTGCTCAGGATCATGCCGATCTTGCCCTGCTCGATGATCGAGTAGGCCTTGGCACCGAGGCCGGTGTCCATCAGCAGTTCGTGCACGTCACGAAGCCGGACCACTTCGCCGTCGATCAGGTATTCGCTGTCGCCGGAGCGGTACAGGCGGCGCGTCACCTCGACGTCGCGCGTGAAGATACGAGCAAAGTCCTCGAGCGCATCTGCGCCCAGCATCGGGCCCACGAGCACCGGCGGCGCCGCTCCGGCGTGACGGTCGCCGGGCTCGAGGTCGGCATGTCCGGCGCCGTTGCCGTTGCCGTGCCCGTTGGCGTAGCCGTTCCCCTCGTGGCCCGGCACCGAATCCGGCGCATCGATCCGGAAGGGCTCGGTGGCGGCCGAATGGGCCGGCGTGTCGGGCTGCGGCGTGGGCGGAACCGGCAGTCCGCTCAGGCGCAGGCGCACTTCGGCCGCGCCCCCGGGCTTGCGGGCGTCGCTGCCCGAGAAGATGACGTCCTCCATCTTGTCGCCGCGCAGGCTCTTGGCGCTCTGCTCGCCCAGCACCCAGGTGATCGCGTCGGCGACATTGCTCTTGCCGCAGCCGTTTGGACCGACGATGGCGGTGACACCTTCGTCGAAGGCCAGTTCGGCGCGGTCCGAGAAGGACTTAAACCCTGAAATCTCAAGACGTTCGAGGCGCATGCGGATTGATCCTGACGGTCCGGTTGGAAACGGGCGCCAGTGTAACAATGCCTAGCCCTTGGGGCAAGGGCTAAGTGACACCACAACATTTTGGGGATACCGCCCCAGACGTGGGAGCCGGCTTTAGCCGGCCCTGGGCCGCCTGAAGGCGGCCCCTGCGCTATCGCGCGGGTGCTAGCGGGCCGCGGCGCGGGTGGACTGGTTACGCCGGCCCAGCTGGAGCAGCTGCTCGGCCTCGCTGAAGAGACCCAGCGAGAACTGCAGCTGCGGGTCGGCTTTGGCCAGATTCTCGGACGCGACGGCGATGCCGAAAAGGTCCGTGTCGATCTCGAACCGCATCATCGCCTTGATGAAGGCGAGGTCCTGCTGCCAGGCGGCCTCGTCGACCTTGAGGCCGGTCTTCGTCACGTGTTCCTTGAACTCGGCCACCATCTCGTCGCTCACGACGAAGTCGGGAGTGAGCTCTCGCGCGCCGGACAGAGCGGCGCCGATGCGCGTGTCGCCCTTGCGCGAGAAGCGCTGCGCGAACGAGTCGAAAATGTTGCGGGCATAGAGCGACCGGCCGAACTTGGTCGGGTTGAAGCCCTGCACCGGCCCGTCGAATCGCCGGTCGGGCTCGATGCCGCCGCCGCTATACACCTTGCGGCCGCCGTCGGTGTACTTCAGGTCCTCCGTCTTGTGGACCCGGTTGGTGTCCTGCTCGCGCAGCGTGTAGGTGAGGTACTCGTCGAACGTGCCGTCCCACGGCCGCTGAATGAGCCGGCCGCTCGGCGTGTAGTAACGCGCGGTGGTGATGGCCGCACCGGCGCTCTGGTTCACCCGGTAGACCGACTGCACGAGCGCCTTGCCGAACGTGGTCTCGCCGACGATGAGCGAGCGATCGTGATCCTGCAGCGCCCCCGACACGATTTCCGAGGCGCTGGCGCTGCTCCGGTTGACCAGCGTCACCATCGGCACGCGCAGGTACTCGCTCTGTTCCGTGGCGCGATAGTCCTGATCCGAGTTCTGCACGCGGCCGCGCGTGTAGACGACCATGTCGCCGCGCGGCAGGAAGCGGTTGGACACCTTGATGGCCTGATCGAGCGCGCCACCGGGATTGTTCCGCAGATCGAACACCAGCCGCTTCATCCCACGCTTCGTGAGCGTGGAGAGCGCCGCGCCGAGTTCCTGGTCGGTGTTCTCACCGAAGTCGGTGACGCGCACGTAACCAGTCGTGGCGTCAAGCATGAACACCGCCGGCACGGTGGGCAGATGAATCTCGTCGCGCAGCACCTTCAGATCGATCAGCTTGTCGTAGCCGCTCCGGCGCAGCGCGACCGACACCGACGTGCCGCGCGGCCCGCGGAGCTTGCCGACCGCCTGGTCACTCGTCCACCCTTTGGTGTCGTCGTTCTCGATCTTCGCGATGACGTCGCCACGGCGCATGCCGCGCTGGTAGGCCGGCGAGCCCTCGAACACGTTCACCACGGTGACGTCGCCGCCGACAATCTGAATGGAAATGCCCAGGCCGTAGTAGCGGCCTTCCTGGCGCTCGCGCATCTGCGCGTAGCTCTTCGGGTCCATGAAGCTCGAATGCGGGTCGAGCGTCTGGAGCATCCCGGAGATGGCCCCGTAAACCAGCCGATCCGACTGGACCTCGCCGACATACACCGACTCCACCGCGTTCAGCGCCGCGGTGAAAACCTTGTACTGTTCGGCTACCTGATCCTGCGCCACGACCGAGCTGCGTCCCAGCACGCCGCCCAGCACCGCGCACACGATCACCACACCCGCCAGCGTCGACAAAGACCGGTAACGGACCATATCACTCAATGTACAACGCTTACCTTGACCCCGTCCAGACCGGATTTCTATAATCCAGTGAAGTACTTGCAAGGAATTTCCCGGTCGGCGAAGCCCAGGCGGATGGGCCCGGCCGAGGTCAGGAGCTCAGTAGTCATGTGGAACATCGGAATGCCCGAACTAGTCATCATCCTGGTGATCGCGCTGATCATCTTCGGGCCACGGAAGCTGCCTGAACTCGGACGCTCGCTCGGCAAGAGCATCGGCGAGTTCAAGAAGGCCTCGAACGAACTGCGCCATACGCTGGACGAAGAGATCCGGATGGAAGACCAGAAGGATCAGCGGGCCAAGACCGAAGCCGAGCAACGGTCCGCGCTCGAAGCCGCCAACAGCATGCGCGACGCCATCACGACCGAGCCCGCCCAAGGCACGCCCGGGGCCGACGCCCAGGCGGAGCCCGTCAGCCGCACGCCGACCGGCACCTCCGCGTAGCCGGAGGCCGCCATGGCGTTAGTGCCGTTCCCGAGCAAGGGGGCCAAGTCGGTCTCCGAGCGCGATCCCGACGACTGGGACGACGACGATGCCCCCGAGGAATCGGGCGGCAAGATGTCGTTCCTCGATCACCTCGACGAGCTGCGCCGTCGCCTCATGTGGGCGCTCGGATCAGTGGTGCTCGGGTTCGGGATCGCGTGCCTCTTCTATCAGCAGCTGTTCAACTTCGTCATCGACCCGATGCGGGCGATGCTGCCCGCCGGGCAGAACCTGATCTACACCGAGCCCACCGAAGCGCTGATGCTCTACGTGAAGATTGCCGTCATTGCCGGCATTCTCATCGCGTCGCCCGGCGTCATGGCGCAGGTGTGGCTCTTCGTCGCCCCCGGCCTCTACTCGCACGAGAAGAAGCTGGCGATCCCCTTCATCGCGCTATCGTCGCTCTTCTTCATCGGCGGCGCCGCATTCGCCCACTACGTCGTCTTTCCGATCACGTTCACCTTCTTCGCCAGCTTCTCGAGCGACATCATCACCTTCATGCCGCGCATCGAGCCGGCGTTCGCGCTCTACATGAAGCTGGTGCTGATCTTCGGACTGGTGTTCCAGATGCCCACGATCGTGCTGCTCCTGGCGCGGCTGGGCATCATCACCGCCGGGTTCCTCTGGCGGAACTTCAAGTACGCCGTGCTGATCATCTTCATCATCGGCGCCGCGCTCTCGCCGGGCACCGACCCGGTGGGTCAGATCGTCATGGCCGGGCCGATGGTTCTGCTCTACCTGCTCAGCATCGGGTTCGCGTGGGCGTTCGGCAAGAAGCGTCAGCCGGCCGACGAAGACTAGCCGCCCGTCCGGGCAAAGCCGGCGAGCTCGATCGACTGCTCGCGGCGCTGTCGGCGGCGGACGCCACGCAGCGCGAAGCCGCGGTGGCCCGTCTACGCGTGGAGGGTGCCCGCGCCCTGCCTCACCTCGCCGCGCTCGTCGCCTCCAAGGCGCCGGCCCCGGCGCGCGCGGGCGCGCTCTCGGCGCTCGAAGGCCTCGACGATCCACGCACCATCGATCTCGCTCGCACGGCGCTGAGCGACGCTGATATCGGCGTGACACTGGCCGCCGTCGCCGTCCTGCGCGGGTGGCTGACACGTGAAGCCGGCACGCAGGTCCTGGACGTGATCACCGCGACGGCCCTCGACAAGGGGCGCGACGCCGCCGTGCGTCTGGCGGCGCTCGACGCGCTGTCCGAGCTCCCGGCCGAGCTCGTGGCGCCGGTTCGCGAGCGCGCGCCCATCGACACCGGCGCGCAGCCTGCGCTCGAAGACCCGGCGGCGCTGCGGGCGTGGCTGTCGGAGCACGCGGCGTCGGCACCGCTGTCGGCGCTCCACGCCGCGGTCAGCGGCGCCCGCGAGCACGAGCAGGGCGAACCAGCCGGCCGCCGGCGCGACGAATGGACGCGCGCACGCGGCGCGGCGCACGTGGCCCTGGCGCATCGTGGCAGCCGCGTGGCCGTGTACGACTTGCGGGAATCGTTCGACCGCGCGCACGATCCGCTGCCGGGCGACTTTCTCGCGGCCGCGGCCCGCGTGGGCGACGACTCGTGCCTGGAGCCGATGGCTCGCGCCTGGGCCGAGGCGCGGAACGAGCCGTGGTGGCGCAGCCGGCTGATGGAGTCGGCGGCCGACATCGTCGCGCGGTTGAAACTCACCGGCCGGAACGCCACCTTGAAACGTCTCAGGAACAAGTGGCCAGGCTTCGTCTGACTCTTGTAGGCCTTAGGCCCTGGGCCTTGGGCCTTGGTGTGTGGGCTCTCGCTGTCAGCTGGCTTGGGGCTCAGAGTTCGGAGCCAATCGAAACCTCGTTCTTCGACGGCGTCGGCCACCCGGCGATCGCCTATCACTTCCGGCCCGCGGACGATCCGGTGGCGCGTCTCGGGCGGGCGTTGGAGACGGGCACAGCCACGCTCGCCTACGAACCCGTCTCCGGCTACCTGCGCGCGCTGCTGCGCGCCCTGGACATCGGCGTGGACACGCAGCTGGCGGTGTTCTCCAAGACCAGCCTGCAGTCGCCGGCCATCAGCCCGCAGAATCCGCGGACGATCTTTTTCAACGACTCGGTGGCGGTGGCCTGGCCGCGCGGCGGCTTCGTGGAGATCGCGGCGCAGGATCCGGTGCAGGGCACCGCCTTCTACCTGCTCGACCAGCGCCAGGGCATGCCGCGCGTGCTGCGTCAGACGAGCTGCCTGACGTGCCATGTGTCGTACGCCACGCTCAACGTCCCCGGGCTGCTCGTGCGCAGCGTGGCCACTGCGCCGAACGGCGCGTCGCTGCCGTTCCTGGCCAACGCGACGCCGGACCACCGCACACCCTTCGAGGAGCGCTGGGCCGGCTGGTTCGTGACCGGCAGTGCAAGCGGGCTGCGCCATCTCGGCAACGCCACCGTGGCCGACGCGCGCCTGCCGACCGCGGCCGCGACCCCGGTAGGATCGACGCTCGCAACTCTGGAAGGGCGGTTTGAACCGACGGGTTACCTGTCGGCGCACAGCGACGTGGCCGCTCATCTGGTGTTCTCCCACCAGATGCACATGATGAATCTGATCACGCGGATCGGCTGGCAGACGCGCGTGGCGCGCGCCGACCAGGGCCCCGACGCCGCGCGTGCCACCGCTACGTCGCTGGCCGTGGACTTCGTGGACTACCTGCTGTTCGTGGACGAGCCGCGCCTGCCGGCACCGGTGAAGGGCGCGTCTGGATTTGCCGAACGCTTCAGCGCCCTTGGCCCCCGCGACCGTCAGGGCCGGTCGCTGCGCGAGTTGGACCTGCAGGCGCGGGTGCTGAGGTATCCGTGCAGCTACCTGATCTACTCGCCCGCGTTCGACGCCCTCCCCGATGAGGCAAAGACGGCCATCTACGCGCGGCTCTCAAAGGTCTTGGTGGGGAACGTCCGCGGCGAACGCTATCAGCGCCTCTCGCCTGCCGACCGCCGCACGATCGTCGAAATCCTGCGCGATACGAAATCCGACCTCCCGGCGTCGTTCGGCAAGCCGTAGGGCGGGGCTTCAGCCCCGCCGCCTGTCCCAGCGATTCGATTTGAGAAATAATCGCTGCCACCGAAACCCTTCAGGAGACTTCATGCGACGACTGACTCTCGCCCTCGTCATTGGTGGGCTGATGCTTGGCGCGGCGTGGTGGCAGGACCACCGCGGTGCGATGGCGCAATCGAGAACACCAGCCGGCACCACTCATCAGGGCGACGCCTTCCGCTTCAACAAGGTGGCCGAGGGCGTGTATCACGCCGTGGGCACAGGTGCGCTGGCCGTGATCGGCAACGGCGCCGTCATCGTCAACGACGACGACGTGGTGATCGTCGACGACCACGTCTCGCCGGCTGCCGCCTGGGTGCTGCTCGAGGAAGTGAAGCGCCTCACGCCCAAGCCCGTGCGCTACGTGATCAACACCCACTTCCACTTCGACCACGCGCACGGCAACCAGATCTTCGGCGCCGGCGTGGACATCATCGGCCACGAGTTCACGCGCGAGATGCTCACCGGCGGAAAGTCGCTGCAGATGCCGCTCTACAAGAGCTACGTCGACCCCATGCCGGCCCAGGTCGAGACACTCCGCGGCCGGGTGGCGGCCGAGAAGGATCCGGCGGCGCGCGCCAAGCTCCAGACGCAGCTCTCCGTGACCGAGAACAACCTCGCCTCGCAGAAGGAGCTGCGCACGGTGCCGCCCAACGTCACGCTGCGCACCGAGATGACGCTCTTCCGCGGCAGCCGCGAGATTCAGATCAAGTTCCTGGGGCGCGGCCACACCGGCGGCGACGTGGTCGTGTTCCTGCCGCGCGAGAAGGTCGTCATCACCGGCGACTTCCTCACCGCGGCGCTCTCGAACCTGAGCGACTCGTATCCCGACGAGTGGGTGGCGTCACTCGACGCGCTCAAGAAGCTCGATTTCACGACGGTGCTGCCTGGTCACGGCGAGGCGTTCACCGACCGCGCCAAGATCGACTACTACCAGGCGTATCTGCGCGATGTGTGGACCGAGGTGTCGCGACTGAAGCAGCAGGGCGTGTCGGCCGAGGAGGCCGTCAAGCGGATCGACCTCTCGCGCCACAAGGAGCACTTCCCCACCACGAACAGCCTCGGCGTGCCGATCATCGGCGTGCAGCGGATCTACGCGCTGCTCGACGCGCGGCGTTAGGCGGCGTCTTCGACCATGAGCAACCGCGTACCGGGGGCAATGGTGAGTCCCCGGTGCGCGGTCGCGGCCCCAGGGGGAATGAACAGTCCGTCACCCGCGGAGAAGGAGACGACCGTGCCGTTGAAATCGATCTCCAGCCCGCCGGTCAGCACGAGTCCGATGTGGCCGAGCTGGCACCACCACTTTGAAGATGCTCACCGGAAACGCCCTCCACAGGAATGTTAGGATGCGCGGCATGAATCTGGTTCCCCTCCGGGTCGCACTCGTGGTCTCACTGGCGGTTGTGGCGGGCTCGGCCCTGAAGGCGCAACCGCCGCAGGCCCCCAACAGCGTGCAGGTGGGCGTGCCCCAGGGCAGCGCGCAGGACCAGGCCGCCGCCGCTGCCCGTCAACAGCAGGCGGCGCGCAACCCGCTCGCGAACCAGCCGGCGCCGCGCACGCCGGATGGGCGCATCGTGCTGGGCAACACCACCACCCTGAAAGGCGTCTGGATCGGTGGGAATCTCGGCTTCTGCAACTCCAACACGGTGGCCGCACCTACGTCGCTCAATCCTGGCGCGGCAGCCGGCGCCGCCGGCCGTGCGGGTGCCGCGGGACCAGGCGCCGGGGCCATCGGTCCTGCCGCCGTCCCCATCGGGCTGGGGCGCGGCGGCGTCGGGCCGTGCACGCCGATCCCCTACATGGCGTGGACGCGCGCAGTGTCCGACGATCGCCGGCGGAACGAGCTCGAGCCGCACACGCGCTGCAAGCCGTCAGGCGGACCGCGGCAGTGGCTGACGCCCTATGGCGCCGAATTCCTCGAGTTGGCCGATCAGAAGGTGGCCTACATTTTCGACATCGGCGGCCCGCATACCTTCCGCACCATCTTCATGGACGGCCGCAAGCACCCGGAGAACCTGACGCCGACCTATTACGGCCACTCGATCGGCTGGTGGGAGGGCGACACGCTGGTGGTGGATACGGTTGGCTTCAACGAGCGCTTCTGGATCGACCGCGGTCAGCTGCCGCACACCGACCGCCTGCACCTGATTGAGAAGTACACGCGCACGTCGCTCGACACGATGCGATACGAGCTGACGGTCGACGATCCCGGCGCCTACACCGCGCCGTTCACCGGCACGTCGAACCTGCGGTGGCAGAACGGCACCGAGCTGTTCGAATACATCTGCCAGCAGCAGAACGAAGCGCACACGTTGATGGTCGGCTCCGGCACCTCGGTCGACCGCAGCAGCCTGATCATCCCGTAAGGCGTCGACCGGGCGGGCGCGTCGGATCCGTTTGGAGGTGAGGCCGCGGCTGACCATGGGTCGCGCCACGTCCCTCTTGTTCGTCCACGATCAATCCCGGCAGTACCCCTCGCCGGGCCCGATCGTCAGGCAGTTCGACTTGTCGCGGAGCCATTTCATTCCGGTCTCCACGCCATTCGTCGCGCGAATGGACTCCTTCTCGCCGTTCCGATCGAACTGAATCTGAGGACCGGCGGCGGCTCCCTGGTAGGTGCGCGGGCCATCGAGATCCTGGATGGTGATTTGATACTTGCCCTGGCCGCCTTCGAGGCGAAGAAACGTCCCCTCAGGCCCGGTCCATTGGCCAAGCCACTGGTCCGTTACGGGATCGGCGCCTGGATCGGTGGAGTTCGCAGGCTTGATTGAATCTGAACGCACGTCGCGATCCGTACAGCCGCCCAGGAACAGCGTGAACATGAACGATGCGGCCAGCGATTCGTATCGGCGCCTCATGAGAGTTCGTCCTCCGGTGCAACGCGTTGTTGAGCGACTCGCCGGCTGCAGCGGCTGCGAGTAGCACCAATATGCTACTCTAGGACTGGAGCCACACGTGACCAAAGAAGTGACGCTGCGCCAAGCTGGCGGCTCGGTGAGCGCGACCCTGCCGAAGGATATGGCCGATCGCCTGCATCTCGAGGCGGGAGACCGGGTCCTGGCGGTGGAAACCGACCGTGGAATCTTGCTGACGCCCTACGACCCCGAGGTGGAGCGAGCGCTCAAGATCGCGGCAAAAGCGGCCAAGAAATATCGGAACGCACTGCGAGAACTGGCGAAGTAGCGATGGCCCGACGGCGCCGCGAGCCAAGTTGGCTGAGCCGCACCGTCGTGGACGCGGTCCACGCGGACCAAGTCCGCCAGCACGGTGGTCTCCCGGGCGTTCGCGACGAGAACGTGCTCGAATCTGCCCTCGCGCGTGCGCGTCAGAAGTGGGAGTACGACGACGGTGCTGACCTGGCCTTACTCGCAGCGGCCTACGCATTCGGCTTCGTCCGAAACCACCCGTACCGGGACGGCAACAAGCGCATCGGATTCCTGACCCTCGTGACGTTTCTCGGGATCAACGACCATGAACTGGACACGACCGACGAGGACGTGGTTATGACCATGCTCGCTCTCGCAGACGGCAGCCTGACCGAAGCTCAGTTGGCACACTGGGTTCGGGATTGTCTTCAGCACCAGAAATAGCCTCTACTTGAACTTCAGTTCCGCGATTTCCGGGTTCGGCGTGAACCCGTCACCGAAATCCTCGACATCCATCAACTTGCGGATCTCGACCTCCGCTTCGCCGTTCGGAAAGATGTTGGGACCGCGCTTCACCCACTCGATCGCTTCTTCCATCGACTTCACTTGGATGATCGAGAAGCCCGCAACGACCTCCTTCGCCTCGGCGAACGGACCGTCGATGACGGTGCGCTCGTCGCCGCTGAACTTCACGCGCGCACCTTTCGAGCTCGCGGCGAGCCCCTCGGCGGCGAGGAGGACGCCAGCCTGCACGAGCTCGGCGTTGTACTGGCCCATCGCAGCGTACGCTTCAGGCTTCGGCGGAATGCCCGTCTCGGATTCCTTCGTTGCCATGACCATGACCATGAAACGCATCGTTCTCTCCTGAATTCGGTTCGTGTCGTTGCCGCGCCCGTCGTGGCCTCACGAACACGTCGAACGAGACCGGTCGAAATCGACACTAGCTCAGAGAAATACGTAAGCTGTTCGTTTCACGGAACTTAACGTCACGTCGACGAGTGCACGGCGACGGATCAGGGCGACGGCGATCCTGGTTTCTGATCGATGACGACTGCCGCCAGCGCGTCGCGGTCCTGGGTCAATGGCGTCTCCCCGGCCGGCGCCCCGTTGGCACGCAGCAGGTAGGCCACCATGTCGGCGGTGGTGCGCGGCGTCATGCTGCCGCGATCGTCGGCCGGCATCGACCGCATGAGCGTGTCGAACAGCGCCTGGACGTTGCGCCCGCGCCACCGCCGCATGAACGGATCGGAAACGAGGGTGGGAATCTCGCTCGCGCCGTCGCCTTCGAGCGACAGGCCGTGGCAGTGCGCGCACGTCCGGCCGTATTCGCGCTCGCCGCGGTCGGCCTGGACGTCCGTGTAGACGCCGTCCCAGGCATAGCGTGCCGTGGGCGCGGCCGGTGCCGCCTGCGCCGCCCCGACTGGAGCCGACCAGAGTGCGCTCACGCTCAGCGCCATCCCACACCCGGCCAGCACCCAGGCCGGCCCTCTCAACGAGCGGCGCACGGCGCGCCGCGAACACCCCTGTGTCATGCGTGCATTCTAGAGCGCCGCCTGCGGCCCCTGAAATCCCCATCAACTGCCGCAACAGCGCGGCCGTGCTCTGGTGCGCGCCCCCGCCGCCGCGCGCGCCGGCGCCCGCACCCACGCCAAGCGCAACGTCGAGCGGCGTCCGCCCCTGCTGGTCGGTGCGATTCAGCTGCGCGCCCTTCTCCGCCAGGAATTTCACCACCTCGTCGAGGCCGCGTCCCGCGGCGATGTGCAGCGCCGTCGCATTGAAGGCCTCCTCGATTTGGGGGGCCTGAGTCCCGTTGCCGCATCAGGCGGCGGCAATACCAAGAAAGGGGGGGCATGCCGACGCGGCATACCAAGGATGTGGAACTTGCGCGGGCAGCGAACCGCGCGCAGAGTCAGCGCACCTTTCTGAACTCTCAACTTTGTGTAGTGGAGGTGACCCATGCGTCGAGGTCTCACTGGTGCGTTGGCGCTCTTCGCGGCACTCGTGCCGGCGAGCCTGTTCGCACAGGCATCGTCGCCGGTGAGCGGCTACCCGATCACGTTTGCGGTGGACGGCAAGCAATATGTCGCACTGGCGACCGGCCCCTCCGGTGAAGCCACGTCCACGCTGCGCCTCACGCCGGAGTTGAAGCCGAGCGCGACCACGCAGGTCGTCGTCTTCGCCCTGCCGTAACCCTCGTACGTAGAGGGGTCTTTAGACCCGCCTACCTGGCAGGGCGGTCTGAAGACCGCCCTCTACCTTCGCGCGCCGTCTCCACAGCAGGCCCAGGATCAGCAGCAGCAACGGTGGGATGGAATTGATCAGCCCACGCCGTGGCGAGCCGATGAACCCCTGCGGCCCTACCCAGTGGATCGACGAGTCGAGCACGAGGTACGCGGTGAGCAGCCAGTGCAGACTTCGGCTGGGTTCCACGCGGCGAGCCTGCCACAGGAAGACCAACCCTACCCCGATCGCCAGGGTGCCCAACTCCTGCGTCAGGTGGTTCAGAACCGAGTCCGGCGCCGCGGCCGCATAAAGCGGGGCTGCGTCGCCCGCCCACTGCGGCGGGATCCAGCCAGCCGGCAGGACCATCGCGCCGGCGCCCACGAGCACGTAGACCGCTCCGAGGAGCGCGTACACGGCTCTGGTCACCAGGCGGAGACTCACGGCGCAATCATAGGGCCGGTCTCAGCTCGTTCGCCCGCCCCGATCGGCGGGACTGAAGT
>Ga0173480_10000188_pt1 | contig 18138 bp, 17 predicted proteins | sample NitcycUS209509C1_FD_122622 | JGI IMG/M metagenome (GOLD analysis project Ga0173480, IMG submission 122622) | Soil microbial communities from Arlington Agricultural Research Station in Wisconsin, USA - Nitrogen cycling UWRJ-S209-509C-1 (version... | ecosystem: Environmental > Terrestrial > Soil... | reverse complement strand
GTTTTCGCGGGCTCGGACGCGCGCCCGTGGCCGGCGATGAACACCATCCCAACCGTGACGACCGCTACACCCAACGACGAGCGCATCGACGCCTCAGTGCGCCGCCGGACGCGTGGCCGCGGCCGGGACGGTACCCGTGGACGTCTGAGCCGGCCTGGCGCCGGAGGACGAAGCGGGCGAAGCCGTGACGGGTGTGGTTCCGGACGGTGCCGGTTTCGCTGACACGGGGGCCGGCTGCGGCGAACGCGAGGCAGTCGAGGCCGCGGGGGGAGCACCTGCGGGCGCCGGTGCGGACGTCGAAGCGGGGGCCGCGTGCGTCGACGGCGACAACGTGCGCGGTGCCGCGCTCGATGGTCGTGTGCTCGACGTCGGGCGAGGCAGAACGCGCGCCGGCTCCGAGAAGTAGACACGGCCGCTCGCCAGTTCGTAGTAGGCGCCCACGATGACCAACTGCTGGTTTTCAGCCATCCGCTTCAACAACTGACTCGTCTCGAGCAGCTGATTGATGGTCTCCTCCACGTTGGCGAGGATAGCGGCGCGCAGCCGGACCTCCGCCGGCTGATTCGCCGACCGTGCCACCGCCGGACGAATCGCTTTGAGCAGGTAATCGAGGTTCGGACCAAGCGAGGTGGACGCAGGCGTGTCCAGCGCGGCCTTCACCGCCCCGCAGCTTTCATGACCCATGACGACGAGTAACGGCGTGTGCAGATGCTCCGCACCGTACTCGACACTCGCCAGCACGGATCGATCGCTGACATGGCCGGCGGAACGCACCACGAACAGATCGCCCAGCCCGGTATGGAAGATCACCTCGGGCGGCACGCGCGAGTCGGCGCACGACAACACGCTGGCAAACGGCGACTGCCCCTGCGCGAGGGCGGCGCGGCGTGGTGCGGTGATCGGGAGTGCCTCCGAGGCGTTGGCCACGAAACGGGCGTTGCCGGACTTGAGCCGCGCGATTGCGTCGGCAGGCGCATCAGCCGCGTCGCTCCGCCCGGCCGCCCCGAGCGACATGGCTGCCGTCAAGGCCAGGTAGAGCGCCAAGCGGCAAGGTGTGCACGTCCTGTTCAGAGCCATCTCGTACCGCAATCCCAGTCCCCGCGTTGCTCACAATGTTCGCCACGCCCACCGTCAGTGGTGCCGTCACGCCACCTACCGCCGGCACAGACGTAATCGGCCTGTGTTCCACCGCCATGAGCCGCGGCAGCGGAAATGCTTGGGATCGGACAGGGGGTTAACAGAGTTGCACTGGGCTACGGACGAGTTATAATCGCCGAGCTTAGACCCTTGCTTCCCTGAGAGGTTCCCATGGCGCGCCGACCACGGACGGTTGGAACCGAGTCATCGCTCGATCTCGCCAGAAAAGCAGAAATTCTGGAGCGGGAACTGGCTGTTCAGCGCGAGGCGCTCGAACGGCTCAAGCAGATGGGTACGTCCCGGCATGCCCAAGCCGAGCAGGGGCTCGACCGACGAACCAAGCGTTCGGCCTGACCGGTCCCCCTCGCAGGCAACTCACTCAGACCAGACACTCACGGCCAACTCGCAATCCTCCGCAACACACCCGACACCTCGGGTACTGCGCGTGTACCCACGGTCGGACTACGCGATAGCCGCTATTGCTCTATTGTCCGAGAAGGCGCCGGAGGTGTTCGGCGATCACGTCCGCAGAGCACGGCTTGACGAGCACGTGAGAGATGCCGGCGTCGCGGATACGATCCGGTTCCTCGAGATAACCCGAGTGGCCTGTGATCGCGAGAATCGGGATGGCGCGTGTGTGTGGAGACTGCCGAAGCGCGCGACAGAATTCGAAGCCGTCCAGTCCGGGTACGGCCAGATCGGTGAGCACGGCGTTGGGGGTCGACGCCTGCGCCTTCTCCAGCGCCTGGTACCCGTTGTGCGCTTCGACGGTACGGAACCCAGCCTGGCTCAGGGCATCGCGGTAAAACACCCTCGTTCCGATGTCGTCCTCGACGATGAGTATCAGCGGCTCCTGTGACACTTTGGTGCTAGGTACTTAGTCTCGCTGCGATCACGATAGTGCAGAGGCCGGTGACTGACAAGCGGAAGTCCACCTTGCCTGAATTATGTCGACCCGGTCAGCTCAGCTGGCGGTTACCGCTCGCGGCATGCGTCGTTTCCACGCCCACCACGCACGCAGCCCGAGCAGCAGCGTCACCAGCACCATCCAGCGCCGAGGCTCGGTCACGTCTTCCTTCACCAGCCACCAGAAATGGATCACGGCGCCAATGGCGGCGGCGTAGGCCAGTTGATGGAGACGCTGCCATCGGCGTCCAAGGCGCCGAATCGAAAACTGGTTCGACGTCACGGCCAGCGCCAGCAGGATGAGAAAGGTCGCCATGCCGATGGTGATGAACGGACGTTTGAACACGTCCTTCACCATCTCGTTCAGGTCGAAGAAGTTGAGCAACACGACCCAGGTGAGGAGATGCAGCAGCGCATAGAAGAATGAAAACAATCCGAGCATGCGCCGCAGCTTGATGATGGGATTCCAACCGGTCAGACGGCGGATGGGCGTCACCGACAGCGAAATCACCAGCAGCGCCAGTGCCCAGGTGCCTGTCTGGTCGGTGATGTAGTCGAGCGGATTGGCGGTGAGGTCGTTGGTGTAGAAACCGTAGACGAGCAACCCCGCCGGCGTGAGCGCCGCGGCGAAGACCAGCGGCTTGATGATCTGGAGGGCCGAAGCCCTCCGGCGAACGACAGTGTCCGTCGTCAACGGTTCTCAGAAATTCCGGCGGAGATCCATTCCCGTATACAGGCTCGCCACCTGATCGGCGTAGCCGTTGAACATCTCCGTTTTGTGGTTCTTGAGCAGGCCCGGCAGACGCACTTCCCGCGCCTGCGTCCAGCGCGGATGATCGACCTGCGGATTCACGTTCGCGTAGAAGCCGTATTCGTTTCCCTGGAGCCGCTGCCACGTGTTGACCGGCTGGCTCTCAGTGAAACGCATCTTGACGATCGACTTGATGCTCTTGAAGCCGTACTTCCACGGCACCACCAGACGAATCGGCGCGCCGTTCTGATTGGGCAGGACCTCGCCGTAGAGACCGACGGCAAGAATCGCCAGCGGGTGCATCGCCTCGTCCAGCCGGAGACCTTCCAGGTAGGGGAAGGGGAACTGGCCCTGCTTCACGTACCACATCTGCGCCTTGTCGGCGAGGGTGGTGAACTCGATGTACTTCGCCTTCCCGGTCGGCTGCACGCGGCTGACGACGTCCTTCAGCGGAATGCCGATCCACGGAATCACCATCGACCACGCTTCGACGCAGCGCAGCCGGTAGACACGTTCCTCGAGCGCGTACGGCTTGATGAAATCTTCGAGGTTGTACGTCGCCGGCTTGGCCACTTCGCCTTCAACGGCGATCGACCAGGGTTTGGTACGAAACTTCCCCGAGTATTCCTTGGGATCACCTTTGTCGGTCCCGAACTCGTAGAAGTTGTTGTAACTGGTGATCTCGTCGAGGGTGTTCTGCTTTTCCGTCGTGCTGAAGGAACTCTTCTTGACGTTCGTCAGCTTGGTGAGGCCGCCACTCTGGGCAGACACTTCGTCGAACACCGAGCCGCACCCCGCGGCCACGAGCGCAGCGCCCGACGCAGTGAGGAAATCGCGCCGATTGAGGTACACGCTCCTGGGCGTGATCTCGGAAGAACGGATGTCAGGCGTCTTCTTGATCAACATAGGCGCATTATATATATAGTCCCGCCGGCCAAGGCAGCCGGCTGGGCACAACATCACCCGTATTGGATGCCGGTCGGCGCCCTCGGGATTCACAGCTCCGCCGCGTTGCGCGGCTGGCGGGCTCAGGCATATTTCATGCAGGCTGCGCGCGCATGGCTGGAGTAGTGTCGCTACCGTCATCGCGCGGCTCGTCATTCGTCACAGACGGGTCACAAGGCGGCTGGCGGATTGTGACGCCCCGCGCCGAGATCTCGGCCACAGCCGTCGACGAGAACCGCTGGCACATTTCGTTGCGCTCGCTCGTCGGCTCCCGCGTCCCCCGCAGTTCTTGCGAGACGACCTTTCCGCGTGAGCTGGTCGAACAGCTGCTCGACACCACGTCGCCCGAATGGCTGTGCGACGCCATCGCCCGGCACGAAGATCCGGCCTACATCCGCAATGAGGTGCGGACGCAGCTCTTCGCCTACTTCCCGCCCAGCGCCTATGCTGGCCGCCGGCTGCTCGATTTCGGCTGTGGCAATGGGGCTTCGACCATGGCCATCGCGCAGCTGCTGCCTGAAACGGAGGTCGTCGGCGTCGAGCTCGAAGCGCGGCGGGTCAGCGAAGCCAACGCCATCCTCGCCCATCGCCGGCTGCCGAACGCGCGCTTCATGCGCTCGCCGTCAGGAGAACAACTGCCGGCCGACATCGGCTCGTTCGATTTCGTGATGCTCAGCGCCGTCTTCGAGCATCTGCTCCCGACGGAGCGCAGCTCCGTGATGCCGCTGCTCTGGTCGCACATGCGTCCGGGCGCAGTGATGTTCGTCAACCAGACCCCACATCGCTGGCATCCCTACGAGCATCATTCGACCCATCTCTGGGGCATCAACTATCTGCCCGACGCGCTGGCCTGGCGGCTGGCCAACCGTTATGGCACCGGCACGCAAGGGCGCACATGGCCGGACATGCTGCGGGGCGGTATTCGGGGCGGGACTGAACGCTCGATGCGAATGGCGCTGACGGGCGGAAATCTTCAGGCAGCGGAGGTCTTGCAGCCGACCCAGAACGGTCTTCGCGATCGCGCCGACCACTGGCTTTCGTGCACGTCGTCGCGCCAACGCACGCTGAAGCGCCTGATCGCGACACTGTTCCGACTCAGCGACCGGCTCTTCGGCACGGTGTTGACACTCAACGTCTCGGTAGCGATTCGGAAGCGGGACTAGCAGCCTACTTCGTCACCTCGAACACCATCACGGACGCGAAGTGGCCGAGGCGCGGCCATCGCTTGAGCAGCCGAGCGTCCTGCGCGTAGGCCCGTGACTGCCAGTCAGCGTTGGCACGACACACGCGAAGCAGTTGGACGTATGGCAGATTGAACAGGCGATGCTCGAATGAACGGAACCGGTGCGCAAACGTCCGCACTTCCTCGAATCGCAGTGGCCTCTCGAACGGGGAGATGTCCGGCTGACGGTACGGAATGAGTCCACGAACGGCAGCCAGTACTTTCGAATTGCGGACAGGCTCGGTGAAGATCGCACGCCCCCCGGGCGCGAGGACGCGATGGACTTCGGCCGCCGCCAGCGCCAGGTCGACGTGATGGAGCACCGCCATCCCGAAGACGAGGTCCACCGACGCCGACGCGAGCGGGATCGCGTGCACCGACCCGCACAACGGCGCCACGGCTTCGGTCGCGCCGTCGAGCAGCGTACGCTCCCGCGTCAGCGCCAGCAGATCCGTCGATATGTCGAGCGCGGTGACGCGCCCACCATGCGCCGCGACCAGCGTCGTGCACTCACCGGCCCCGCATCCCAGATCGAGCACGCGCTTCCCGCGGGCATCACCAAGCAGGTGAAAGACGTACTCCCATGCGTACGGCGTGTCGCCGCGTGGATTCGCATAGCGCGCGAAGATCGCTGGGGACGTTCGCTGAACCCGGCCCGAAAGCTTGGCCTGGAGGCCGCTGCGGGCGATCTCGGCGCGCTCCCACTCGAGGAGCGCATTGGGCGCAGGCGTCATGGATGTCCTGATTGAAGGCAGCGTCGACCGAGTGCCCGCGCGTGGACGCGAACCATACGTCGCGGACAACGCGGGCCCCTGGTCGAACTCGTCAAACGCAACTCACATCGCGCGGCGCACGAACGAAGCCAGGGCGATCAGACCCGAGCCGACACATGCGATCAGTCCCGACTCCCCCACGGCGCCACTCCACCCCGCCAGCAACTGCCAGCCGTCCACACCAGAAAGCGGAGAGCCGAAGGCGGCGTGCATCAGCGGCCGCGGCCAATCGGCCGGTATGCTAAACCACAGAGCCAACAGCAGCAGCGCGACGGTCGTGCTAATTGTTGCCATCCTTACGGACGCGGGGGCGACGTTTTCACGCCCTCCGCGTAGCATCCGAGCCGCTTCCGTCTCCACGCAGAGTCGGGCTACAAGCCGTATGCCATGGCCCCTCCGCTCGGAAACGCGCAAAGTACACGCGGCCAGGACTCGGGTGACGCTTCATAATGGCAATGATTTGCCGGATATGTGGCTCCGCTGAGCTACGAATACTTGGCTGCGTGATAGCCTCAACTCAACGAGACCCGTCGTGACAACGTTCGACAAGTCTTCAATCACCGATCAGGAATCCCTGTCCCGCGTCCTGACGCTGGCAGTCCACGAATTCCGCACTCCCCTCTCGGTCTTGAGCGGGTACCTGCGGATGCTGCTCAGCGACCAGTTTGGCGAGCTGAATGAGAAGCAGCGCAAGATGGTCGACGAGGCGTGTCGCGCGTGCGGACGGGTGACGGGCCTAGTGACTGAAATGAACGACTTCCGAAAACTGGCTGCCGGCGAACTGAAGCTTGCCAGTCAGGACGTCGACTTCGATTCGCTAGTTGCCGAATTGGCGAGTGGTATGCATGAGGGCGAGGATCGTGACGTACGCATCGAGGTGACGACGTCAGAAACCCCTCTACCCGTGAGAGGCGACCGCGCTCGTTTGTCCAGTGCCGTTCGCGCTCTGATGCACGCGGCGCTCCGCGAACGCGGAAAGCCCGGCGTGATCGTGGCCGACTGTTCCGTCGCGGAGGACGGCGACGGGACGTGGGCCGTGCTGGCGATTGGCGAGGCGTCGCTGATTGAGTCGCTGCGCCAGCAGCGTGATGGTGTTTCCTTCGAGTACGAATGGAATGGCGGCATGGGACTGGTGCTGCCGATCGCGCGTCAAATCATCGAGGCCCACGGCGGCGCGCTGTGGTCGATCAAGAACGACAGGTCGGCCGCGGCCTCGGCGATCCGACTGCCCTTGCGGACATAAGTAACAGGTACAAGACATGTCGACTGTAGTTGGCGCGGGCTCGCCTCCGCCCTCCGAAACGTTCACTGACGAACGTCGGCCCTCGATTGCGGTCGTCGACGATGATCGCGGCTTTGCGGGTTATCTCCGCACGTTTCTGGCGCTGCGGGGGTACGAGGGAACGCGTACCTATACCCGCGGGGACGAAATCGTCGCGGCGATTCGCCAGGGCGAGCCGCCGGACATCGTGTTGCTCGACGTGGCTATGCCTGGCATGGACGGTCTCCAGACGCTCAAGGCACTGAAGGCGGCGCGGCCTGAGCTCCAGGTCATCATGCTGTCCGGGCGTGAGCAGGCGCAGACCATCGTCGAAGCGGTGCGGCTCGGGGCGGCCGACTATGTCGTCAAGCCGGATGATCCGGAAGGATTGGGCGAGATCGCGCTCGACGCGGCGATCAAGCAGGCCATCGAGCGCAGCCGTCTCGTGAACGAGCTCACCGATCTGCGACAGAAGCTCAGCGACGACCAGAGCGAGGCGTTCATTGGCTGGGGCGACAGCCCGGCCATGCGCTCGGTGGCGGTGATCATCGAGCAGGTCGCCGACAGCGACGTCACAGTACTTATCCGTGGCGAAAGCGGGGTCGGCAAAGAGCTGGTGGCGCGCGCGATTCACCAGCGCTCCACCCGGCGCAACAAGCCATTCGTGAAGGTGAACTGTGCGGCGCTCCCGGCTGAACTGCTCGAGAGCGAGCTGTTCGGGCACGAGAAGGGTGCCTTTACCGGCGCCGCCACGACGCGCATCGGCAAGTTCGAGCAGGCCAACCTGGGGACGATTTTCCTGGACGAGATTGGCGAGATGAAGCCCCCCCTCCAGGCCAAGCTGCTCCACGTCCTCCAGGACGCCGAATTCACCAAGCTCGGCAGCAACAAGCGCATCACAATCGATGTCCGCGTCGTGGCAGCGACCAACCGCGACCTCGAGCAGATGATGCTCCGCGGCGAGTTCCGCGAAGACCTTTACTACCGTCTCAAAGTCATCGAAGCCGCCGTTCCCCCGCTCAGGGAGCGCCGCGACGAAATTGGGAGGCTGACGGACTTCTTCATCGCCAAGTATTCGCAGCGCTACAACCGGCCAGTACGTCCGCTGTCGGATGAACTGCGCCAGCAGTTTCTCGGGTACGAGTGGCCGGGCAACGTCCGGGAACTCGAAAACATGATCAAGCGGTTCGTCATTCTGCAGGATGAGCAGCTGGTCACGAGGGAGTTGACGCGGCCGCGGATCGCTCCGAATTCTGCTGGCCTCACCGCCGCTCCGTCAGCCGCCGACGATGCGCAACTGGCGCCACCGGCGTTCCACAGTCCCACGCCGCCTCCCCAGCCCGATCTGCAGGACGCCGCAGAAGACGCACCTGCGCCGAGCCAACCTGCCCAGCCCTCGAACCAGGACGGCCGCCGCCTCGCAGATGTGGCCCGCGAGGCGGCGCTGGGCGCCGAGCGCACGGTGATTTCAGCGACACTGCGCCAGGTGCACTGGAATCGTCGGAAGGCCGCGCAAATCCTCGGAGTCAGCTACAAGACACTGCTCAACAAGATCAAAGAGACGGGCATCGAGCGCCCGTAAATCCGATTGCCGGGGCTGAAGCCCCGGCTCTACGGACCTTTCGCGCGGTACGCTTCGGTCCTCACTGGACGTCCCGGGCCTCCGTCTGACGTCCTCCTCGACTTTCCTCGAACATCCCTTGCTTAACCGCGTTCCTTCGCGGGTGTGAACTGGTTTCCGCCAAGGATGGGCAGTGGCGTGCCTCAGTGGAACCGAAGTTCCACTTCACGTCGCGATCTTTTCCCACTCCGGGCATTTTCCGAACGGATCCCAAACGCTTCCACGTGGCACTTTGCTTGCTCAACCGGCAGCGCCGAGCACGACGTTTCCGGCTTGAAGGAGTGCGATGAGCTTCAGTGGACGACCGCAGGTGATGATCGTCGACGACGATCTGGCGATGTGCAGCTTCCTGCGCACATTCCTTGGGTCGCGCGGCTATGAGGCTGTGGCACTCACCAACGCCGACGACGCGATCCGACGCTTTCAGAGCGAACGCCCGATGGCCGTGCTGCTCGATGTGGTGTTGCCGGGAATGATGGATGGCTTGGCCGCCCTCGCGACCTTCAAGCGACTCGACCGGGATGTCCCGATCATCGTCATCTCCGGCCAGGGACGTACGAGCACCGTCGTCCAGGCGATGAAGCTCGGCGCCACCGACTTCGTCTGCAAGCCGTTCGACGACGCCGAGCTCGAAGTCCTGCTCAGCAATGCACTGAAGCAGCGCCAGCTCACGCAGGAACTCGCCTCGCTGCGCGAGCAGCTCAACCGGCAGTCGAAGTACACGATGCTCTTCGGCAACAGCGAAGGGATGACCGAAGTCCGCGACCTCATCGAGCAGGTCGCTGACACCGATGTCACGGTGCTGGTGCGCGGTGAGAGCGGGACGGGCAAGGAACTGGTCGCGCGGGCGTTGCACGAGCGGTCGCTCCGCAAGGACAAGCCGTTCGTGAAAGTGAACTGCGCCGCGCTTCCGGCCGAGCTGCTGGAGTCCGAGCTGTTCGGATTCGAGAAGGGCGCATTCACCGGCGCCATTCAGCACAAGCCGGGCAAGTTCGAGTTCGCCAACCACGGCACCATCTTTCTGGACGAGATTGGCGAAATGAGCTTCCCGCTGCAGGCGAAGCTGCTGCAGGTCGTTCAGGACGGCGAGTTCTCTCGTCTCGGCGGCAAGGCGGACGTTCAGGTGGACGTGCGCCTGATTGCCGCCACCAATCGCGACCTCGAATCGGCGGTTGCTCAGGGCCTCTTCAGAGAGGACCTCTACTTCCGTCTCAACGTCGTCACCACCCATCTTCCACCGCTGCGCGATCGACGCGAAGAGGTACCGGTCCTCATCGATCACTTTCTGAAGAAGTACTCGGTTCAGTACAACCGGCCACACACGTCGGTCAGTGCCGACCTGCACCGACAGCTGGTGGAATACAACTGGCCGGGCAACGTGCGCCAGCTCGAAAACCTGATTAAACGGATGGTAGTGCTCGGCACGGAAGCCCCGATTCTGAAGGAGCTGCAGCAGCCTCCTGCCCCCATTCAGGTTCGTACGCCTGTTCCGCTCACGTTCCCGCGCGCCGCCACGCCGCAGCCGGTTGCGCCTCCGCCGGCGGCTGCGCCTCCACACCGTTCACCGGCGACGGCGGCGGCAGGTATCGGCGAGCCTGCGTTCGCCGGCGGTGCGCTGTCGCCAGTGGACCTCGGCGCGTCTGGCAATGTCTCGTTGAAGGACATCGCCCGCAAGGCGGCCCAGGCTGCGGAACGGGTGCTGATTCAGCGGATGTTGACGCGCACCTGTTGGAACCGGAAGGAAGCTGCCGAGATCCTCGGCATCAGTTACAAGGCCCTCCTCTACAAGATCAAGGAAAACGGTCTTGACCGAGCGTCGTAAGCGCGGCCGCACCCGGAGAGGGCCGCGTCGATGAGCCGTGATCAGTTCTTCGAACACGAAGGGTCACGTGTGCTGACCTCCAATGCGTTTGGATTCGTGCTCGACAGCGAGCTGAAACGAGCGGTTCGCTCGCAGAACTTCCTCACGCTGGTCGTGCTGGAGACCCGCCGTGAATGGGAAGGGCTTGAGGTCACGGCCGACGACGGCACCGTCGATGCGGTGGCGCAGGTCGTCGGACGTGAAGTACGCGATACCGATCTGATTGGCAAGACAGATAAGGGAACGCTGTCGCTGGTGCTGCTCGACGCGGATTTCGACAGCTCGACGCGCGTGATTGATCGCCTGGTGTCGCGCATCGACAGCTACGAGTTCCAGACGACGCTCCGCATTTCGCTCGGCGCCGCCTGCTACCCCACGCACGCGGTCGATGCCGATTCGCTCAAACAGCAGGCTGTGTCGCGCCCGGTGGTCAGCTGGCGCGGCGGCCCGTCCGGCCAGCGGACGCCGTCATCTCGCAACGAAGGATAGGAGCCATGGTCAAGATCACCGCCGTCCCTCTGATGTCGTTTCTCGCTGTCGGCCTGACGTTGCTCCCCGCGCACGGCGCCGCCCAGACGCCGACGCCGTCGAGCACGACGGCATCGACGGCCCGCACGACGCCGCGAACCGCCACAGCACGGTGGAACGAACAGGACTATAAGCTCGGTTCGGGCGATAAGCTGCGCGTCGAGGTCTACAAGCAGGATCAGCTTTCACAGACGCTGCAGGTCCGGCCGGACGGCAAGATCACCCTGCCACTGATCGGCGACGTCGCGGCGTCCGGACGCACCTCGCTCGAGCTGCGCGACTCCCTCACGGCGGCGCTCAAGGAATACGTAACCAATCCGGTCGTCACTGTGATCGTGCAGGAAGCGGTGGCGGCGCAGGTGCACGTCATCGGCGAAGTCCTGAGCCCGGGCACACAGGTCATGACCGGTGGCACAACCGTACTGCAGGCGCTCGCCAGAGCCGGCGGACCGCGTGAGTTCGCCGACCGACGCAAGATGCGCATCCTCCGCGTGAACGGCACGCGCACCGAAACCATCCCCTTCGACTACCGCAAGGCACTCAAGGGCGAGATTGAGCCGGTATATCTGCAGCCGGGCGACACGATCGTCGTCCCGTAGCAGCGTGCGCCGCGGCGGCACCGTCGCGGGCGCGCAGGCCCAGGAGACCTGCTCAATGTCACGCATTCTCATCGCGCTCTGCCTGCTCGGGTTCGTCAGCAGTGCCGCAGACGCGCAGCCGTCGCCTTTCCAGCGGGAAACGCGCAGCACCGCGGGCTGGGTGTTCACGCCTGGCGCGTCGATCGGCGGCTTATGGGATTCAGGGATCCAGACCGATACCGATTCGTCGGTTGAAGCGCTGTTCCAGAAAGGGGTGGTGACGGCGAACCCGTATGCCGAGCTCGACTTCAATGGCCGGCGTACCCATTTCAACCTCGGATACTCCGGCTCGTTTGAGAAGTACTGGACCTCGAACGCCACCTGGGTGCAGCGCAGTCGCGCCGGCGTGAGCCAGGCACTGAGTCCGCGTTTCGACATCAGCGGCGACATGGCCTACACGTCCGTGCCGACGACCGATCGGCTGCAGCTGGTCAACGGCGTCGTGCCCTACGTTCCCGTCGACTCACGCTGGGTCGACGCTGGCGGCGGCTTCACGTTCCGCGCCGGCCCACGGACGTCGATCAACGGGGTCTACCGTTTCCAGCGCGTCATTTTCGATGACGCGTCGGAAACCCAAGGGTTCGGTCAGCTCCGGGACGGCTCGACCCATTCGCAGTCGCTGGGTTTCATGCGTGAGTTCTCGACGCGGCTCTCGATCGGCGCCACCGCTGAACACCGCCTCGACAACGTCGGCGAACTGGATCAGCAGTTCGAGATCATGACTCTCACCGGGCAGTTCTCGCTCCGGCTGGATAGCTCGTCGTCGATTTCGGGCGGCGGCGGTGCGTCCAATCTCGAGAACGTGACCGCCGGTTTCAGCTCGACGGCGCCGACGTTTCACGGTGGGTACACGCGAAGCCTGCGCACCCTTCGTCTGAACGCGTTCTACTCGCACGGATTCGAGCAGCTGTTCGGCTTCGGCACGCTCGTCGGGTCGGACACCTTTTCCGGCAGTGCGTTCGTGCCACTCGCCGATCGCCTCTACTACCTCGATGCCTCAATGGCCTACACGCGCTCCGATCCGAGCCGCGGCGTCGGCTTCGGCTTCGATTACACCACGATGTGGTCGAACGTCACGGTCGGGCGTCAGCTGACACCCTACCTGCGTGGCGAAGGCTTCGTCTCATTTGCCCACCAGTCCTCGAATGGACCGGACAGCACCAACCACACACGAGTGGGCATTCAGATCGTTACCTCCAAGCCCATGAGGATTCAGTGATGGACAACGCACCTGCCTTTCATCCGCTCGATCACATCTCGGTCCTGCGGCGGCGCATGTGGTGGCTGATTGCGCCACTGGTGCTGGCCGTGCTGATCGGCATCACGCTCATTCTTGTGCTGCCGCGCATGTATGGCACGACCGCCACCCTCGGCATTTCGCTGCCATCTATGAACGGTCAGGTGGTGTCGGACGCCCAACGGCTGACGGCGCAGGAGCGCGTGCGCAGTTTCAACCAGCTCCTCCTGAGTCCCGTCGTGCTCGAGCGGGTGGCGAAGGCCGAAGGGCTGGACAAGAAATGGTCGCTTGGCGAGGCGATGGGCATCATCGGCGCCAATGCGAGTGTGACGCTCCCGGCACCCGACCCCAACGTGCCTCAGGGAAACGTTGAAATCTTCTATCTGAACACCAGGAACGAGGATCCTGAACTGGCGGCCCGTATCGCCAACCGGCTCGCCGAGGTCTTCATCGACGAGAGCGCCAAGAAGCGGACGGTGCGGGCCGAAGACACGGCGACGTTCCTCACGGAACGACTCAAGGAGAGCCGCGTCCGGCTCGGCGAGCTCGAGTCACAGCTCAGGGTCGCCAAAGAAGCGCACATGGGCTCGCTGCCGGAACAAACGTCGTCGAACGTCGCCATGGCGACGGCGTCGCAGCAGCAGCTCGCGGCGATCTCGAATGCCATTCGCTACGAGCAGGACCGCCTGCTCATTCTCGAACGCGACATCACCGGCTCGAAGCCGATGGTGACCGACCCCGCGGATTCCGGGGGGTCCATCCAGGGCCTCTCGCCGGCAGCGGCGCGAGTACTGACGCTCGAGAAAGAGCTTGCCGCCAGAAGGCTGAGCGTGACGGACAAACACCCCGACGTCGTCAACCTGCAGCTGGAACTGACCCGCGCGCGTGCAGACGCTGCCGAGGAAGGCACCGCGCCCGCGGAACAGCGCGAGGCGCGGCTGCGTGCCGACCCGGTTTACGTCCAGCTGAATAAAGAGCGCGAGCAGATCAAGTTGAACATCGCCAGTCTGCAACGGCAGCAGCAGGGCTACAACGATCAGATCGGACGGTACATGTCGCGCGTCGACACGGCGCCGCGCGTGGAACAGCAGCTCGCCCAACTACAGCGCGAGACCGATCTCGAGCGTCAGCGCTATGCGCAGATGATGCAGCGGCTGAACGACGCCCAGATCACCGAGCGCGTCGAGCAGAGCCGCGGCAGCGAGCACTTCACGATCGTCGCCCGCGCCCCCGTCCCCGAGGAGTCGACAACGCCACTCGGGACGATTCCGCGCGTTCTGGTCCTCACCCTCCTCCTCGGCGTCTGCCTCGGCGGCGCCGCGGCCATCGGACGCGAGTACCTGGATCGGTCGATTCACGACGCCCGCGCGCTGAACGACCTCGATGTGCCGGTCCTCGGCGAGATTCCGCGCATCTCTCACGTGTAAGGAGCTGACGACATGAGCCGCATTCAGGACATTCTCGCCAAGGCCGAGCGTGATGGCACCGCCCGGCGGTTGCCCGGGTCATCGGCTGGCGTGGTGGCCGCACCCGCCACAGTACTGACTCCCCACTTCGACGGTAGCGCGACCCACGCAGCGAGCCCGTTCGCCACACCGATGCCCCTGGCGCCCGAAGCGCTCGGCGTCACGGTGGCGGTCGCCGACGCCCGTGACGACGTGGCGGCGGAACCACGGACGGTACGCGCGACGCTGCACCCGGCGCTGGTGGCGGCCATCGCGCCGCACTCCGACATCGCCGAGCAGTTCCGCGCTATCCGGTCGAAGCTGACCCAGCGCGAGGAACAGGGACCGCTCCGCACCATCGGCATCACCAGCCCCGCCTCGGGCGACGGCAAGTCGGTGATGGCGGCCAATCTGGCGCTGGCCATGGCGCAGGAGCTCCAGCGCAGCATCCTGCTGATCGACGGCGACCTGCGGACCCCCGCGGTGCACAGCCTGTTTGCCACCGATCGCGGACCTGGCATCACCGAGGTGCTGAACGGAGAAGCGACGCTCGACGAAGCGCTGATCCATCTCCCCGAGTTCCGGCTCACGCTGCTGCCGGCCGGCGGCAGCGCGGACTATCCAACGGAGCTCCTTGGCTCGACCTCAATGCGACGGCTGCTCGACGCGCTGAGCGCACGGTTCGATCGCATCCTGCTCGACCTGCCGTCGGCACTGCCGCTGGCCGATGTCGGCACGCTGGCGCCCCACCTCGACGGCGTGCTGATGGTGGTCCGCGCCGGCATCACCCAGCGTCCGGCGCTGGATCAGGCACTCGGCATCTTCGAAGAACAGAAAGTAATTGGCGTCGTGCTCAACGAAGCGAGCGCGTGACGGAGCCGGTGTCCCAGCATGCAGTTGTTCAACCGCTACGTCTCGCCGCGCGGGCTCACGGTATTCGGATGCGAAATCATGCTGATCTTCGGATCCGTTGCCGTGGCGGCCCGGGCGCACGGCGTGGCCGCCGAGTTGCCGGCCGAAGTCTGGAAGATCGCGCTCGTCACCGGCCTGTGCCAGGTCTGCTTCTACTACAACGACCTCTACGATCTCACCGTCGTCCACTCCAGCCGTGAGCTGCTGATCCGGCTGCTGCAGGCCGCCGGCGCCGCCTCGATCATCATCGCGCTGCTCTATCTGGCGATGCCGTCGCTGGCCATCGGCAAAGGCATCTTCGTCTCGTCACTGGTCATCTTCCTCCTCGCCATCATCACGTGGCGGCTGATTTTCAACCGGTTTGCCTACACGCGCCAGCTCGAGGAACGCGTGCTCATCGTCGGCACCGGTCCGACCGCGCGCATGGTGGCGCGCGAGATTCAGACGCAACACGACTTTGGCTACAGAGTGATCGGATTCGTCAGCGACGGCGGCGTCCAGAACGGTCACTCGCACCCGCCGACGGTCGGGACGCCGGCCGACATACCCAGCCTCGTGCGCGAACACGAAGTCAGCCGCATTGTCGTCGGCCTCTCCGATCGTCGCGGACGGCTGCTGGTCACGGAGCTGCTGCAGGCCAAGCTGTCCGGCACGCGCGTCGAGGACGCCACCACCACGTACGAACGGCTGACCGGCAAGATTCTCATCGACGACCTGAAACCGAGCTGGCTGATCTTTTCGGACGGGTTCATCGTCTCGCGCTGGACGCGCTTCAAGAAACGCGCGTTCGACCTCGTACTGTCGTCGATCGGCTTCGTGCTCGCGGCGCCCTTCACGCTGCTGACGGCGCTGGCGGTGTATCTGGATTCTGACGGTCCGATTCTCTACTGCCAGGAACGCGTCGGCGAACACGGCAATGTGTTCACCGTCTACAAGTTCCGCTCGATGCAGGTGGACGCCGAGAAGGAGGGCACGCCGCTGTGGGCGCGCTCTGGCGACGAACGTGTCACACGCGTCGGCCGCATCATCCGCACAACACGGCTCGACGAGTTGCCGCAGCTGTGGAACGTGCTGCGCGGCGACATGAGCTTCGTCGGACCAAGACCGGAACGTCCCTTCTTTGTCGAACAACTGGCACAGGAAATCCCCTTCTACCAGCAGCGCCACTCGATTAAGCCGGGCATCACCGGCTGGGCGCAGGTGAAGTACCAGTACGGGTCGTCGATCGAAGACGCGATGGAGAAGCTGCGGTACGACCTGTACTACGTCAAGCACCTCTCCCTGGCGCTCGACCTCTCCATCGTCTTCGATACCGTCAAGGTCATCATGTTCGGAAAGGGCGCAAAGTGACGACGCCGGCGTGGCACGTGCGCGAAGGAGGCCTCACGACCTTCGCGCGCAATGTCGGCACGCGCTACGCCCTGATCATCGTCAATGCCCTGATCGGCCTGGTCGTCCTTCCCTACAACGTCAGTCATCTCGGCAAGGGCGACTACGGCCTGTGGATGCTGGCGGCGTCGATCACCACCTACTTCACCATCATCGAGCTCGGATACGGCGGCGCCGTGGTGCGGTTTGTCGCCGAGTACAAGGCACGCAAGGACGCCGGGGCGCTCAACGAGATCCTGAGCACGATGTTCTTTCTGTACTGCGCGATGGGCGTTGCCTGCTACCTGCTGGCGATAGCCGCGGCCGTGCTGTTGCCGTACGTGTTCAACCTCAATCCCGACCAGGTGCACACGGGTCGTATCGTGCTGCTGATCATCGCGATACAGGTCACGCTCTACTTTCCGTTCAGCGTCTTCGGCGGCGTCATCAACGGCTTCGAGCGCTACTACGTGAACAACGTCGTCGGCACCGGTTTCAACATCGCGACGGCGGTGGTGAATGTGCTGGTGCTGTGGCTGGGTTACGGACTGGTGGAGCTGGTCACCGCCACGACGCTGATGCGCGTGTTCCCGCTATTTGCCTACCGGCTGAACGCCTACTCGGTGTTCCCTGAGCTACAGCTCAGGTGGAGTCTCTTCCGGAAGTCGCGTCTGCGCGAGGTCACCAGCTTCAGCGCCTACCTTGCCGTGATCGACTGGTCGGCGCGTCTGACGTACGCCACCGACACGTTCTATCTCGGCATCTTCATGAATACGGCTGCGGTGGCGGTCTATGCAATCGCCCAGCGGCTGGCTGAGGCCCTCCTCAGAATGACCAACCAGCTCCACACTTTCCTTTTTCCGGCAGTTGTTTACCACGCAACCGAGGGGAGAACGGAACGTCAGCAGCAGCTGATGGTGACGGCGAACCGATTTCAACTGGCGATCGCTGTCTGTCTCTGCGGCGGGATCGCCGCCGTGGCCGATGTGCTGATCCCTGCGTGGGTAGGACCGGGATTCGAAGGCAGCGTCCTTGCCGTGCAGATTCTCGCGTTTGTCGTGGTGCTGCGGGCGTGGATTGCGATGCCGAGCACGGTGCTCAAGGGGAACAACCAGCATCGGTATCTCGCCAGGATTGCATCGGTGGGAGCGGTGGCAAATCTGTTGCTGAGCATTCCACTCGTGAAGAGCTGGGGCATTCCCGGAGTCGCAATCGGAACGGCTGTTCCTGTGTTCATCAGCTGCGCCGTATTCATCTTTCCGCGCGCATGCCGGCAGGTCGGCCTGAACCTCGTCGCGGCCTACCGCGTCATCGTGTGGCCCGCGGTCTGGCCGGCGCTGGTCGTCATCACGCTGCTGGCGGCCACGCGTCAACTGATCCCGGTCCGAATGACGTTCGTGCTCGCGCACCTGGCGACCGGCGGGCTCGTGTACGCGGTGCTCTTCTTCCGATTCGGCTTGAGCCGGCCCGAGCGTTTATGGATGACGTCGGCGGTGGCTCAACTGTGGAGACGACGGCCGGATCTGGTGGCCG
>Ga0173480_10000187_pt1 | contig 18155 bp, 24 predicted proteins | sample NitcycUS209509C1_FD_122622 | JGI IMG/M metagenome (GOLD analysis project Ga0173480, IMG submission 122622) | Soil microbial communities from Arlington Agricultural Research Station in Wisconsin, USA - Nitrogen cycling UWRJ-S209-509C-1 (version... | ecosystem: Environmental > Terrestrial > Soil... | reverse complement strand
GCAGCCCGCTGAGCCGATGCCGCCGCGTGCCGGCTCCGATCGCGTGGCGGTGGCAGACGCCAGCGCCGCGCCTGCCGAGGCGCCCGCTTCCGCTCCGGTGCAGGCGCCGCCCGCCGACCCGGCTCGCACGTCGGCCGAGGATCTCGGCGTGACGCTCGAGAGGCTTGCCGGCCTGCGGGACAAGGGGCTCATCACCGCCGACGAGTACGAGGCCAAGAAACGCGAGCTCCTGGAGCGGATGTAGGTGGCGGACCCGTCCCTGGCGGACCTCTCCGACGGCATCTACGGCGCGGAGCTCGATCGACGCATCACCGAGGCGACCGCAGCGATCGAACGGGCGCTCGGGGCCAATCCAGAGCTAACCCGGCCGCGCCTGGCCATCGTCCTCGGGTCTGGGCTCGGCGGGGTGGCTGCCCTCCTCGACGATGAACCGCGCGTGAGCCTGCCGTATCGCGCGATCCCCAACGTGCCAGGAGCTGCCGTCGAGGGCCACGCGGGCGAGCTCCTCGCCGGGCGGATCGGCGCGATCCCGACGATCGTCCTCTCCGGGCGAGCCCATCCCTACGAGGGCTACTCGCAGCGCGAGGCGACGATCCTGCTCCGCGCCGTCCTTGCGCTGGGCGTGGACACGCTCATCGTCACGAACGCGGCCGGGGGCCTCAATCCGGACTTCGACCCGGGCGACGTCATGCTGATCGCCGATCACCTCAATCTGTCGGGGGCCAACCCGCTCGTCGGCCCGAATCTCGACCGGTTCGGCGACCGCTTCCCTGCCATGACCGATGCGTACGACGCCACGCTTCGGCAGTACGCCCATGAAGCCAGCGAGCGCACCGGCATCGCCATCCGCGAGGGGGTCTACGTCATGCTCGTCGGCCCGGCGTACGAGACGCGCGCTGAGATGCGCATGTTCCGGAATCTGGGCGGTGACGCCGTCGGCATGAGCACCGCCCACGAGGTCCTCGTCGCTCGGCACGCCGGAGCCCGCGTGCTGGGCTTCAGCCTGATCACGAACAAGGCGACCGATGACGTCGAGGTCGGCGCGACGCACGAGGAGGTCATCGAGATGGGCAGGGTTGGCGCCCAGCGCCTTGTCAGCCTGCTGGGAGACCTGCTCCCGCGTCTTTCCTGACGCCGCGCGATGCTGTTCGGAAACTTCTCCATCGCGGAGATCGCTGGGATCGCGGTCGCACTCATCGTGGGCATCACGTTCCATGAGTTCAGCCACGCGGCCGTCGCCGACCAGCTCGGCGACCATCGGCCCCGCGCGCTCGGCCGGGTGAGCCTGAATCCTGCCGCCCACATCGACCCGATTGGCGCGCTCGTATTCGTCATCGCGGGATTCGGATGGGGCAAGCCCGTTCCTGTCAATGTCTACGCGCTCCGGCCCGGGAGGGTCGGCATGGCGATCGTCGCCGCCGCCGGCCCGATCGCGAACGTGATCGTGGCGGTGCTCGCGGCGATCGTCTACCGCGTGCTCGACATCGTTGGGGCAGGCAGCTTCGTCCTGGAGATCGGGTTCTGGGTCGTCTACTACAACATTGTCCTTGCGATCTTCAACCTCATCCCGATCCCACCTCTCGATGGCTACAACGCGATGCTCGCCTTCCTACCGCCGAAGACGGCGTTCGTGGTCCAACGCTATGCCCCGTACGGGATCATGGTCCTCCTGCTTCTCGTGCTGCTGCCGGCGAGCCCCCTGTCGCGGCTGCTGGGCCTCGCGCAGCCGCTGACGGAGGCGCTCATCGGTGCATAGGGTCGGTCAGTTCGTCGCTCACGTGCGCGCGCGCGTCGACCCGGAGGAGGAAGCGATGGCCCGGCGGCTCCTGCCCACGGCCGCTGCGGCGCTCTTCGTCTCGATGCCGGTCGCCGACCGTCGTCACGGCCTCGACGTCGCTGAGCGGCTCGTCGCCAACGGCGTCGACGATCCCGACGTGCTCGCGGCGGCCCTGCTCCACGACGTCGGCAAGGGCCGTCGGGTTCGGCTCTGGCATCGCGTCACGGGCGTCCTGCTCGAAGCGGTCGCGCCCCGCGTCCTCGACCGCCTGGCCAGCCCGAACCCGCGCTCGTGGCGCTACCCCTTCCATCTCTACGTCCATCACGCGGCGATCTCGGCTGAGCTGGCGACGGCTGCGGGGTGCGCGCCGCGGGTCGGTGGGTTCATCATCGGCGTGGTGAACGACGACGATGCGCATCTCGCCAGGGTCCTGAAGGCCGCCGATGACGCAAGCTGACCCGATGGAGCCCATCGAGATCGGCGCGAACAGCGTCGCGCTCCCGGTCGGGGAGGCCGAGTTCACGCTGGCCCTCCCGGTCTTCGAGGGCCCACTCCAGCTCATGCTCCACCTCATCGAGTCGCGCGAGCTCGACATCCTCACCGTGCCGCTGGCCGAGGTGGCGGATGCCTACGTCGAGCACCTCTCGCGGAACCCGGTCGACACCGCGAACCTGTCGGAGTTCGTCGCCACCGCCGCACAGCTCATTTACCTTAAGTCGAAGCGGATGCTGCCGGCCGAGCCGCTGCCGCCCCTCCCTACCGGCGCGGATGAGCCCGACGAGGACGAGCTGCGCCGCCGCCTCGTCGAGTACCGTGCCCTGAGGGACGCCGCGGTCGCCATGGGCGAGCGAGACGGAGTCGCGCCCGTCATGCGCCGCGAGCCGAGGGAATCGGACCTGCCCGAGGTGCCGGCCGAGCCGCTGCCGTCCGTCATCCTCGCCGATGCGCTGGCGGCCCTCGCCGCGATTCCCGAACCGGCGCCACCGCCGCCGGAGATCGTCGCGCGCGAGATCACCATCGGTCAGCAGATCGCCGTGTTGCGTGAAGCGCTCGCGCGGGGCGGGCGGATCGTCCTCCAGGCGGTCCTCGAGCGCTGCGGCTCGCGCACGGAGCGCGCGGTGACCTTCCTCGCGACACTCGAGCTGGTGCGGCGACGGCAGGTCACCGCCGCTCAGGAGGAGCTGTTCGGACCGATCGTGATCGAGACGCTGCCGGAGGGCCGATGACCGAGCTCGACGCCTACTACGAGGCGCTCCTCTTCATCGCAGAGCGACCGCTCTCGACGCCGGAGCTCGCGGAGCTGGCAGAGGTCCCGACGGTGCAGGCCGAGGGAGCGCTCGCGGCGCTCAGCGAACGCCTTGAAGAGGCTGGACGCGGGATCCGGCTCCAGCGGCACGACGACGCGTGGCAGCTCGTCACCGCTCCCGAGGTGGGTGTGCGTCTCGCGGCTTATGCGGCGCGCGAGGAGGCGCGCCTCACGCCCGCGTCACTGGAGGCGCTTGCCGTCGTCGCCTACCGTCAGCCGTGCACCCGCGGCGACGTTGAGCGTGTCCGGGGCGTCGATTCGGACTACGTCATTCGGTCGCTCCTCCATCGGCGCCTCATCGCCGAAGTCGGCCGCCGCGACACGCCGGGCCGCCCGGTCCTCTTCGCCACGACCTTCACGTTCCTCGAGCGGTTCGGCCTCACGTCGCTGGACGACCTGCCGCCGCTGACGAGCGATGCCGCCCAGCTCGCGTCGCTGTCCGACGTCGCCAATGGCGCGTGAGCGCCTTCAGAAGCTGATCGCGCGCGCCGGCATCGCGTCGCGTCGGGCGGCCGAGCAGCTCATTGCCGACGGCCGAGTGCGCGTCAACGGCAGCCTTGCGCATCTTGGCGACGTCGCGGACCCCGTCGTGGACGCCGTCGAGGTCGACGGGCGACCGCTCGGCTCCCCGGAGGTCCCCGTCCGCCTGGCGATCCACAAGCCGCGGGGCTTTCTATCGTCGGCACGCGACGAGCGAGGGCGACGCTCGGTCGTCGGGCTCGTTGACGTTCCGGTCGCGCGCCTCTGGCCGGCCGGACGGCTCGACGTCGATTCGGAGGGGCTGATGCTCCTCACGAACGACGGCGCGTGGGCGAACCGCATCCTGCACCCGCGGTATGGGAACGAGCGGGAGTACGCGGCGCTGGTCGACCCTGCACCTGATCGACACATGCTCGACCGGCTGCGACGCGGCGTCTATCTGGAGGACGGCCCGGCCAGGCTTCTCACCGCGCGGCGCGCGCCGCCGCCCCCCGAGGTCCGCCGGGACCGGACAGAAGCGGGAGTCTGGTTGCGCGTCCGGCTCGGGGAAGGACGCAAACGCGAGGTTCGCCGCGTGTTCGCGGCAGTCGGCTGCGACGTGGGTCGCCTGGTCAGGACGCGGTTCGGGAACGTCACGCTGCGTGGGCTGCGCGAGGGCGAATGGCGGCACCTAGAACCGACCGAGGTCGCAGCGCTGGCCGGGGAGCGGGCCGGGTGACGCGTGCGATCGCCATCGATGGCCCTTCGGGAGCCGGCAAGAGCACGATCGGCTACTCGCTTGCCGAGCGGATCGGCGCGACGTTCGTCGATACCGGGCTCATGTACCGGGCCCTCACCCTTGCCGCGCTCGAGCAAGCCGTCGACGTCGATGACGGGCCGGCACTCGGAGGCCTGGCGGCCGCGTGCCGCATCGAGGTCGAGCGTCCGCGGCCCGACCAGGTCGGTCGTCTGGAGACCGTCCTCCTCGACGGCCGCGACGTCACGGCCGACGTGCGTGAGCCCCGGATCGACCGGGCGGTGAGCGCCGTGAGCCGCCACGCGGAGGTGCGCGCGGCGATGCTCGGCGTCCAGCGCGCGGCGGCGTCGCAGGGCGATACCGTCATGGTCGGACGAGACATCGGGACCGTGGTCCTTCCCGACGCGCCGCTCAAGGTGTTCCTCGTTGCGAGCCCGGAGGTTCGCGCTGCCCGCCGTGCGTCCGAGATGGGGACGCCGGCGCGCGTCGACGAGTACCTCGTCGAGATCCGGCGTCGCGACGCGGCGGACGCCGGTCGCGAGGTCGCTCCGTTGCGTCGGGCGCCCGACGCGCTCGTCCTCGACACCGGCGAGCTGGACGTCGTTGCCTGCGTGGACGCCATCATCGGTCGGCTCGAGGAGCTCGAGGCGGTCGATGCATAGCTGGTTCTATCGCCCGGGCGCCGCGATCTGCGGATTCCTGGCCCGAGTCCTCTTCGGCGCGACGGTCGAGGGGGTCGATCACATCCCGCGCACCGGGGCCTTCATCGTCGTCGCCAACCACTGCTCCAACTTCGACCCGCCCATCGTCGGCTGGGCGGTCGGCAACACCGTCGGGCGGCTCATCCATTTCATGGCGAAGTCCGAGGTCCGCCAATGGCCGATCATCGGCTGGCTGGCGACGCAGTCAGGGGTCTACTTCGTCCGTCGCGGTGAGGGCGACCGCGCCGCCCAGCGATTCTCGCTCGAGGCTCTCGCCGACGGTCGCCCGATCGCCGTCTTCCCCGAGGGCACGCGTTCCCGCGACGGTCACCTGAAGGTGGGAAAGGCCGGCGCCGCATTCCTCGCCATGCGTTCGGGCGTACCACTCCTGCCCGTCGCGATCAGGGGCAGCCATCGGATCTTTCCCGGTCGCTCACGATGGCCGCACCCGACGAAGATCGTCATTCGCATCGGCGAGCCGTTTCTGCTGCCGCACCTGCCTGACGGCCGGCTCGACCGGAGCGCGCTGGCCGACGGGACGGAGCGGATCATGTCCACCATCGAGTCCCTGCTGCCACCGGACCAGCGCCGATTGCGTTGACAGGCGCGGCGTATATACGTATATACCGTCGATCTCCTCTAGAATTGAATCGATGACTGCGGCCACCCAGATTCCCGTCAGACCCGACGTCCGCATCGCGGAACGCGCCGGCTTCTGCTACGGCGTGCGCCTCGCGATCGACAAGGCGAAGCACGCGCGGTCCGAGGGCAAGGAGGTCACCACCCTCGGCCAGCTGGTCCATAACCCGGGCATCAAGGCCGACCTCTCCGACCGCGGCATCCGCACCGCCGACCTCGCGGACCAGGTCGAGGGAGGCACGCTCGTCATCCGCGCGCATGGCGTCCCACGCGACGAGTTCGAGCGGGTGAAGGGCGCCGAGGGACTCGAGGTCATCGATGCCACCTGCACCTGGGTCCTCCAGTCGCAGAAGGCCGCCCGCGAGCTGGCCGAAGCCGGCTACACCGTGTGCATCATCGGCCACGAAGACCATCCGGAGGTCAAGGGCGTTCGCTCGTACGCCGGCGAGAACCACGTCGTCGTCGACGACATGGACCGATCAACCTGGGAGCGCGTCCCGCGCACGAAGCGAATCGGCGTCCTCTCGCAGTCGACCATCCTTCCGAACAAGCTCGAGGAGTTCGCCGCCTTCTGCCTGCGCCGATGCCACGACCTGCGCGTGGTGAACACGGTCTGCCCGGTCACGCTCACGCGCCAGGACGACTCGGTGAAGCTGGCTCGCGAGGTGGACGGCATGATCGTCGTCGGCGGCAAGAACAGCTCGAACACGAAGGAGCTCGCCGTGAAGTGCGGCCAGATCCAGCCCGAGACGGTCCACGTCGCCGACGCCGAAGAGCTCGCGTCCGACCACGCGACCTGGCTCCGGGGCAAGGCGAGCATCGGCATCACCGGTGGGACCTCGACGCCAGAGGTGGACCTCGAGGAGGTCCGCGACCGCGTCTACGCCCTCACCACCGCCTGACGATCCGTGGGCGAGCGCATCGTCATCGAGGCTCACCTCGACGCGTCACCCGAACGCGGGTTCGCCGCCTTCACCTCCACCGATGAGCTCGCGCACTGGTGGTGGCCGCACCTTCCGGACACGACCTACGCCTTCGACCCGCACCCCGGTGGCCGCTATGAGATCCGATCGGCGGCGGCCGGCATCGGGATCGAGGGTGAGGTCGTCCGGCTCGCTCCGCCGCGGTCGCTCCTCCTCACGTGGCGCTGGCTCAACGATGGGATTGCAGGGCCCGAGGAGCAGGTTCGCATCACGTTCAGGCCCGACGGCGACGGGACCCATGTGACGGTCGACCACCTGCTCGACGACGCATCGGACTCGGGCGACGGCATCCGCGAGGGTTGGGAAGCGGTCCTCAGCCGCCTCCAGGAGCTCTTCGCCCCGAGGTGAGTCCGGCGAATGCGCCCGGAATGAGCGCTGCTCCAGCGGCCGGGCTCAGGCGTCTGTGGGAACGAGCTCGCGGAGGAGCTTGCCAAGCTTGCGGCGGAGGATGCCGTAGCCGAGGTGCCGCTGGGCGATCTCGAAGTTGTGGCGGGCATTGGCCCGGATGCGGTCCGGGTTGGCGAGGAGCGATCGGACGTCTGCCACCGTCGCATCGGTGATCTCGCCGTCGATCTCGACGAGCTTCAGGCCGAGCGGCGCGATGTCGGCAACGTAGACCGGATAGCGATTGACCACGACCGGGACGCCGTAGAAGAGGGCCTCGAGGAGCGCGTTGCCGAAGCCCTCGTAGAGGCTGGGGTAGGTGATGAGGTCCGCGGCCAGGTAGGCATCGTGGAGGGAATGCGCCGGGCCGAGTGGCTTGCCCTCGAAGTCCGGTGCGAACCGGTCCGCCGCGTACGCCAGGCGGACCTTGTGGCGTTCCGCGAACCGCTCGAGCTGAACGAGATAGTCGAGGCCCTCGTCGCCGGCGGGTGACGTGATGAGGAGGACGGCGTCCGGGTCGTTGAGCCGCCCGACGAGCTCGATCGCCAGCTCGATGCCCTTGCGCGGCACGACCCGGGTCGGCTGCACCACGAGCAGACCCTTCTCGTTCATCCCCAGCTCGCTCCGCAGGCGGCGGCGGACGGCGGGGGAGCGTCGCGGCCGCGGCTTGTCGAAGTCGAAGACGTTGGGGATCACGGTCGATTCGAGGCCGCGACGCTCACGGAGGGAATGGGCCGCCAGGCTGTTGATGCTGGCATGGCGCACATACGGAAGGTTGGGCGGGAAGGCCGCATCGAGCACCTCCGGCACGACGCACGTCGCGAACCGATCGCGCTCCCACCAGTAGTCGTGGTGATGGCCGATCGTGGGCAGCTCGCGTTCCTGGACGAGCCGGCGGAGCGCAACGCCGAGCGGCAGCTGCATCGGGATGGCCCACGCGTTCTCCACGATGAGGGCATCGAGAGCGTTGCGGTCGACCCAATCGTGGAGGACGGGAAGGAGGAGATCGGCGAGGCGATCGATCTCCGCACGCACCGCCACGGGGTCGCTGTCGGGGTCGAACGCCGCAGCGGTCACCCGCGCGGCCGGGGGCCACGTGAAGTGCATCGGCGGAACAAGCCGAGCCTGGTAGCGCAGGGCGTCGACCTCGCCGGCGCAGAGGCGCAGCTGGTGGCCCATCTTGACCAGCACGGCCTCCCACTTCGCCGTCTCGAACGTCACACCGTCGACGCCGGCGAGGCGCGTGGCGGCGATCCCGATCTTCATCGCCCCGATCCTAGCGGCGCGCGAGCGCGGCTACACTCGCCCGATGCCCTCCCTCCCCGTCGTCGCCATCGTCGGCCGCCCGAACGTGGGGAAGAGCACGCTCTTCAACCGGCTCATCGGCCAGCGGACGGCGATCATCTCCGACGTCTCGGGCACGACCCGCGACCGCGTCTATGGGACTGCCGAGTGGAACGGGCGGACGTTCACGGTCGTCGACACCGGCGGGCTCGAGCTCGAGCCCGGGACGACGATCGAGGAGCGGGTCCAGGACCAGGCCCGTGTCGCCATCGAGGAGGCGGATCTCATCCTCTTCGTTGTCGACGCCCACGCCGGTCTCGCGCCGCTCGACCACGAGGTGGCGGATCGGCTCCGGCGGGCGGAGGCGCCCGTCATCCTCGTCGTGAACAAGGGCGACAACCCGGCGCGAGAGGCCGATGCGGTCGAGTTCTTCGCCCTCGGGTTCGATCCGTCGATCACGGTCAGCGCCCAGCATGGCCGCAACACGGGCGACCTCGCCGACCTCATCGTCGACCACCTTCCGCCGCCGAACGAGGCGGAGGCGGCGGCATCGGTCGACATCGAGGACCTGACCGAGGAGGAGCTGGCGGAGCTCGCCGAGACCGAGATGGGCGTTCCGCGGGTCGCGATCGTCGGGCGGCCGAATACCGGCAAGTCGACCTTCATCAACCGGGTCCTCGGCGCAGAACGGATGATCGTGTCGGAGGTGCCGGGCACGACGCGCGATCCGATCGACACCCCGATCGAGGTCGACGGCGAGCCGCTCGTCCTGGTGGACACGGCCGGGATCCGTCGCCGGGGGAGCATCGAGCGCGGGATCGAGCGCTACAGCGTGCTGCGCAGCATGAAGGCGATCGACTCGGCCGACGTCGCCGTCGTCATGAGCGATGCGACCGAGGGCTACACGGCGCAGGACGCGCACGTCGTCGGCCACGTGCTCGATGCGGGGAAGGGGATCGTCCTCGTCCTCAACAAGTGGGACGCCGTCGAGAAGGACGAGTACACGGCGGACCAGTGGCTCAAGCGCCTTCGTCGCGACGCCCCGTATCTCGCGTGGGCCGACATCGTCTTCGCCTCCGCGCTCAGCGGGCAACGGGTTGAGCGCATCCTGCGCGAGGCGTTGCGAGTCGCTGAGGAGCGATTCCGGCGCGTGCCCACCGGCGAGCTCAACCGGCTGGTCATGGACGCGGTGAGGGCGCACCCGCCTTCGCACGTTCGGAATCGGCTGCCGAAGATCCTCTACGCCACCCAGGTGTCCGTGGCGCCGCCGACGTTCGTCGCCTTCGTCAACGACCCGTCGATCGTCCACTTCAGCTACAAGCGCTACCTCGAGAACCGGATCCGCGAGCAGTACGCGTTCCTAGGGACGCCGATTCGACTCATCCTCCGCCAGCGCGAGTCGGAGGAGGCCGCTCGGAAGCCGTCGCGACCCCGGCGGCGGGTATCCCGGAAGCGCTGACGGCGGCTATCCTCGCGCGCATGACCGACCAGATCGGAGTCATCGGCGCGGGCGCATGGGGGACGACGCTCGCGATCCTGCTGGCTCAGGCGGAGCGCCCGGTCAGCCTCTGGACCCATTCCCCCGAGGCCGCGGAGCGGCTCAGGCACGAGCGGACGAACGCACGGTACCTGCCGGGCATCGTCTTCCCGCCGAACCTCCGCGTCGTGGCGGATCGCGACGAGCTCGGGGAGCCGCATCGGCTGTATGTCCTCGCAACCCCCTCAGCGCATCTGCGCTCCACCCTCCGGGCTCTCGCTGGCGCCCTTTACCCGGGTGTCGCGATGCTCTCGGTCGTGAAAGGCATCGAGGAGGGGACGCACCGGCGCATGAGCGAGATCGTCGCCGAGGAGCTGCCGGGACGGCGGGTTGCCGCGCTGTCAGGGCCGAACCTCGCCCGTGAGATCGCCGCCGGCAAGCCGGCCGGATCGGTCGTGGCGTCGGCGGATCCCGAGCTGGCTGCCGAGCTGGCCGAGGTCCTGACGTCGGACCACTTTCGGGTCTATACGAACCCGGACATCGTCGGCGTCGAGCTGGCCGGCGCGCTGAAGAACGTCGTGGCGCTTGCGGCCGGGATGGTCGACGGGCTCGGCTTCGGAGACTCGGCGAAGGCGGGGATCATCACCCGCGGCCTGGCCGAGATGACGCGCCTGGGCATCGCGGCCGGAGCGCATCCTCTGACGTTCGCCGGACTCGCCGGCGTCGGTGACCTCATCGCCACCTGCATGTCGCCGCTGTCGCGCAACCGCCACGCCGGGCAGCTCATCGCGTCCGGCGTTCCGTGGCCCGAAGCGCGGAACCAGCTCGTCGGCGTGGCGGAGGGGATCGCGACGGTCCCAGGCGCCCTCGACCTGGCCTCGGAACACGGCGTCGAGCTGCCGATCGCCGAGCAGGTCCGATCTGTCGTCTTCGATCGTCGCCCACCGCTGGAGGCGGTGGCGACGCTCATGTCGCGCAGCACGAAGGACGAGCTGGGGACGCTCGGCGAGCTCGAGGGCGTCTGACAGGAGGCACCGAAACGCCGGCGAGGGCTCGACCCCGCCGGCGCATCGGTCGCGGACGTTCGGACTACATCAGCCCGACGACGTGGCCCTCCGGATCGGTGAAGAGGGCGATCGTGGTCTCGGGGGCGACCTCGGTCAGGGGCATGATCACGCGGCCGCCGGCCTCCTCGACCTTGCGCAGGGTTCCCGCCGGGTCCTCGGAATGGACATAGAAGGTGACCTGGCCGTCGCCGCCGTTCTGGGCCGGGCCGATGCCGGCACTCAGGTCGCCCTGCCGCAGCATTCCGTAGCCACCCGGGTTGTTCGTGTCGAGCTGCCAGCCGAAGACGTTGCTGTAGAAGCTCTGCAGCTTTGGGCCGTCCTTGCCGGTCACCTCGACGTGAATGATCTGGTCTGCCATGACGAGTTCTCCTCAGGCTCTCGCGGTTGGGCCGATGCCGTCATCGGTCGTTCACCATCACGACGACTGGGACCGTCCGAAATCGACCGCTCCGCCGGTCAGGAGCCCCAGAGCGGCCGGACCTCGATCGTGCCCGACTCGGCGACCGGGTGGCGCGAGGCGATCTCGACGGCCTCCTCCAGGCTGTCGGCCTCGATGAGGTCGAAGCCGCCGACGGCCTCCTTCGTTTCGGCAAACGGTCCGTCGGTGACCGTCATGCGGCCGTTGCGCCGGCGCACGGTTCGCGCCCGGCGTGGCGGGGCCAGCTGGTCGCCGATGACCCACGCGTTGCGCTCACGGAGCTCGTCAAGCCAGGGAAACCCGTCGTCGTCGGTTGCGGCCGCCTTGGCAGGATCCGGCTCCTCACGAGCGTTCATCCGTTCCGTGTCCCAGCACACGAGCAGCAGGTATCTCATTCGTCTTTCCCTTCGGTGATGCGTTGTCAGAGGGTGGACGAACGCGGGAGACCGGGATCGACAAGTTGCGCACATTTGGCCGGCCCAGGGCGGAACGGGAGGCGGCGGTATACTGCTCCGCGGTCACGAACGGGGCGTAGCGCAGCCTGGTAGCGCACCTGAATGGGGTTCAGGAGGTCGGAGGTTCGAATCCTCTCGCCCCGACCATCACCGCCTCCGGCACGGCCGTTGCATCGCGTCACCTCGTGCCCGGTCAGCCATCGATCGACAGCATTGATCCGGGCGTCGGCAGAGGAAGCACGAGATGAATGGCAAGGCAGCTGGAGGCGCCCGCATCCTGGGCAGCCTGCGAGCAGCGGATGGCAGGGGCGTCGTCCGCGTGGAAGACCGCTTCGACACCGATATCGACGACCTGTGGTCGGCTCTCACCGATCCGATCCGCCTGGCCCACTGGATCGGCGAAGTGGAAGGCGATCTGCGGAAAGGCGGAGCCTTCCGTGCTCACTTCGTCACCACTGGTTGGCAAGGCTCTGGGCGCGTGGAGGCATGCGAGCCTCCCCGGCGACTGCTCGTTCGGAGCACGGCCGCGGGCGAGTCGCACGAGCTCGTCGATGAGGCCACGCTGACGGCCGACGGTAGCCAGACCATGCTGGCCATCGAGGAACGGGGTATGCCTCTCGATCAGATCGCCGCGTACGGCGTTGGTGTGCAGCTCCATATCGAAGATCTTGCGGCGTACATCGCCGGCGGTGAGCGCCTTGACGCCGCGACGCGATTGGCCGGGCTGCTGCCCGCCTATCGCGAATTGGCGGCCGAAATCAGCTAGGGCTGCGGCTGGGAAGCACCCATGAGTCGCCGATCGCGCCCGGTGCTAGGGCTCGTTCGCCTCGCGGGCTCGCTTGATCTCTCGCTCGAGCTGGTCGGCGCCACGACGGGTCTCGAGGTCGTCGGGGGCCACGTCGCGGATCCGATCGTTCGACTCGAGCGCATCGTCCTGCCGGCGGCGGTCGGCGTCGGCGTCGGCGTCGGCCGGTGCATGCGGCCCATGCGCCGCGTCCTCACCATGCCGCCACGTCGTCCGCAGGTTCTCGACGGAGCCTGAGTCCTCGGGTTCCGTCACGGCGCTCGTCGAGAGCCGACCGCGGGATTCGATGCAGCAGGGTCCGCCCACGGGTAGCGGCGATCGGCCAACCGGAGGGCGCGAAGCAGGTCGAGGCGAGCGCTCTGAAGGCTGGCTCGCATCGCAAGCAGCGCCTCCGCGTTCTCGTCCGTGCGCGCCAGCTGGGTCGTGATGGCCCGCTGTCCCCTGGCGTAGGCGCGGATCGCGTCATTGGCCGTGCGGGTGATGCGGTTCGTTGCCTCGCGGAGCATCCGGAGGCGCTCGGTCTCCCGCATCTCCGAGCTGACCTGCCGATCCAGGTCTGAGCCCAGATCGTTGATCAACAGCGTGGCACGCTGCACCTCGAGCAGCTCGTACGCACCGACGCGGCTTCGGCCGCGCGGCACTCGCGGGTGGGTCGGTAGCGACTGGGACAGACCGGTGACCTCAGCTCAACAGCCGCGGCCGGGGCAGAGCCCTCGACCGCGAGATTTCAGATGCGCCCTCAGGCCGTCTGCACCTGGACGGCTCTCGGTCCCTTGGGGCCGGCCTCGACCTCGAAGGTCACGGATTCGCCGCCGACGAGGCGATCGAAGTCGATCGACGGCGCAAGGCCGTCACGGTGGAAGAAGTACTCCTTGCCGTCGGGCCCCACGATGAAGCCGAAGCCCCGATCGGAGATCACACGCTTCACAGTTCCGGTAGTCACGATGGCTCCCTCTCTCTTCTCGAACGGACGTACGGCGCGGGGCCGGTCCGAGAAGAACCATCGACCAAGCGGAGGCTGCCGGCGGTCGGCAGGCACACAGGGTACCACGCCGACCATGCGGAACCGCCGGGAGGCGGCTGCCCATCGGGCCAGGCAGCTGCCACGGGCCCTCGGGTCAGGCGCACCGTGAGGCGCGCAACCGCCACCTGATCAGGGCATTGTCACGCGGACGATCCGATCGTCGCCGCCGTTCGCCGTCGTCACATACAGCGCTCCATCCGGGCCGATTGCCAGCCCGCGCAACCTTCCGAATTGTTCGTTGAGGAGCGTCTGTTCGAACGTCACCGCGCCGTTTGCCGACACGGAGAACCGCCGCAGGTCTTCTTCCTTGAGGGTGCTCACGACGAGGTCGCCCTCCCACGAGCCCCACGCTCCTCCGCTGAGGAAGACGGCACCGGATGTGGCGAGCGTGGGGAAGCCGGATGCCCATGCCGGCGGCAGGTAGTCAGAGGGCGGGCCGCAGCCTGTTGGAATCGGTCCCGGCGTCGACGCGCCCGTGTAGCACGGGTAGCCGTAGTTGCCGCCGGGCTCGATGACGTTGATTTCGTCGTCGCGATCGGTGCCGTGCTCGACCTCCAGCAGGAGCCCGTCCGAGCGGAGAGCGAGGCCCTGCGGGTTGCGGTGCCCGATGGACACGATCGGTCCGTCCTGGCCGGCGGGCATGCCCTCCGGCGTCACGTGTAGGACCTTCCCGTTGAGGACCGATAGATCCTGGGCGGGGGTCCCGTCGTTTCCGTCACCGATGCTGAGCCAGAGCAGCCCGTCGGCATCGGCCTGGACGGCGCAGCCCTGGTGACGCGGTCCGCCGATGGTCGGCCCGATCGGCAGGGTCTCGAGCGGTCCGACCGTGCCGTCGTCGTTCAGGCGGCCGCGCAGCAGGTCGACGGTCCATGGCGCCCCACCGTCACCGCCGGGATCGCGCGAGGCGCAGACGAACACCGTGTCGCCGATCACGGCGACGCCCATCAGGCCGGACTCGAGCTCGGCGCGAACGTCAGGCACCTCGGTCGTGCCGAGGAGCGTGGCGCCCGGCTCCCCGCTGGCGAAGACGCGAATGCGGCCGACCCGCTCGGTGACGACGAGACGGCCGTCGTCAGTGAAGGCGAGGTCCCACGGATGGTCGAGCCCCGACTGAATGACCTCGACGCCCACCCGATTACCCGCCTGGACGAGCCAGGCGCTTCCGACGAGGACGAGCCAGGCGACGAGGAGGACGGCGATTGCCCAGAACGCGACGAAGCGGCCGTCGGATGCCCGTTGGGACATCGACGACCGCTTCGGTGCGATCCGGCCGAGGGTTACTCGGCCGCTCGAACGTTCTGTGCGCGCGGACCGCGCGGGTTGGACTCGACGTCGAACGTGACGTTCTCCCCGCCGACGAGCCGATCGAAGTCAATCGACTCGCTCAGCCCATCACGGTGGAAGAAGTAGTCCTTGCCGTCTTCACCGGTGATGAAGCCGAAGCCACGATCGGCGACGACCTTCTTGATAGTGCCATTGGCCATCGAGCGGCCTCCTAAACGGTAGGGCCCAAGGGTACTCCACTGCGGCATGTAGCATCGCCCAGATGTCGGCGCTGCCGCGAACCCCGCCATTCGCTTTCCGCGCGAGGCTCCTCTCGCCGCGCGACGACGGCGGCTGGCTCGACGTCCTCGATGGCATCGTCGAGGTCGATGGCGCCGGCCGGATCGGGAGGGTCGGGCCATGGCCCCGAGAGGACGCTCCGGACGGCACGCTCGACCTGCGACCGATGGTCGTGATGCCGGGTCTCGTCGACCTCCACGCTCATCTGCCGCAGCTGCCGAACGCGGGTCTCGGGAGCGGGCTCGACTTGCTTGCCTGGCTGGATCGCTACATCTTTCCGCTCGAGCGCAGCTACGACCGCTCGGTGGCCGAGCGTCAGGCGCCGGCCGCGTGGCGCGCCTTCGCGGCGGCAGGAACGACGACGGTGGTCGCCTACGCCGCGCTGTGGGAGGACTCGACCGATGCGGCCTTCGCCGCCGCCGAAACGCACGGCATCCGCGCTGTCATCGGCAAGGTGATGATGGACCGGCTGACGTACGACACCGCGATTGAGCCGGGCGAGATCCTCGACACGAGCCTGCGCCAGTCGGACGACCTTGCGAGCCGATGGCACGGGCGCGACGACGGGCGTCTCCAGTACGCGTTCACCCCGCGTTTCGCCGTCAGCTGCAGCGCCGAGATGCTGCGTGCGTCAGCCGACCTCGCCCGCCGTCATGGGGCGTACTGGCAGACGCACCTCTCGGAGGACGCCGGCGAGATCGACGAGGTGCGTCGGCTCTTCGCCGACGCCCGCGACTACCTCGACGTCTACGAGGCTGCCGGCGGGGTCGGCGAGCGGACCATCCTTGCCCACGCCATCCACCTCTCGGACTCGGAGGTCGGGCGGCTGGTGGCGAGCGGGTCCCGCGTGGCGCACTGCCCCTCGTCGAACCTCTTCCTGTCGAGCGGCATGATGCCCCTGGCCTCCTACCGTGCCGCCGGGATGCGGATCGGCCTGGGTAGCGACGTCGCAGCGGGGCCGGAGGTATCGATGTTCACCGTCATGCGTGCGGGGGCCGTGACGCAGCGCGTCCTCGAGATCGGCGGGATGGCGAGCCGCGAAGGAGCGTTGAGCGGACTCGACTGGCTGCGGGCCGGGACGCTCGACGGGGCCGCCGCCCTCGGGATCGACGATCGCGTCGGTTCGATCGAGGTCGGGAAGGAGGCCGATCTCATTGCCATCGACCCGCGCCTCACCACACCCCTCCCCGGGGACGATCCGCCGATCGACGCCGATGATCTCGCGAGTCGGCTCGTCTTCCGTCCGCATCCGAACATGGTCCGTGCCGCGTGGGTGCGCGGCCGCTTGCTCGAAGGGCCGCCAGGCACCGACGCGATCGGCTAGGCTGTTGCCATGGATCGCGTCATCCAGCTCTTGATCAACGCCGCCGCGCTCTATGTCGCCCAGCTGCTGGTCGACGGCCTCGACTTCGACTTCTCAGAGGCCGGCGCCTGGTGGGAGTTCCTGCTGGTGGCACTGATCTTCGGCCTCGTGAACACCTTCCTGAAACCAATCCTGCGCCTCCTCACCCTCCCGATCACGATGGTCACGCTCGGGCTGTTCCTGCTCGTGCTCAACGCGCTGCTGCTGCTGTTCGTCGGTTGGATCTCGAGCGAGCTCGCGCTCGGACTCACGATCGACGGCTTCGTGCCGGCGCTGCTCGGATCGATCGTCATCAGCCTCGTGAGCCTGGTGCTGTCGATGGTCCTGGGCACGACGCGGAGAGCGAGCCGCGCCGCCTGACGCGACTCTCGGCAGATGAGGCCGGCGCCATCAGTGGTCGGCGTCGCCTTCGGTGTCGCTCTGGCCCTGGTCATCACGCTCCTCGGCCCGCTCCTCCTCTTCAACCCAGCCTTCACGTCGGTCCTTCAGCAGCGGCACGATGTCGCCGAGGCGTTCGACGTCCCGCAGGCGGACGTGGACCGGGTGACGACCGCCATCCTCGTCGACCTCGCTACCGATGGCCCATTCGAAGCCGCGTTCGAGGGTGGCCAGCCGCTCCTTGACGCGCGGGAGCGGTCGCACATGCGCGACGTCGCCGGGCTCGTTCGCCTCCTCGGCGTCATCGTGCTCGTGAGCGTCGTGGTCGCGGTCGTGGCCGGGTGGCGGCTCCGCCGCGAGCCTGTCCGGCAGGGGAAGACCATGGTGCTGGCGGCCGGATCGGTCGGGGCGGCGGCCGTCATGCTCGCGATCGTGTTCGCCGTCGCGTTCGAGCCGGCGTTTCTCTTCTTCCACCAGCTGTTCTTCCCTGCGGGCACCTACCTCTTCGAGCCCGGGTCGAACCTCATCACGCTGTTTCCGGAGGCGTTCTGGTACGAGGCGGCGCTGGCCGCGGGCGCGACGATCGTCCTCGCCGCCCTCGTCGTCGGGATCCTGGGCGCGATGCGCATGAGAGGGGGCGCGATGCCTCCGGCGACGCCCGCACAGACCTGATCTAGACTCGGCCCATGGGACCCGGATGGAAGGTCGGCCGGCTGGCCGGGATCGAGCTCGCGATCCACCCGAGCTGGCTCGTCATCGCCTTTCTCGTGACCTACTCGCTCGCCGAGTCCCAGTTTCCGAGGCAGTTCCCAGGGTGGGGCATCGCGCAGTACTGGGTCGTCGCGGGAACGACCGCGCTCCTGTTTTTCGGCTCGGTGCTGGCTCACGAGCTCTCGCATGCCCTCGTCGCGCGGCGTTTCGGCCTCAAGGTCGAGGGCATCACGCTCTTCATCTTCGGCGGGGCGACGACCATCGACGCGGAGTCGCACACCCCGCGCGAGGAGGCGCTCATCGCGATCGCCGGGCCGGCAACGAGCATCGCCATCGGAGCGATCCTGGTCCTCACCGATGTCGTCGTGGCTCAACCGCAGCTCGGCGCCCTCATCGGCTGGCTCGGCTTCATCAACCTTGCCCTCGGCGTATTCAATCTCATCCCCGGATTCCCGATGGACGGCGGTCGGGTGCTTCGAGCGTTCCTCTGGCATGTCCGCGGCGACCGTCTCGTGGCGACGCGGAACGCCGCGTTCGTCGGGCGCGCGATCGCCTATGTCCTGATCGCGTTCGGCGTCCTCATTGCGCTCCAGCCGGGCGGCAT
>Ga0173480_10000185_pt1 | contig 18160 bp, 14 predicted proteins | sample NitcycUS209509C1_FD_122622 | JGI IMG/M metagenome (GOLD analysis project Ga0173480, IMG submission 122622) | Soil microbial communities from Arlington Agricultural Research Station in Wisconsin, USA - Nitrogen cycling UWRJ-S209-509C-1 (version... | ecosystem: Environmental > Terrestrial > Soil... | reverse complement strand
GTCGTAGAAGAGCCACCGTCCGAGACGGATGCGTTCGGGCGTCGGCGGCGTCTTGAGCGCGGCCAGATCGATGTCGGGGCCGATGGGCGCGACGGGCAACGGCCGGACGGGATTGGCCGCTTCCCACGGCGGCGGATCGGACGGCTTCGAGCAGCCCGCCGCAGCGAGCGCGGCGACACAGGCTCCGCCGAAGAGAGCGACCCAGGAGGCTCGTGGCGGGAAGATCACCACCCCCGATTGTACAATGCGCGGCGTGAGGGCTCTGGCGAGCGCTGCCGTAACGTGCATGTTGCTGATGAGCACCACGGCTGCGCCGCGCGGCCAGGCTGCTGCTCCCTCCGAGCCGCCGCGAGCGATGGCACGTACGGTGCGGATCTCGAGCCAGGCGCTCGGCAACGCCGAATACGCGTTCGCGGTGCTGCTGCCGCACGGCTACGACGAGTCCAGCAAGCGGTATCCGGTGCTCTACCTGCTCCACGGCGGCGGACAGACCCACACCGCGTTTCCGTCCCGGGCCTGGTTCACCCGCGACGCCGCAGCGCGCGGGATGATCGTCGTGCTGCCCAACGGCGGGCGCAGCTTCTTCGCCAACGCCGCCGGCCTGCCCGATGCGCGCTACGAGGACGTGGTCGCGATCGACCTGGTCCAGTATGTGGACAGCCACTACCGGACACTGGCGACGCGGGAGAGCCGCGCCATTGGCGGCATCTCGATGGGCGGGTTTGGCTCTGCCCTGATTGCCCTCCGCCACCCCGACCTGTTCGGCACCGCGGCGCCGCTCAGTGCGCCGCTCGCCAGCGCCCGCGCCGAGGGCGCCGGTGCGCCCGCGCTCATCTTCGGGGCGCCCGGGTCTGAGGACCGCCGCGCCCGCGATCCGCTGACACTCGCCACGCGGCTTGCCCCAGGGGCCTCGCCCTATTTCTACGTCGCGTGCGGTCTCGACGATCCGCTGCTGCCTGCCAGCCGAGAGTTCGTGCGCATTCTGGCCGCACAGGGCGTGCCTCACCGCTACGCCGAGGTGCCCGGCAATCACAGTTGGGGCGTCTGGGACGAGCAACTCCGGGCGTTCTTCGACCTCCTGACGACACGGCCGGGCTGGAACGCGAAGTAGAACGGCGGCCCTGCGCACTCGCGCCTCCCGCGCCGATAGCTGGGAGGACGGGAATACCAGGACAATGCCTGCTTCTGCACGTATTTTCGCGGCGGAGTCTGCCCAGGCCGCGGCGCCCAAGACCTTCGCGGCGCTGCCGGCGGTGCTGCGGGCGTACATTGTCGCCACGGCCATCGCCGCCGTGGCGATCCTCGGCTGGCAGACCGGCTCCGCACGCTTCGACTCGCCCCGGCTGTTTCTGGCCGTGCTCATCACCTCGGTGCTTCTCGCGGCCACGAAGGTCCGGCTGCCGCTCGTGCCCAGCGGCGCCACGGTATCGCTCTCCTACTGCACCAACTTCGCGGCCCTGGCGCTGGTCAGCCCGTTCGAAGCGACATTCATCATCGCGGTCAGCGTGTGGAGCCAGTGCGTCCTCAACAACACTGGACGGAACGCCGTCTACCGCACCGTCTTCAGCATTGCCAACATCGTGGTGGCGGCGGCGGTCGCCAACGCGACGGCGGGGTTGGTTGGCGGACTGAGCATCGGGCAGGACGGGACCGCACTCGTGGTCCCCACGCTCGCGGGCGCGTCAGTTTTCTTCTTCTGCAACACGCTGATGCTCGCCGTGGCGGTGGCGCTGCAATCGGGAAAGTCGCCATCGACGCTGTGGATGGAGCAGTTCCTCTGGAGCGCACCCGCCTGTTTCGCCGGCGCGGTCCTCGGCATGTGCGCGGCCTACCTGATCGCGACCGCGAGCACCTTTGCGGGGTTCGTCGCCATCCCGGTGGTGCTCTTCTACTGGGGCTCCCGCACCTACCTCGGCTTCATCGAACGTCAGGCGGCCATGCACATGGCGACCGTCGAGGCGCTCGCGCGGGCGATCGGCGCGCGCGACCAGACCCTCGAAGCGACGAAGACGGTGTCGGACACGCACGTGCGGCGGATCCAGCGGCTGGCAGTCTCGCTGGCGCGTCGAGCGGGCATGAACGACGACGAAGTGAAGGGCGTCGAAGTGGCGGCCCTGCTTCACGACATCGGCAAGCTGGCCGTGCCCGAGCACATCCTCAACAAGCCGGGCAAGCTGACTCCCGAGGAACGCCAGTTGATTCAGACGCATCCAGCCGTCGGCGCCGAGATCATCGGGGCGGTGGACTTCGGCTGCCCGGTGGCGCCGCTCATCGCCTCGCACCATGAACGCTGGAACGGCGAGGGCTATCCCCGGGGGCTGCGTGGAGACGAGATTCCGCTCGGTTCCCGCATCCTCGGCATCGTGGACTACTTCGACGCGTTGCTCGCCGACCGGCCGTATCATCGGGCCCGGTCGGAGGCCGAGGCGCGCCTGACGATCAAGGAAGAGCGCGGGCTCGCGCTCGACCCGAGGCTCGTCGACATGTTCCTCGCGATCCTCGAGCAGGAGATGCCGTTGACCGGCGACACGGCCGGAACGGAACGGCCGGCTCCCGTCGTCGAAGACGCTCCAGTGCGCGACGTGACGCCGGCGCCGCTCGAGAACGTCATCGAGAACATCGCCCGGGCCAACACCGAGATGGGCTTCCTCTACGAGCTCACCGAGGCGATGGGCTCGCGCCTGAGCGTCAGCGACACCATGGCGATGCTGGCATCACGGCTGCAGAAGCTCGTGCCCGCCTCGTCGTGGGCGCTCTTCGTCTGCGACGAGAACGACGGCATCAGCCGCTGCAAGTTCGCCACCGGGCTCGACGCGGAATGGCTGCTGCAACTCGAGGTGCCGGCCGGCGTCGGCGCCCTTGGCTATCTGGCCCGGTCGGGCAGATCAGTGCGCAACGCCCACCCCGCTGCCGACTTCCGCGCCTCGGGCCTGTCCGATCGCGAAACCAGCCTGCAGGCGATGCTGGTTTGTCCGCTGCGCGTCCACGAGCGGATCGTTGGCGCGCTGGCCGCCTATCACATCACCCCGGGCTACTTCACCGAGGGGCACGAAAGCACGCTCGAGAAGGTGGCGCCCAAGGCCGCCGTCGTCGTGCACGATGCGGAGGTGTTCGACAAGGTCCGCACGGAGTCGCTGACCGATCCGCTCACCGGCCTGCACAATTCACGTGCGCTGCTGGATCACGTCGAGAAAGAGATGTCCAAGTCCGACCGTTATCGCGCCGAGCGGGCGCTGCTGGTCATCGACGTCGATCGCTTCAAGCAGATCAACGACCGGTTCGGGCACCAGGCAGGCGACCGCGCGCTGCAGTTCATCGCCCGCGCGATTCGCGGCTCGGTGCGCTCCTACGACTTCTGCGCCCGCCAGGGCGGCGACGAGTTCATCGTCGTGCTGCAGGACTGCGACGCGGCGCAGGCCATCGAGCGCGCCAGCGAACTGCAGGAGGCGGTGAGCGGCATTCCATTCGAGCCGGCGCCGGGGGTGGCGGTGACCCTGGCGATCAGCGTCGGCCACTCGATGTACCCGTCGGACGGCCGATCGTTCGAGGCGCTGCTCCGCAGCGCCGACGAGCGCATGTACGCCGACAAGTCCGCCCGCAAGCGCCGCAGCGCCGAAGGCGTACCGATTCCGGTCAGCGTCGAACGCTGACACGCTGCGCCCGCGGCGCAAGTCAGTGTGCAACGCCCACAGCATTGTCGTGAAGCTGTGTGCAAACCGACCCGCCGTCGCTGCTAGTCTGGGCCGCATCCCCTACCCCGGAGGCGCATGCGACGTTTCGTTCTCACCTTGGCTGCAGCGGCCGCGTTGGCGCTGCCATCACCGGCTGCCGCGGATGCGATTTCGCCGCTGTCGTTCGGACAGCAGTCGTACGGCGGCGGCTCGATCACCATCGACGGTATAAACGGCTCACCCGCCTTCCTGTTCGAGTTGATCGGACTCGACGACGCCCAGGCCCCGCCAGGCTGGACCGTGACGTACGCCTTGATCACCCTCACGAGCCCAACCCTCGAGGGGATGCACATCGACGTCAACGCCGATGTCACGACCTACGACTTTGCAGCAGGGTCGCTGACCGTGGCCCTGACGCTGGCGTCGAACACCACACCCACGGTCGTGAGCGGCAGCTTCCATGCCGCGCTGCCGGCGTTCTCGTTCTCCGTGTATGACGAGCAAGGCCTGGGCGGTGACTGCCCGTGCTCGGACAAGCTGGAGTTTCTCAACTTCGCGGGCATACTCGATCAGTCGCTCGCCGACGTGCTGGGCGTCTCGCGCCAGACGATCAACGGCGGCCTGTGGCTGCTGTCGGAGCACATCGATAACGCGTACGGTGATTACCGGATAGGGCCCGCGATCGGCAACGTCGGCTTCGCTGTCGTGCCCGAGCCGTCGTCGGTCCTGCTGCTCACCGCGTCCGGGATCGGACTCCTGATCCGCCGCCGTCAGCGCCGGATGTAGAGGGCGGTCTGGTTACAGGCTCTTGGCCCTTGGGCTTTGGGCTTTCGGTACGTGGCTGCGGGTCTTCAGACCCGCGCCACCCGTTTCGAGCCTTCCTTCGCCGCTGCGCAAGTCTCGGCCAGAAACGCGCTAAACGCTGGCCAGGGTTAGTGTTTGGTGGCCGACTTGGTCGATGGAACCGATGGAATCGACCAAACCTGATCGAGACGGGATCAGTTCGGGCTCAGTCTGCTCGGACGACAGAAGTAGACAATCACGGTGGAATTCCGCGCGGCGATAACCCTTTTGTCCCTGAGCTCGAATCGTCGGCACGACCGAGTCATCGGCAGTCCGCACGAAGCGGTAGCCGCGGCCCGGAACGGTGGCAATATATCGCGAACGTTGCGAGTGGTTCTGCAGCTTGATTCGCAGGTTGCGGATATGTCGGTCCACAACGATGCTTTCAGCTAGGTAGTCGGCGCCCCAGAGATCGCTCCGAATTGCGCAAACCGTCCGGTAACTTGCAAAGCCCAGATTCCGCGCTCCGTCCCTTTTGGAATGAAAACACTACTCAAGGTGATGATCCCGCTCGTGGCGGTGGCCGTGCTCGGCGTGCTGTTCGTGCGCTCGGCGCAGCGCACGGGCGCACAGGCCTTCACGATCCCGCGAGCGCACCTCACGGGATGGACCCTGACCCTCGCGCCGGATGCTGACCCCCTCGGCTCGGCGCTCTCGATCACGCCGAACGCGAAGTTGATGCGACCGCTTGCCAACGACCTGTTTGGCCGCATGGGGGAATCGCTGCACTATCCGCCACCAGCCATGCCCGTCGTGCTGCGCAGCGAGTTCCAGCGCGCGATGGCGGGCGTGCTCACACCGCAGGCGCTACTCAACGCGGCACGGGAGGCTGGTCTCGAGTCGGCAAGGTTCCAGCCACGTTGCATGGCCCAGCGACGGGTCAGTGAACCGGGGATCATTCGCGGCGTCTACTTCCTCTTGTTCGACCTGCCGCACTTCACAGAGTTTCGCGAGCAGGTGGCCCAGCGGGTGCGTGCCGCCGGCCGTGAGGCGTCTCTGTTCGATCCGGCAGCGTTGTCACCCGTCGTGATTGCGGCCGATCTCGACGGGAGCTTCAGCGGTTGGCTACCGCTGCGCGCGGATCCGAAGGCTGACTGTTTTGCACCGATTGTCGTGGAATAGCTGCTCCAGCCCGTCGTCGTTCAACGAAGTGGTGGGTCTCGATGCGGCGAACGCATCAGCACATCTGCCACCGCCGAACTTCCTCACGAGCGCCGTGGGCGTTCACGCAAAGGACGAGGCTGGTCGCCTTGTTATCGAGCAGTTCTCACCCATGGTCGAGCGAACCCTCGCGACGAATCGATCCGTCAGCAATTTCGCGGCATGGGTGGCGATGTTAGCCGCTGTTGAGCCAAAGGCACCTAGGGGCAACCCAAATCCACTCTGGTGCCGGGGGCGGGAATCGAACCCGCACGCCGCTTGCGCAGCCCGGGATTTTAAGTCCCGTGCGTCTGCCAGTTTCGCCACCCCGGCTCGTCTCGGCATTATGTGCCGCTCTCTTGGCCGGGTCTAAAGCTGCCCACAATCACAGCGGCAAGACCCGGCCCGACGACCAGCGACCGGCGTGTGCAGCAGGGTCGTCCGAAGCCGGCCTGCTTGTACGTCTGAGCAGACTCCTCGCCGAGGACGGGCCGGCGAAGCGACGAGCCCTGCTGCGCACGGCGGGAGACGTGACACTGGGGCGGGTCTGAAGACCCGCAGCCACGTACGAGCGGCGAGCCGGTCTCCGTGCAGTCAACGGGATAGTTGCAGTTGTCGTAATAATCGGATGGCGCTGCCCTTCTCGCCGCGACGCTGGTCCGGGCCGCCCACCACCTCAAACCTGGCAGGAGTTCATTGGTTTCCCGAGTCGGAATCCCGGTACTGGTCTGTTCGTTCGTGTTCACCCTCCTGACGGCCTCCGCCCCGGCCCAGGAGCTGGTTCTCGAGGGGCAGGACCTCGTGGGCGGGGTGCCGAGGCGCCTCGTTCAGGCTGTTCGCCTGCCCGAGGGCGAACGCATCGCGCTCGACGGGCGCCTCGACGAAGCCGTCTGGCAGCGGGCGCTCCCCGCGAAAGACTTCATTCAGGTCGACCCCCAGAACGGTCAGCCGGCCACCGAGGCCACGGAAGTGCGCATCGCCTTCAGCGAGGACGCGTTCTACATGGGCGTCACCGCGTTCGACTCCGAACCTGACAAGTGGCTCGGCTTCCAGCGCCGCCGCGACGAGTTCCTGCAGTCCGACGATCGCTTCATGTGGCGCATCGACACCTTCCTCGACGAGCGCTCCGGCTACTTCTTCGAGATGAACCCCTCGGGCCTGATGGCGGACGCGGTCTTCGGCGTGAACGGCATGAACCGCGCGTGGGACGGCATCTGGAACGCGCGCGTGCTCCACGACGACCGCGGCTGGACCATCGAGATCGAGATCCCGTTCCGCACGCTCAACTTCAATCCCGACAGCGACACCTGGGGCATCAACTTCCAGCGAACCGTGCGACGGAAGAACGAGGACAGCATCTGGATGGGTTGGGGCCGCAACCAGGGCCTCGACCGCATGACCAACGCGGGTCACGTCAAGGGCATCAACGACGTGACACAGGGCAAGGGGCTCGACATCAAGCCCTACGGGCTGCTCTCAGGCGAAGCCGCCGGCCGCAGCGGCTGGGACCGCGACCAGAACGCCGGCGTCGACCTCTTCTACAACCCGACCCCGGGACTGCGGGCCAACCTCACGATCAACACCGACTTCGCTCAAACCGAGGTCGATCAACGGCAGGTCAACCTCACGCGCTTCTCGCTCTTCTTTCCCGAGCGGCGCGACTTCTTCCTCGATGGCGCCACCTTCTTCGATTTCGCCAGCACCAGCGGCAACGGCCTGGGCACCGAACAGGTGCAGCCGTTCTTCAGCCGCCGCATCGGTCTCAGCGCCGACGCGCGTCCGCAGCGGGTGAACTACGGCACCAAGTTCACCGGCCAGGCCGGCGGCCAGGACGTGGGATTCCTGCACGTGCGCACCGGCAGCGACGACGACGAGGGGTTCGTCGGCGAGGACTTCACGGCGGCGCGCGTGAAGCGCCGGCTGTTTCAGCAGTCCTACGTCGGCGCCATCTTCACCAACCGGTTCGCGCACGACCTGGGCGCCGGAGCGAGCCAGACGGCCGGAGCGGATTTCCGCCTCGCCACCAACCGGTTCCGCGGCAACAAGAATCTCAACCTCTCGGGCTGGTTCCTCCATACGCGCCGTCCGGAGGTCACGACGCGGCGCAGCGCCTACGGCATCGCCGTGGACTACCCCAACGACCGCTGGTACGGCGGCTTCAACGCCCGCGAGGTCCAGACCCATTTCGATCCGCAGGTCGGCTTCGTCACCCGCCGCCACTATCGCCGCTACAACCAGTTCGTCGGGTTCGGTCCGCGGCCGCAGAACAGCGACGTCGTCCGCCGCGTGCAGTTCAACGGCGGTGTGGAGGTGTTCACCGACCTCCACAACACGCTGCTCGAGCGCACCGCGAGCGTCACGCTGGCGAACGTCCAGTTTCAGAGTCAGGACCAGTTCGCGCTGGACGTCTCCCGCAAGTTCGAGCGGCTCGACGCCCCCTTCCGCATCAGCCCGGGCATTACGCTCCCCATGGGAGGCGAGTACAACTACTCGCGCTTCGCGCTCTCGGGCCAGACCGCCAACCGGCGCACGCTTGCCCTCAACGGGCGTTTCGAGACCGGCGGCTTCTACTCGGGCACACGCCGCCAGACGATCGCCGGCCTCACGGTGCGGGCGCGGCCGGGCTACATCTTCAGTCTCAATGGCGAGTGGAACGACGTGGACCTGGCTGAGGGGCAGTTCACGTCGAACGTGTTCCGCGTGATCGCGGACTCGCAGTTCTCACCCTTCATGGCCATCGTCAACAACATCCAGTACGACACGGTCAGCCGCGTCATGGGCTGGCAGGCACGCTACCGGTGGATCATGAAGCCCGGGAATGACCTCTACGTCGTGTACACCCACAACTGGCTCGACGACCCGGTAGCGGGCCGATTCGCCTCGCTGGACCGGAAGTTAGCCTCTAAAGTGTTGTATACACACAGGTTCTAGGCACGATCCGGAGGGTGCCTGGTGGGGTATGCTGGATCAGCTGATTTTGGCAGACCCCCCCGCTGGCACAGCGCCGCGGGCGGTCGACCAAGTTGGTCAGGTCGACGAGTCAGGCGCCCGTTACCTTCTTCGCGACACCCTCATACCAGTGATCGCGTGCTGGTGCTCGGCAAGTCTCCTGGCCCGGTTCCCGGCTGGCGGCGACCCCGCCAGCCGGGCGCCATTCCTTCAAGGCTCCCGGCCAAGGCCAATCAGTGAACCGTTGCGCCGCCGGCGGAGGGCGTGGCACGCGCGGCGTCCACGGCCCGCTGAATCAGGCGCGTCAGGTCGCGCTCCTCGATCTCGAAGGGCCCGGCGACGGCGGCTCCGAGCGACAACTCGAGAGCGATCACGACCCCGCCCGCCTCGAATGGCGTCACGATCCAGCTGAAGCCTCTCAACGCGATCGGCCGGCTGGCATCCGCGCCGGGATTGCTCGCCTGGTCCATCGCGCGCAGCATGCCCGTCAACACGCCGACTACGTCGGTTTCGGTCCAGGCGCGCGGCTCGCGCTCCAGCGGTGGCAGAGGTAGCGTGGTGGCGTGATGTTCGCCGCGCAGCCAGATGTCGACGGACAGTGTCATGGGAGGTCCCGGGGCCCGAGCTGCGCGGCCAGCGCCTCCGCCGTGTGCACCGGCGTCTGACACGCGAAGTCGCGACACACGTACGCGGTCGCACGTTCGTCGCGCATACCCATACCCTTCACCCACGGTAGCACACGGCTCAGGGCGTCGCGGTGCTCCGTGAAAGCCGGCACCACGAGCGCTGAGGGGCGATAGACACCGCTGGCGGCCGCGAGCAGCGCAGTGGTATCGCCGGAGCCGGCGGCGCCGGCGATGACCACCTGAGGCACGCCGGCGTGGTGGGTCGAGAGCGCGGCGAGCATCATTGGCACCGCGCGTCCAAGGTGCTCGCGAAAGAGCGCCAGCGTGCGTTCGGCCCGTTCCACCATCGCGGAGTCGCCGGTCAAGTGCGAGAGCGCGAGCAGGTTCATCGCCGCCACTGAGCTCGCCGCCGGCTCGGCCCCGTCGTAGGTCTCCTTGAGCCGCAGGAGTACCGTCGGATCCTCGCCCGTCGTGCTGAACCACCCGCCTTCTGCCTGATCCCAGAACAGCTCGTCGAGACGCCGCTGCAGGACCAGCGCCCATTCGAGCCAGCGCGGCTCGCCGCTGGCCTGGAAGAGCTCGATGAGACCGAACGTGACGTAGGCGTAGTCCTCGGCGTAGCCCGGCACCGCGGCACTGCCGCCGCGGTATCGCCTGAACAGGGTGCGGCTGGCCGCGTCCCAGAGGTGACGCTCGAGGAATTCCGCCGCCCGCACGGCCTCCTGCGTGAAGACCTCTCCACCCGGCACCACCCGGCCGGCGCGCGCGAAGGCGGCCATCATGAGACCGTTCCACGCCGCCAGCACCTTGTCATCGAGATGCGGTCGCGGACGGCGGCCGCGCACGTCGAGCAGCACGCCGCGGCTGCGGGCGAGGGCGGCTTCCACGTCCGCCTCGCTCACGCCCAGGTCCGAGGCGATGTCGGCCAATCCTTTCGCGGTGTGGAGCAGGTTCCTGCCGGTGAACTCCCCCTGCGGGTCGGACGGGGCGTTACCGTCCGGCTTCACGCCGAAACGCTGGCAGAACGCCTCGGCATCGCCACCGAGCTGCTGGCGCAGTTCAGCCTCGGTCCAGATGTAGAACGCGCCTTCCGTCTTGTGGGCGGCCGGGTCGTGCGCGTGCTCGGGCGGCACGCTGTCGGCATCCTCGGCCGAATAGAACCCGCCGTCGGGATGGGTCAACTCACGACGCACATAGGCCAGCGTGTCCACGGCCACTTGGGCGTACGCCGCGTCGCCGCCGGCCTGCGCGGCCTCGAGGTAGGCGAGCACCAGCTGGGCCTGATCGTAGAGCATCTTCTCGAAGTGCGGCACGCGCCAGTCGCCGTCCACGCTGTAACGGTGGAAACCGCCGCCGATGTGATCGCGCATGCCGCCGAGCGCCATCGCCCGCAGCGTCGCGAGCGTCATGGCGAGCGGCGCGTCAGCCCCGGTGCGGGCGTGCTCGCGCAGCAGGAACAGCAGCTCGGACGGGCGCGGGAACTTCGGCGCGTTGCCGAACCCGCCCCGCCGGCGATCGAAGGCCGTCTCGAACTCGGCCACTGCACGGCCGAGCGCTTCCGGACCGGGCACGGCGTCGCCGCCGGCCGACTGGCCGAAGCCGCGCAGGCGCTCGATGATCGTCGCGGCCGACGATTCGATGCGCGCCCGATCCTCGCGCCAGGCGCGGGTCAGCTCTTCGAGAATCTCGATGAAGCCGGGGCGTCCCCATCGGCTGGTCGGAGGGAAGTAGGTCCCGCCGTAGAACGGTTGGAGCAACGGCGTGAGCCACACGCTCATCGGCCACCCTCCCGAGCCGGTGGTGGCCTGCACGAAGGTCATGTACACGCGGTCCACGTCGGGCCGCTCTTCGCGGTCCACCTTGATCGAAACGAACCCGGCGTTGAGCACCTCGGCCACTTGCGGGCTCTCGAAGCTCTCGTGCGCCATCACGTGGCACCAGTGACAGGTCGAGTAGCCGATGGACAGGAAGATCGGTTTGTCCTCGGCGCGCGCGCGTGCGAACGCCTCTTCGCCCCACGGGTACCACTCCACCGGGTTGTCCTGGTGCTGGAGCAGATACGGGCTCGGTTCCGATGCAAGGCGGTTGGGCACGAGGGGGACCGGCCTTTCGCGCCCGATCAGGCGCTGGGGGCCGGCGCGGGCGGGTGTCGCCGGGCCCGGTGGTGGGCGGCGGTGAATTCCACACCGTACATCAGAATCACCGACGAGACGTAGACCCACATCAGGAACAGCACCACCACCGCAATCGATCCGTTGACCATCTGGAGCTGAGCGTTGCGGCTGGTCATCCATGAAAACAGCTCGAACCCGCCGCGCCAGAGGACGCCGGTGAAGATGGCGCCCACCCACACGTCGCGAAACCGCGCGCGCTCGTTCGGCGCGAAGTAGTAGACGAGCCCGACGCCGAAGATGAAGAGGATGGTGGCGAGGTACTGCAGCGCCAGCGACCGGAGCGCGGCAATCCACCACACGCCGGCGAAGGTGGCGCCGATGGTCGTCGAATCGAAGAAGTGGCTGGCGCTCACCAGCAGCAGCCCCGCGATCATCACCCCGGTCGCGGCGGCGAACATCACGAACGAGGCCAGGCGGTGACGCCAGAATCCGCGCGGCTTGCTGACGCCCCACGCTTCGTTCACCGCGCTCATCAGCGCGCCGAAGACGCCGAGCGACCCCCAGACCAGTCCGAACGCGCCGGTGACGCTCAGCCCCACCGGGTGCTGGCGAAACGCGTCGAGCTGCTGGACCAGGAAGTCGAAGCGGGCCGGAAAGTAGCGGAAGATGAACGACAGCACTTCGGCGCGGGCGACATCGTCGGCCGCGAGGCTGCCGAAGACCGAGACGACGAGCAGGAGGAACGGAAAGAGCGACAGCAGCGCGTAGTAGGCGATCGCCGCGGCGTGGGTGAGGTCGTTACTGAAGAGCAGTTCCTTGAGCGCGCCCGCGGCGGCGGCGCCCGAGAGGCGGAGTTCGCGGACGGCGCGCAGCGCCAGCCGGCGGCTGAAGGACCGCCGGGCGCTGAGCGGCGCGGCCGCGTGGGTCACATCATGAGCCGGCACGCCGTCCGTGCTGGGTGGTCCGCGGCTCGCGCGGTACTGACGGCACCGTCCGCGGCTTGGCCCGTTGATCCAGGATCTGGTGCTTCTTCATCTTGCTGTACAGCGTCGGCCGATAGAGGCCGAGAATCTGCGCCGCTTCCTGCTTGTTCCAGTTGGTGCGCATCAGCGTCTGAACGATGGCCACCTTCTCGATTTCCGCCAGGGTGCGCTGCGGCGGAATCGTGAACTCGTCCACCGACGGCGCGTCGTCGCGAATCGATTCGGGCAGATCCCCTGGCGCGATGTCTCCCGTCTTGCACACGAGGATCGCGCGCTCGATCGCGTTCTCGAGCTCGCGCACGTTCCCCGACCAGCGGTTGCGAATCAGCAAATGGTACGCCGCCGGCGAGATCGCGCGCACACTGCGGCTGTAGCGCTCGTTGAACTTCGCCAGGAAATGATTGCACAGGAGCGGAATGTCCTCGGTACGCTCCCGCAACGGCGGCACCTTCAGCGTGATGGTGTTGATGCGGAAGTAGAGGTCCTCGCGCAGCCGGCCCTCGCGCAGGGCGTTGTCGAGGTCGATGTTGGTGTCGCAGATCAGGCGGAAGTCCACCCGGATCAGTCGGTCACTCCCGATGGGACGGTACTCGCGCTCCTGGAGCACCCGCAGAAGTTTGGTCTGAAGATACGGGGGCATCTCCCCGATTTCGTCGAGCAGCAGCGAACCGCCCTCCGCCATTTCGAACAGGCCGACTTTGTCCGCGGTCGCACCTGTGAACGCGCCTTTGCGGTAGCCAAAGAGCTCGCTCTCGATGAGCTCGTTGGGGATGGCGGCGCAGTTGATCTTGATGAACGGGCCGCGCACGCGGTTCGAGTTGTGATGAATGGCGTTGGCAATGAGCTCTTTGCCCGTGCCGTTTTCGCCCTGAATCAGGATGTTCGCGTCGCTGGCAGCCACGCTTTCGATCAGCTCGAAGAGGTCCTTCATCTTCTTGCTCTGACCGATGACGTTGCCGAAGCTGTAGCGGCCGCGGACCTGCTCCTTGAGGCGCAGGTGCTCGGCCCGCTCGCGGGTGAGTTCCACGGCCTTGTGGAGAATGTGGATCAGCCCGGCCTGATCCACGGGTTTCTCCAGGTAGTAGAACGCGCCCGCCTGGCCGGCCTCGACGGCGCGGGCCACGCCACCCTGGGCCCCCACCACGATGACCTGCGGCGCCTCGTCGATCTCCTTGAGGCGATGCAGCAGGGCTATCCCATCCGTATCCGGCAGCTCGATGTCCGTCAGGACGACGTCGGGGCGCCACTGGCGGAAGATTTCCTCACCTCTGGCGCCAATCAGCGCCGACCGGACCTCGCAGCCCTCGGCTTCGATCACGATGCGAAGCCACTCGGTCATGGCCGGCTCGTCGTCGATCACGAGCACGCGGCGGCGGCGTTTCGTAGCGATCGAAGACATAGTGGACATGTTTGGCGACGACTCCAGTGGCCGAATCTACCACGCAACGTCCAGAAACGATACGTTTCCGGTCCGACTGAGCAGTATCAAGACATGTGTAGTGAATTCAGACTGTTCAGCTTGCATTTTGGGGCCTGTCCTATAATCCGCGACTAACCTGTGGAGACCCTCCCGACTCACATCAAAACCGGAGCGGCTGAATTCGGTGCCAATCGTGCCCACATGGAGCGGCTGGTCGCCGACCTCCGCGCCCGGCTGCAGCGAGTGCGCGAAGGCGGCGACGAGCGCGCCATCCGCCGCCACCGGGACCAGGGGAAACTCCTGGTCCGCGAACGTCTCGAGCAGCTGCTCGATCGCGGCGCGCCGTTCCTCGAGTTGTCGCCGCTGGCGGCGAACGGCGTCTACGACGACGACACGCCCGGCGCAGGGCTGGTGACCGGCATCGGCCGGGTATCGGAGCGCGAGGTGCTCATCGTCGCCAACGATGCGACGGTGAAGGGCGGCACCTACTACCCGCTCACGGTCAAGAAGCACCTTCGCGCGCAGCAGGTGGCGATCGACAACCGCCTGCCCTGTCTCTACCTGGTGGACTCCGGCGGCGCGTACTTGCCGCTCCAGGCTGAAGTCTTCCCGGATCGCGAGCACTTCGGCCGCATCTTTTTCAACCAGGCACGGATGTCCGCCGAGGGCATCGCGCAGATCGCCGTCGTGATGGGCTCGTGCACCGCGGGAGGCGCCTACGTGCCGGCGATGTCCGACGAAACCATCATCGTCAAGGGCACCGGCACCATCTTCCTGGGCGGGCCACCGCTCGTGAAGGCCGCGACCGGCGAGGACGTGACCGCGGAAGACCTCGGGGGCGCCGACGTGCATGCGCGCCACTCGGGAGTGGCCGACTACCTCGCCGACGACGACGCGCACGCGTTGGAGCTGGCGCGGACCATCGTCTCGACGCTGCACACCACCAAGCCGTTGCCGGGCGACCGCACCGAGCCGGAGCCGCCGGCCCACGATCCGGCCGACCTCTACGGGATCGTCAGCGCCGACACCCGGCATCCCTACGACGTGCGCGAAGTGATTGCGCGGCTGGTGGACGGGTCGCGCTTCGACGAGTTCAAGCGCCTCTACGCGCCGACCGTGGTCACCGGGTTCGCCCGCCTGCACGGCTTCCTGGTGGGCTTCGTCGCCAATAACGGCGTGCTGTTTTCGGAGTCGGCGCTCAAGGCCACCCACTTCATCGAGCTGTGCAACCTCCGGGGAATCCCGCTCATCTTCCTGCAGAACATCACCGGCTTCATGGTGGGCCGCCAGTACGAGCGCGGCGGCATCGCCAAGGACGGCGCCAAGATGGTGCACGCGGTGGCCAATGCCACGGTGCCGAAGTTCACCGTCGTCATCGGCGGGTCGTTCGGCGCCGGCAACTACGGGATGTGCGGGCGCGCCTACGACCCGCGCTTCCTGTGGATGTGGCCCAACGCGCGGATCTCGGTGATGGGCGGCGAGCAGGCGGCCGCCGTCCTGAGCACCGTCAAGCGCGATCAACTGGCGCGCGACGGGCGCGAGCTCGGCGCCGACGAGGAGACCCAGATTCGGACGCCCATCCTCGAGAAGTACGAGCAGGAGGGTTCGCCCTACTACTCCACCGCCCGGCTGTGGGACGACGGTATCCTCGACCCCTTGCAGACGCGCGACGCGCTCGCCCTGGCGATCTCCGCCGCCTGCAACGCGCCGATGGCGCCGCCCAGGTACGGCATCTTCCGGATGTAGCCGTGTTCAAGCGGGTGCTCGTAGCCAACCGCGGAGAGATCGCGGTGCGCGTCATGCGCACGTGCCGCGAGATGGGCATCGAGACGGTGGCGGTCTACTCCGATGCCGATGCGCGCGCGCTGCACGTGACGGTCGCCGACCGCGCCGTCCGCATCGGCGGCCCCGCCCCCGCCGACAGCTACCTCGCGCAGGGCGCCATCCTCGATGCCGCACGCGCCACCGGTGCCGACGCGATTCATCCCGGCTACGGGTTCCTGTCGGAGAATCCGGAGTTCGCCGCCGCCTGTGCCGCGGCTGGCGTGACCTTCATCGGCCCGCCGCCCGACGCGATGGCCAAGCTGGGGTCGAAGACCGCCGCCCGGCGGCTCGCGGAAGCCGCCGGTGTGCCGGTGGTGCCGGGCGCGATCCCCGCCGACCAGAGTGAGGCCGCCATCGTGGAGGCCGTGCGCGGCGTCGGCTTTCCCGTGCTGTTGAAGCCGTCCGAGGGGGGCGGCGGCATCGGCATGAAAGCGGTGCACGACGCCGCCAGTCTGCCGCCGGCAATCGCCCAGGCCCGGCGCGAAGCCGAGGCCGCCTTCGGCGACGGCACGCTCTACGTCGAACGGCTGGTCACTCGCCCGCGTCACATCGAGTTCCAGATCCTTGGCGATCGACACGGGGCCGTCGTGCACCTGTTCGAGCGCGAGTGCTCGATCCAGCGGCGCCATCAGAAAGTGCTCGAGGAGACACCCTCGACGGCCGTCACCCCGGCGCTGCGGCAGCGCATGGGCGCGGCCGCCGTGGCGCTCGCCCAGGCCGCCGGCTATTACAACGCCGGCACCGTGGAGTTCCTGGTGGACGGCGCCGGTGACGGCGCCCAGTTCTACTTCCTCGAGATCAACGCCCGGCTCCAGGTCGAGCATCCAGTCACCGAAACGGTGACCGGCGTCGATCTGGTGCGGGCGCAGCTGGGCGTGGCCGCCGGACAGCCGCTGCCGTGGACGCAGGCGGAGCTGGCGCAGACCGGGCACGCCATCGAAGTCCGCATCTGTGCCGAGGACCCGCGCCAGGACTTCCTGCCGCAGGCAGGCGTGCTGGCCCTCTACCGCGAGCCGTCGATGCCCGGCATCCGGGTGGACTCCGGAGTTACGGAAGGCGCCGAGGTATCGGTGCACTACGACTCGCTGCTGGCCAAGCTGATCGCGTGCGGAGAAACGCGCGATGCGGCCCGCCGCCGGGCGCAAGAAGCGCTCGAGCGTTTTCCGATCCTCGGCATCCGCACCAACGTGCCGCTGCTGATCCGCCTGCTGGCGCACGAGCGGTTCGTCGCCGGCGATCTCGACACCCACTTCCTCACCACGGAGGCAGCCTCGCTCCTGCCTGAACCTGGCGCCCCCGCCGCCGACGCGCTGGCCGTGGCCGACGCGGCCGCCCGCACCCCAGTGACCGGTGCGGGCCGCACGACGCAGGCCGAGGATCCGTGGACGGCGTTGAAGGGGCTGCGTGTCTGATCCGGCCGCACCAGCCACGGTGACGGCGCTCGGCGCCGGACGCTTTCTCGTCGATCGCGATGGCCGGCAGCGCCTCGCGCACGCGGTGCGTGCCGCCGGCGCCACGTGGGTGTTCCTCGACGGCGACGTCACGGTCGTGGAACTCGCGCCCGCGACACGAGCCCGAGCGTCCGGGATCGACGATGCCGGATCGCTGTCGGCGCCGATGCCGGCCACCGTCCTGGCCATCGCCGTGCAACCGGGCCAGCGCGTAGCGGCGGGCGACGTGCTTCTCCGTCTCGAAGCGATGAAAATGGAGCTGCCGGTCCGCGCACCTCGCGACGCGACCGTGATTGCGGTAAAGTGCCGGGAAGGTGAGCTCGTGCAGCCCGGAGTGCCGCTGCTCGAGCTGGACGAAGCGTGACGACGCCCCCACGCAAGAACGCTGTCGAGACGGTTCCCGAACCGACCGAGGCCGATCTCGATCGGATCATGGAGTCGGTGCGGAAGGGCTGGACCGCCACCCTGACCGTACGCCGGCAGGCCCCTGACGATGTCGGCTACCGCGAGGTGTACGTCAAGCTCGATGGTCGCCGGCTGGCCATGCTGCGCTACGGCTCCACCATGACCGAGAACATCGAGCCCGGGCGGCACACGCTACAGGTGGACAACACGCTCTTCAGGAAGACGACGGAGTTCGTCGCCGGCGTCGGCGACCACCTCGTCTTCAACACCGCGAACCTCGCGGGCTGGGGCACCTACTCGGCCTGGGCGCTCATCATCGGGTTTCTCGGCGCCGGCCCGTTCTACCTCACGCTCGAGCGCGACGCGACCCCTGCCCCATCCAACGACGGCCCGGCATGATCGAGCGCGAGCTGGCTGAACTGCTGGTCGATCTGGTGGAAAAGGTGGGGTTGCTGCGGCGCGACCTGCAGCACCGCAAGGACCTCGAGAAGTACGAGGGGCGCGTCGCGCGTATCGAGCAGAAGGTGTCGGCGCTCGCCGAGCGCCTCTCGTCCGACGATCCGGAGCTTGCGAAGGCGCTGCGGACGGCGTGGCAACTGCCGGCCCGCAGCCTCGCCTTCCGCAACGCCGCCCACAAGAAGAACAGCGAGTCGTCGTCGTAGGAGCGGGTCTTCAGACCCGCCCTGTCAATCTTCCTTGCCCTCGGTGAGGTTCGACAGGTAGGTCTCGTAGCC
>Ga0173480_10000184_pt1 | contig 18176 bp, 15 predicted proteins | sample NitcycUS209509C1_FD_122622 | JGI IMG/M metagenome (GOLD analysis project Ga0173480, IMG submission 122622) | Soil microbial communities from Arlington Agricultural Research Station in Wisconsin, USA - Nitrogen cycling UWRJ-S209-509C-1 (version... | ecosystem: Environmental > Terrestrial > Soil... | reverse complement strand
GCGGACGTCGACGCTGCGCGGCATTGTAGGTCGTCTCGGTGACACCGTCTCCGCTGTGCCCGGCGACCCGCGCATATGTGGGATCATCGGGCACATGCCGACCGAAGGACCGATGATTCCTGCAGACGCCCCGCGATCCGTAATGCCGGAGTCAGCCGACTCGAGCGCGATGGTGGAATTCGATCGCGTCTCCATTGCGTTCGACGACCAGGAGGTCCTTCGCGACCTGAGCTTCACGGTTCCGAGGGGCAGCATGCGCATCATGCTCGGCGCCAGCGGCGCCGGCAAGAGTGTCATGCTGAAACTGATCCTGGGGCTGATTCGACCTGACTCGGGGCGCATTTTCGTGCACGGACAGCGCATCGACACCATGCCGGAGCGGGATCTCCTTCGTCTGCGCGCCGACGTCGGCATGTCCTTCCAGGAGATCGCGCTGTTCGACTCGCTCACCGTGTCGGAAAATGTCGGCTACCGGCTGTCAGAGGAAACTGACATGCCCGCGGCCGATGTCGAGCGTCGCGTCACCGAGGTGCTCCAGTTCATGGGACTCGGCGAGCATGGCGAGCGGCTGCCGTCGGAGCTCTCGGGCGGTCAGCGCCGCCGCGTCGCGATCGCCCGCGCGATGGCCGCCAAACCGAGCCTGCTGCTCCTCGACGATCCGACGACGGGGCTGGATCCGATCATCGCCACGACAGTCGACGACGAGATCGTCAAGCTCCGCGACCTGGAGCGTGTCACCTCCATCGTCGTCACGCACCAGATCAGAGATGCGTTCTACGTGGCGAACCATCGCGCGGTGCGCGGCCCCGGTGGTGACGTCCGGATCGTCGAGACGCCTGGTGGGCAGGCCGACGCCACCGACTTCCTCGTGCTGTATGACGGACGCATTCATTTCGAAGGGAGCGCGGCGGAGCTACTGGCGACGAAGGACCCGTACGTACGTGAACTGATGGAGATGACGCTGCCGCCCTGGTAACGAGCGGCTGGATGTGTCCCCCGCGGTCCGGCGTGCCGCCGGCGCAACGACTGTGGGCAAGCTTGTTCGGCCGGGTCAGCGCCCCTTGAGGGCATCACGCAGCTTGTCGGCGAGCGAGCCCAGCGGCGTCGCCGTCTCAGCGTCCGGCCTGGCAGCGTACTCGCGCAGTTCCGCCTGCTCGCGCTGCTGCGCCACCGCTTTCCTGCTGAGGCGAATACGGCGGCCACTGACATCGGCCTCGAGCACCGCCACCTCCACCTCGCTGCCGAGCGGAAAAGCTCTCGCCAGATCGGCATCGCGATCGAGGCCGGTCTCGGAGAACGGCATCAGGCCGGTGCGTCCTGGTGACAGAAACACGAACACGCCGAACCGTTCGTGGCGCTCCACCTTCCCGGTCACGATGGTGCCTGGCACGAGCGTGCTCTGAGGAGCCACCGCGCCAGCCGCGCGCGACGTTCCCTCCTCGACGGGCGCGAGCGCGATCCGCTTCTGTGCGAGGTCGACGCCGAGGATCTCGAACGGCGCCATCGTGCCGACCGGTAAGGCCTCGGCCCACCCACCGCGCCGTCCCGTGGGCGGGAGCGTGGAGGCGTGCGCCAATCCTTCGATGCCGGGCGCCAACTCCACGAAGGCGCCGAAATCCGCCAGCCGCGTCACGCGACCTGTCCGCACCTGGCCCACCTGGTAGGTCGTGCCGGCGGCGACCCAGGGGTCGTCCTGCAACTGCTTCAGCCCGAGCGAAATCCTCGCCGTGTCGTCGTCCACGCGCAAGACCTTGACGGTGATCGGATCGCCAGACGCGACGACTTCGCCGGGTGTCGTGACACGCGACCAGCCCATGTCGGACACGTGCAACAACCCCTGTATCCCGCCACCCAGATCGACGAACGCGCCGAAGTCTCGCACCGAAACCACCCGGCCAGCCAATACCGCTCCAGGCACGATCGACGCGCGAACCGCCGCCGCACTCACCTGCTGTTCTTCCTCGAGCTGCTTCCGCCTCGACACGACGATGGTCCTGCCGCCTTCCCTGTATTCGATGACGCGGAAGGCATAGGTCCTGCCGACGTGCGCCTCAGGCTCGGCCGTGCGCGATGTGTCGATCTGAGAGAGTGGACAGAAGGCGCGCTCGCGCGCGATCCGGATCTCGTAGCCTCCCTTGACGGTCTTCTCGACCTTGCCTTCCACGGCGAGTCCGGCTTGAAAGGCGTTCTCCAGCTCACGCTGCGTCGCGGCACTCCGGACACCGCGGCGCGACAGTGTGATGCCGCCACTGGTGGACACGACCACAGCCCGGATGCGCTCGCCTACGGACATCTCGAGGTCGCCATCGTCATTCTTCAGCTCGGCAAGGTCGATCTGCGCCTCACTCTTCCCGCCGACGCTGACGAAGGCCACGTCCGGACCAAACGCGACGATGGTTCCTTCGATGGTCTGGCCCTGCTCGAACCGACGCGGTTTTATGGATGCCTCGAACAGCGCCGCAAAGTCCTCTTCCTGCTCGCTCACAGTCTCTCCATCACTGCACTATCGGGGAGATCGGTTCCACGTATGCTCGAGCCGACAGTGCCTGGTCTCCAAGAGTAGCGCGTCGCGCATGCCGAGTGAGAGATCGAAGCGGCTCAGCGGCGCGGAGACTACTTGTCCCGATCAAAGGACCATACGAATCACCCGCACGAAACGGCTGCTGACCGTTCGTCAGGAACCGAGGAGGCTACGGTATCAGCTGTGCGCGCGTGAACTCCCAGCCTTCGCCATCCCGCAAGCACCGCACGTGTGTCCGTGCAGCGGCAAGGAACCAGGTCTGCTGCTGCCGTGGTGAGGGACGCGTGAACGCGGACGGCCTGAGCAGCACCACGCAGGCCGCGTGCTCGGGGTCGCGGACCGATTCGTAACGGATCATGTCCGCGCCCGCCTCACGCCCGACCGCGGCAATCGCCTGCGTGCGCCCGTAATCCGTTGGATGCATCCATACGGTCCGGTCGCGGGCGAAAGGAGGGCGTGTCAGGTCGATTGCACGCCCGCGCACCGCGCCGATGAAGGCGGTGTGCGGTACGGGCGGCAGTTCGGGCGTGTCGGGTGAGTCGAGGAGGAAGCGCAGCCGCCAGTACGCCTTCTCCGCCATCGCGGTGCGGAGCTCCTCGGCTCCGTACCAGGCGCCGGCGTCGAAGCTCGCGCGGAACCGCGAGTCCAGGCGCGGCCGATAACGGAAAGGCGTGGCGAGCAGGTAATGGAGCTTCTCGGTGCCATCCGGCAGTGGTGGCTTGCTTTCGTCCAGCGTCCGCTCGAGCACCGCCTGATCGGCAAGCGAATCGACGAGACGCATTGTCGCCGCCGCGTGTTGTGCCTCGACGACGCGCCAGAGATCGCCCGTGTATTCGCGAGCGCTAGAGGCGAGCGCGCGAGGCGTCCAGGTAGTCGACGACACGGGAGAGTCCAGCTGGATCCCTGATCAATTCGATGGGAATCCCACCCAGGCCGGTATTGGGTCCGCGCAGCCAGGCGCGCGCGGCTTCGTCCGAACCGACGATCGCATCCAGCGCCCGAAACAGCCGGACGAAGAGCGCCGCGAGTTGAAACGGCTTGGAGCCGACCGCCAGCATCTTCTGCCCGCTGGTGATTCGCGACATCGTGGCCGCGCTCACGCCGAGCACGTCGGCAAGCGTCGCTTGAGACACGCCGAGCAGCCGAGCGGCCCGAGTGGTGGCCAGCGAGAGGATGGCGGCGGGGTCCCTGGCGGCCTGGCGGGCCTCAGCAGCTTTCATGCTACAGAAACATTATCGCCATTTCGTTTCCTTTGCAAGATCGCCAAATTCCCGCGACATTCGCCCGCTCGCCACCTCCAGGGTGATCGACGGCTGCCGTGTGGCCGGCGCCGGGAAGACGCGCCCATGCCCGGACGGACAGGAACCGGCATGGGGTGACGCTTGTGGCTGGCCGTCGGCAGCGCGGCAGACGCTTTGTCACTTCGCCTGGTCAGCGGTGAGAATCAACGCCTCGCTGTAGGTGATGTCGATGCGATCGCCCGGCTTGACGTTCTCGAGGTTCTTCTTGTCCTGAATCGTCCTGGTCATCGTGTGACCATCGGCGGTGACTACGGTGATCGACGGCTCAGTGGGATTGACCGCTTTCACCGTCACGCTCGTCGTGTGCGATGCCCCGACCGCTCCACCGATTGTGGATTTGTACCGCTCGCCAGACGCCGCCGTGCCGGGTGTGGCCCCGGGCGCGCCTGGCTTTCTGACCTCGAATACGACGGCTTCCTGGTACGTCACATTGATCTTGTCGCCGACCTTCAGCTGGTTGAAGCGCACGACTTCCGGACCGACTGTAAACGTATCCTCATCGCCACTGGCCGCCCGCAGGGTGACCGATCGCGATTTCTGATCGATAGCGGTGATCGTCAGCGTCGCCTTCTTGACGTTCTGCTTCACTACGGGTGGCGGGTTCTGGCTTTGGGCCAACCCCACGGCAGCGCTGGCGCTGATCACGACGGCAAGTACGAGGGTTTTGAACATGGATTCTCCTTTTGTTGAGTTCTCATTCAGTCGAACGCAAGCACCATGCCGCCTGGGGCACCCACGCCACACCGCCGCTGCCGCACACCTCGCCGCGACATTCGAAAGATCTGAGAGGAGGCGCACGCCTATTCGCGACGCGACGGGGGATGTGAAGAAGAGACGCCCTTCGCGGGCTGAGTCGCCGGAGGGATCTGCCCGCTCGAAGGAGTGACCCGGACGCCGCACATGCGGCTTGGCACGGACTGCGTTCCAGCGTACAAATGGACTCGCCACCGAGAGGAAAGAAACCTGATGACACGGCTCGTCCCGACTTCGGTCTTTGTGGTTCTGCCGGTAATGTTGCTGTTGGCCTTCGCCAGGACCACGGAGCGACGTACGACACTCTTCGCGGCTCAGGCTACGCCTCCCGACGCGGTTGCCGCCGATCCCGCGCGGTATTCCGTGCTGTATGAAAACGACCTCGCCCAGATGATTCGGGTCAAGCTTCCCGCGGGCGCCAAGTCGGTCATGCACAGTCACCCTGCCGGCTGCGCGATCTTCTACAAGGCCGCGACGCTCAAGATGACGTCACCGACAGGCGAGATTCGAACACACACATATCGGCCGGGCGACGTGTCGTGCGGCGACGCCTACAGCCACCTTCCGGAGAATGCTGGAGCGGATACCGAGTTCGTTCAGGTGCATTTGAAGAACAGGAAGACGTTCGATCATCTGCAAACGGGGAGAAGCCTCGTCTATCCCGCTCGACTCACGGCACCGGATCCCATCGACGCAGACCCGACACACTACTTCGTCCAGTTCGAGAACGAGGTGGTGCGGCTGGCCCGCATCAAGGTCCCTGGAGGCGTCAAGACCCCGATGCACGCACATCTGGCCTACTGCATCGTGGAAATCCGCGACATGGAGACCGGCGTCAAGGCCGGAGATGCATCGTGCGGCAATGCCATGGCTCACGAAAGCCTCAACAACGCCAAAAGCGTGAATGAAGCCATCACGATCGAATTCAAGAATCGTGACAGCTTCAAACCTTGACGGCCGGTGCGCGCCGACGGCGCGAATAGTGTGACCGTCTTGCGGGGCCTCGCGAGGCGTGCGGTCGGTGCCGCTTACACTCCCGGCACGATTCGCAGATCCCGCACGGCGCCGCCGGCCAGCGCGCCGAGCGCGGCCTGATACGCGGCACTGTCATGCGTCGCGACCGCCGCGTCGACCGACTCGAACTCGATGATCACCGTGCGCTCGGTCACGCCGTCTTCGTACGACGTGGCGGCCATGGCGCGGGCCAGGAAGCGTCCGCCGCCCGACTCGATGGCGGGACCGGCAAGCTGCGCGTACGCGGAGAGTTTCGCCGGATCAATGATCTGGCGGTAACAGGCGATCCAATAGGCTTTGGCCATAGCGGCGCAGTGACCTCGTGAAGCCGGCTACCGTTCATCACGACGCCGGGAAGCGGATATCGTTTCGGCTTCATGTATACCGCAGCCAGCCCGTCTCTGTCCGCCTGCAAACCGCGACGGGGCGGAACATGTGAATGAAGCCATCACGATTGAATTGAAGAATCGTGACCGCTTCCGACCTTGAGCCGGCGCGGAGCCAGAGGAGAGGCGGGGGCCGAAGCCGCAGTGGGATCACGCCCCGGCAGGACGCATTCAGCCCGCCGCTAGCAGTTCCTGCACCAGGCACACGAGTCTATCGGGATCGACCGGTTTGCTGGCAAACCGCACCCGCTGATCATCGGGCGACACAGCAATGTCCGACGAGGTATCGCCGCTCAGCATGATCGCGGGAATAGCCGGTCCCAGCACCCTTCGGACTGCGTCAATCACATCCAGCCCCGTCTTGCCGCCCGGCAGATGGTAGTCGGTGATGAGCAACTCTGGACCGTCCGATTCGCCAATGACACGCAACGCCTGGTCCAGCGATTCTGCGCTGATGAGGCGATAGCCTTCGATCCGGAAGAAACGCTCGATCGAGACACGTACCGACGGATCGTCCTCGACGAGCAGGATCGTCGACCGAATTCCGACGACTGGACGCGGATGGCCGGTCCTGACGGCATCTCCGACCGGGCTGGTGGCGGCGTCGCCGGCAGGCACGATGAGCGAGAATCGGGAACCGCGGCCGGGCTCCGAGTCGACATCGACCTGAGTCCGGAGCAGCGCTGCCATCCGCTGGACGATCCCGAGGCCGAGACCGTATCCCTCGCGTCTCACGGTGGCGCCCACGCCGACCTGATAGAACTCGCCGAAGATACGTCCCAGTTCCTCGCGCGGAATGCCGATGCCGGTGTCGACCACCTCGAACCGGAACCCGTAACCCGCCGGCTGGCACCGCAGATCTACACGTCCCCGCGACGTGAATTTGATCGCGTTCGCCAGCAGATTGCGGAGGATCTCGCCCACCAGTGTCGGGTCGCTGCGGACCGCGATCGACCCCGTGGCGTCGACGTTCAGCACGAGGCCCTTACCAGCCGCGAGCCTCGAAAACTCGGTGCTCAGCTTCTCGAACAGCGGCCGTACCAGGAAGTCGGTCATCTCCGGCCTCACCACACCGGACTCCAGACGGCTGATGTTCAGGAGCGCATCGAGGAGGCGGGCCATGGTGTCGATTGCCTCGTCCTGCTGCCGGACGATCTGCCGCGCCGACGCGTCCATCTCGCCGCCGCGCAGGCTTCGATTCAGCATGGCCAGCGTCTGCACCGATTGCCGCAGGTCGTGGCTGGCGGCACGGACGAAATGGCTCTTGGCCTTGTTGGCGTGATCAGCGGCTTCACGGGCAGCAATGAGGTCGGCTTCGGCCCGCTTGCGCTCGATGGCAATGCCGGCCTGTCTGGCGTACAGGTCGGTGAGCCGCAACTCGCTCTCCGAGAACACTCGCGCCCGCACGAAATGCGTCGTGATCATGCCGAGCGGCCATCCGTCGGCGGTAAAGAGCGGCGTCGCCTGCATCGCTCGACTGCCGACCTGACGCGACAGGTCGAGCAGCGACGCGAACGCCGGATGGGTTTCGACGTCCTCGACGATCACGCGCTCGCGCCGGTCCCTCGCCATGCCCCACAACGCGACTCCCCAGATCGTCGTGTCGCGGCAATCGACCTCGGCAAAGCGCTCGAGAAACCAGGGTTGGAAGCCGCGATGAGCGGCAATGCGCAGCACTTGCGCCTGCGCATCGAACAGACGGACGCTGCCGAAGTCTGCCGCGTGAAGTTCCATCGTCGCGTCGAGAATTTCCTCGAGGAGCGTCTGCTGATCGTTGGTTGTGATCGCCGTCGTGCTGAGATCGTGCAACCGCTGCATGGCCGACAGCTCGGCGGCCAGCGCAGCGCGACTCTCCGTCTCGGCGGCTCTGGCCGCCTCCACCGCATCGCGCAACCGCGCTTCGGCGCGCTTGCTGTCCGTCACGTCGCGGGCGACCGACACCGAGCCGATCACGGCGCCGCCGGCATCGCGCACCGGTGCGGAACTGACCTGCCGGTGGCGCCACTCGCCCGTGCGCGGACTGCGAACGACCTGTTCCTCTCCCAGGATGACTTCGCCGTTGAGCGCCCGCAGCGGCGGCGCCTCGTCGAGCGGGCGCGGCGTACCATCAGCGCGCAGCACGACGAGGTGCGAGACGATCGACTCGACAGATAAGCCTTGCACCGACGCATGGTCGAATTCGCGAAGTGCCGCCGGGTTGGCGTAGAGATATCGTCCCTGCGGATCGGTGAAATACACCTCCTCGTTGATGCTGTTCAACGCCGCGAACAGCCACTCCTTCTCCGCGTTGAGCGCCTGAACCAGACGCTGCACTTCGCCCTCGGCGCGGGTGCGGCCGGTGATGTCGGTGCAGCAGGCGACGACCTCGTTCGAGCCCGATCGACACAGCCAGACATGGAAGTCTGCGTCGCCGAAGCTAATTTCGTAGGAGAAGGGCACACCTGACTGGATGACCTGCGCGGACTGCCCGGTGAAGCGTTCGGCCCGGTCCGGCGCCACCTCACTGATACACTTGCCCAGCAGCCTCTCGCGAGTGGTATCGAGGAGCCGCAGATAGTTGGCGTTGGCATCGACGTACCGCATTTCGACAATGCGGCCGTCCTCGGTCCGTACCGCCTCGAGCACGGTGATGAGATTGGTGGGATGCTCGAGCAGCGCACGATAACGCTCGTCAGCGGCCCGCGACGACGACATGAGCCTCCCTTGCCTCCCTGCAGGCGGAGCCGACTAACCGGGCGCGGGGGCCGCACTAGCGCCCTGGCGCGGTCTCCTGGATTCCCGTCGAGGTGGCTTGAGGATACCCGAACTTCCGGCGCTGCACGTAATCGACCGTCGAGATCCGCGCGCAGCTCCGCCCGGCGGCTTCAGATTCTCCCAGTATCAGGGGGTGTGAGACGATCAGGCGAATCGAGGAGACGCCATGGCCGACCACATCACTCACGAGCGCACCAGCGCCCCGACCCGTGTACTGGTAACGGGCGCGACTGGCAAGCAGGGCGGCGCGGTGGCGCGCGATCTGCTGGCCAGCGGCCATCGCGTCCGTGCGCTCACCCGCGATGCCGGGTCGCCCGGTGCACGCGCTCTCTCTGCGCTGGGCGCGGAGCTGGCCGTCGGCGACTTCACCAGACGCGCGTCGCTCGATCAGGCCCTCGATGGCGTCGATGCCGTCTTCGCGATGGCCACGCCGTTCGAGGCGGGCCTCGACGCCGAGACACGGCAGGGCGTGACGCTCGCCGATGCGGCGAAGGCCGCGAACGTCTTCCTGCTGTATTCCTCCGTCGGTTCCGCCGATCGACAGACCGGCATTCCGCACTTCGAGAGCAAGTACGCCGTCGAGCGGCACATCCAGGACATCGGCGTCGCGCATGCCATTCTGGGGCCGGTGTTCTTCATGGAGAACGCCACGACCTTCGGGCGCGAACAGCTGGCACAAGGCGTGTACGCGCTGGCGATGCCGGGCGATCGCACGCTCGCGCAGATCTCCGTGTCCGACGTCGGCGCCTGTGCGGCGGCGGTGCTCGAGGATCGACAGCGCTACGCCGGCCAGCGCATCGATATCGCCGGCGACGATCTCACCGGCAATAAAGCCGTCGAGATCCTCACTCGCGTGTCCGGTCGTCCGTTTGCCTATGTCGAGGTGCCCAAGGAGATGGTCCGCGCCCGCATGGGCGACGACATCGTGGCCATGTACGAATGGTTCGAGCGCGTCGGCTACGCGATCGATCGGACGGCCCTGCGGGCCGCGTTTCCCACCGTGCGATGGCATTCGTTCGAGGCATGGGCGGGTGAGCAGCCCTGGCGCGAGATCCTCGCGTAGCACGCCAACCGATTGCTCGGATCTCTGTCGGCAGACCGCCGGCGGCCGCCGCGCCCCTGCCCTGGGCGCATCGTGACCTCATTGGGAGAAACGCCGCTGGTCATCTGCCGCAGCGGGAACTCTGGTGAGCTGCGCTTTTACAAAGGCGGCGCGTTCGATGGTGAACGGCACGATGCCGGAGCGGCCGGCGGCGATCGCATCGAACCCCGGCAGCCAGTCGCGCGATTCGCGTTCGATCGCGGAGCGGATGGCCGGAGCGATCTCGCTCACCTGCGCCGCGACGCGGCCGGGCAGGAACAAACGGTCCGAGAATTCCGCCAGGCGCGCGAAATACCTGGCGCGGAAGCTCTCCACCGCGTACAGCCGCGTGAGGAACCGGTTGCCGCTCGACCAGGGACGGTCGATGGGCCAGTTCGCCGGTTCGATGCCGCGGTTCGTGGCGCTTGCGCGGTTGTTGCCGAATGAGAAGTCCTGATCCCAGGCGATGAAGTGCATCCGGCCGGTGTCCGGATGGAGCCAGGTGTAGAAGTTCTGCCCGTTCTGGAGCAGGCTGTCGTGATTGCCCAGCCATACGAGGACCGCGAAGTAGCGGGCGAAATCATCGAGATCGACGAAATCACCGATGCGCCTGGCGAACTCCTCATCGCTGGCGCCGGACACCAGGCGGCCGAGTGCGATGACTCGCGCCTTCTCCGCGTCGGTCAGGTCGGTCTTCGGATCGTATGACTGCTCGTAGGCGTTCCAGTCGGAGCCCCAGTCGGTGAACAGATCCTGCGTGGACGGCTTGAGGATGGCGCCCTTCCGGGTACCAAACCGCTCCTCGAAGAATGCCTCGTCGACGTTCTCGGAGACGGAATACAGACCGAGGAAGCGCGTGCCGCCCTCCCCCTCTACGGTGAGATGTACCTGCGCGTATGTCGTTCGCGGCGCGAGGGCACCCGCGTCGCGATACAAACGGTAGGCGAGCACCTCGTTCATCCAGCCGGGGTCGGTGACGTTGTTCTGGAAGTTGAGGGTGGTCAGCCCGGCCAGCTTCTGGCCTTTGACGTACTTGTTGAGGTCGACCTTCAGCGAGATCTTGTCGCCGCCGCCGCGCGTGGCGCGCAGGAACGAGCCGTTTCCCTTGAAGCGCAGTGCCACGTTGCGAAACGTCCAGTCACCAAGCTGCAGCGTGGCCTGCACGTAATCGAACTCGATGCCCTGGCGCGCCGCGACGCCATTGCGGCCACCTGCGGGTCCCAGGAAGCGGCTGCCGCCGCCACTGGACGATCCGTAGTGCGGCTGCATGGCCGCCCAGGCCTCTTTCGTCAACGTCAGATGTGCCGTCCAGACCTTGGCCGCCGAGAACAACTCCGCCGCGGTGATCTCGGTGACCGTCGTCGCTGCGGTGTCCTGCCGCGCCAGGGACGCCGTCGAGAACAGCGTCAACCCCAGGATCAGAGCGGCAGCCAGGCGCGGGAACGAACGGCGCATCTGCATGGACGAAGGATACGCCAGGAGTCGCGGACGGACGAAGAAGGCAACAGAGACGTGCGATATGCTCGTATCAATGACCCATTCCAACGTGCTCTCTATTCGTGCGCACTTCGTCGAACTGATCATGTTGATGACCGTCGTCCTGTGGACGGCAGGTTGTGGCTCCCCTTCCGGCGGCGCTTCCGAGTCCGGAGGCAAGAAGAGTTCCGGCGGGAAGCACGCCGTCATCGAGACCGACAGGGGACCGATCGAGCTGGAGTTCCTCGAGTCTGACGCTCCCAGGGCGGTTGAGAACTTCCGCCTGTTGGCTGAGCGCGGCTACTACGATGGGCTCACGTTCCACCGCATCGTGAAGGGCTTCATGATTCAAGGCGGGGATCCGAAGGGCAACGGTACGGGTGGCGAGAGTGCGTGGGGCGGGGCGTTCGAAGACGAGATCGCCGCAGACTCGGCACTGTATCGCGAGGGTTACCGTCGCGGGATTGTTGCCATGGCGAACTCCGGTCCGAATACGAACGGCAGTCAGTTCTTCATCATGCACATGGACTATCCGCTGCCGCCGGACTACGTCATCTTCGCGAAGGTGATGTCGGGCATGAGCGCCGTCGACGCGATTGCGGAATCACCTACACAACCGCGTGGTGAGGGGAGCGAGCCCGTCACGCCCCAGCGAATGAAGCACGTGACGATCAAGCCGTAGCCCTGGCATCGTCCGATGTGACGCCGCGGTCAGGGAAACGGCTGCGCGTGGACGTCCGCCTTGACTGAATCGACGTATTCCGGCAGGAACCAGCCTTCCTTGACGAGATCGTTCAACCGCTTCGACACCTTCGACTCGTAGTCGCTCTTGTTCTTGTAGAGCATCTTCAGCGTGGCCTCGGGCAGTGGCACTTCCGTGCCGGCCAGCTGACACAGGCGATCCTGTGCCTGCACCTTGCCCTTTCCCATCACGCCATAGGTCGCAATCGGCACATCCACCCAGACGCTGCGCACGCCGCCTTTCGCATTGCCATACTGGTCCAGCGCGAGCGGCCGGCTGTCACCGTCAGTACTGCCGCCGTGGACCTCGATCGGCGGCGCGTGCGGGGGCGTCTTCCCCTGCGCGATCCAGGCGATGAGATGCTGAAGACCGAGCGCGGTGAAGGCTCCGGCATTGAAGTCGGTCACCGGCAGCGTGCACGGATCGGTCTGGAACTCCGGCCGATCGCGCGCGTTGTTGTGCGGCATGCCAGCCACCTCATACAGGCGGAATCGATTGCCGGGCTCATCGCTGTCGGGCCGACGATACCTGTTGCCCTGCGTCGCGTACGTCACGACCTCGGTCTGCGTCGGCATCTGAATCATCGGCACGTCGACCACAGGCAGCGGCGTGTTCCCGAGCGTACTCGTCAGGAGGAACCCGTCGTAGATCGGCTTGCCGTCCGGCATCCGCTGCTCCGCATGCGCGGCCAGATAGGTTCGCACCGTGGCGCTCGATGCCGACGTCCCCATCAGCGTGACGCGCTTCACGTCATACGCGGCAAACGGACCGGCCTTCGCCTTAATCAGCCGTCCTACCTGCGCGATGATCTCGTTCGTCTGCCCCATCGCGATGCTGAGCGATGCGTACCGCTCCGCATTGAACAGCTTCATCGTGTTCGCGTTCGCCGGGCTGTGCACGATCTCGACGAAGAGGTGATGACGCGTCAGCACAGCGACCCGCGACCACTCGAATATCAGCGACCGTCCTCCCGCGTGCTGCGCTTCCGCGACCACAGTACCGCTGAACGACTTCGGATCTCTCGGCCGCCGGACGATGATCCGCGTCTGGTACGCCGCAGCCGCAGCAGTGCCGGAGACGAAGTACTCCTCGGTGACGTACGGGAAGTCCTCGACCTTCGGCGCGGTGGCGACGACGCTGACCGCGGGATTCGGATACATCATCCCTGGCCCGGAGACCAGCGGCGAGATCGTCGGGACTGGCGGCGTCGCGGCGCCGGCCACGACGGACGAGACGATCGCGAGAATGGCAATCGACGCGATGAACGGCGTGATTCTCATGCGCGGATCATAGCAACGAGTGTCGTCGATGGCTGATTCCTTCTCGATGGGGCAGGTGAGACAGCCGATGGCGCAGTGCGCCAGACGAGGCGGCAGTCTCCGGAAACCGTGGTAGCTTACGCGCCTGTTCCAGGCACGGATTCATCGACACGCCGAGCGAAGAGCGGCGAATATCGAGGCAACGATTCGACAGACCGGAGGCGAAGATGAGCCAACGGAATCTCGCAGCTGGCGTCGCAGTGGCGGTCGGCGTGACGCTGGGAGGTGTCTCGGCGTTCTCGCAGTCGCCGCCAGCCTCGCAGGGACCCGCTGGCGATGGATCACCTGGCTGGTTTCTGCAGGGTTCCTTTCCTGATCCAACCGGGCGGACGATCGTCGACCCAGACGGGCGCGTCACCGTGCCGGCACGCGGTCGGGGGACCGGCGCTTCGGCTAGCCCGGTTCCGCCAGACGTTGTGGACACGCCACCATGCCGTCGCTCTCCACTCTGCGGCAGGCGGGGTGGCGTGAGCCGGCAGTCGCTGCAGCGTGTCCAGTGGCAACAGACGTTGGGCTATACGTTCACCTATCCGTACGTCCTGCCCCCGGGCTTCGGTGGAGTTCCGGCCGTCGCGCTCGATTCGAAGAACAACCTGTGGGTCTTTCAACGAGCCGACGCGGGGAAGCCGCAGTTGTTCAAGTTCGACGCGGGCTACAGGCTTCTTCTGCAGGTCGGTCCGGACATCATCGGCTACCAGGACAAGGCGCATGGCATGGCGGTCGATGGCGACGACAACGTCTGGATCACCGCGGCCAATTCCGCCACGGTCATGAAGATCAATCCGGAGGGCAAGCTGCTGCTGACGCTCGGGCAGCGCGGCCGCCGAGGTGATTGGGACGAAGCGAGGGGTCAGCGGCTGCTCTGGCAGCCGGTGATGGTCGCATTTGCGCCCAACGGCGACGTCTACATCGGCGAGGGACATGCCAACGAGAGCCCCAACGACGCCGAGTCAGACGATCAGGCCAACTCCATCGGCGCGGCGCGGATCATCCATCTCGACAAGAACGGCAGGTTCATCAACCAGTGGTTCGGCAACGAGGTCGGGCCGGGAAAGTTCAGCTCGGCCCACGGACTCGCCGTCGATCCAACCACCGGCGACGTCTGGATCGGCGATCGCGAGGAGTACCGCATCGTCGTCTACTCGAGCGATGGGAGATTCCTGAAGACCCTGCAGATGAGAAACCTCGTGTGCGCGCTCTATTTCGATGCGCGCGCCAATCCGTGGATGGCGACGGGGCAGGACGGGCAGTTCCTGAAACTGGACCGCACCGGCAAGGTGCTTGGCGCAGTCGGGAATGGGATGGGTATCGGTCCCGGACAGTTCATCGAGGCCAGCTACTGGGCGATGGACAAGCAGGAAAATTTGTACGCGGGGGATACCAGTGTGGGTCGCGTCACGAAGATGGTAGCGCCCAGGTAGGCGAGCCCTAGGCCAGAGCGGTGAGGGCCGCCGGAAAATGCGGTGACGAACATGACAGTCAAGCACCTCTGCACACTCTTCGCGGTCGTACTCGGCACCACAGTGGCGAGTCAATCTGCAGTGACGATTCGGCACTTTGAAGCGAAGAATCTGGAAGAGACATCCGAACGCACGGCGAACGTGAGCATGGGCGATCTCGATGGCGACGGCGATCTCGACCTGGTGCTGGCCAAAGGACGGCACGAGCCGCAGCTGGACCGGGTTCTGCTCAATGACGGCCATGGTGGCTTCATTGCCACAAAGCTCGGGCCGACACCAGATCGCAGCTACGCGGCGGTGCTGGCCGACATCGACGGAGACAAGGACCTTGACGTGCTCGTCAGCAACGATGCGCCCGACCCAAAGGTGATCTATGTAAACGACGGCAAGGGCCGCTTTCGTGTCTCCGGCACGTGGGGCTCTCCGGAGTGGTCCACCCGCAACGCAGCTGCCGCCGACCTGAACGGCGACGGGCTGGCGGACGTGATCGCCGCCAATAGACCGGGGCCGAGCTATGCGTGCCTCAACGATCGCCGGGGCGGGTTCGTGAGTCCGTGCATCGCGATTCCCGTCGGCTCTGCGACGAGCATCGTGGCGGCCGATTTCAATGGCGACGGGTCGGTGGACCTTGCGGTGCCCTACCGCGATCGAGGCCAGAGCCTGATCTTCATCAACGACGGCAAAGCAAATTTTGCAAAGACGGTTCCATTCGGCCCCGCGGACGCGGTGGCGCGCGTTGCCACCGCCGCGGACTTCAACGGTGATGGGTCGATCGATCTCGCGGTCGGCGACGAGGCGGCCGCCTCGTTGACCGTGTACTTGAACGACGGCAAAGGGACCTTGTCGCCCACCTTCCACACCGCGGACCGCTCTCGGACTCCGTATGCGATTACAGCGGGAGACCTGAATCAGGACCGTAAACCCGAGATTGTGCTCGGATACATCCGCTCGGCCGCGTCCGTTTTCTTCAACGACGGCAGCGGGAGACATTTCGTGGAGACGCGCATTGGCGACGGCAACGGCGATGCGTATGGATTCGCCGTCGGCGATGTGAACGCCGATGGCCACCCCGACATCGCACTTGCCAAGGACGCCGCGCCTAGCGTGCTGTACGTCAGCGTCAAGTAGCGTTCTCACAAACGCTGGACACGACTCACCAGCGGAAGTACGCAATTCAAACCGGCGAGATGAAGCGACTCCAAGGGCCACAACAGTCACCATGGACAACACACGGGTCTATCGCATGGCGTTCGCGAGCGTCTATCCGCACTACGTCGCCAAAGCGGAGAAGAAGGGCCGCACGAAAGAGGAGTTGCACACCGTCATCCAATGGCTCACCGGCTACGATGAGAAGGCGCTGCAGCAGATCATCGCCAGAAAGACGGACTTCGAGACGTTCTTCGCCGAGGCCCCACGGATCAACCCGAACGTTGCGAAGATTACCGGCGTGATTTGCGGCTATCGCGTGGAAGCGATCGAAGATCCGCTGATGCAGAAGATCCGTTACCTGGACAAGCTGGTTGACGAACTGGCCAAAGGCAAGGCGATGGAAAAGATCCTGCGGAAGTAGCTCGCCGGGCTCACGGGACTTTGAAGTCGCCGAGCGCCGGCGGCGTCACGCGCTGTTGCCTGGGAACGGGCAGCTGCGGAATCCACGCGTAGGGCAGGCGATACGCGCGGTACACCGCGTTGGAAGCGTTGGCGCCGCTGAACATCGGGAACAGGTATTCCCAGACGATCTGGCCTTCCCTGGTGACTTCGAAGATGCGCCCGCCTGCGCCTGCGGTGATGAGAGTGTTGCCGTTCGGCAGCCGCTGGGCGCCGCTGATGTTCGTGCTGAAGAACCGCGGATTCGTGTACGACCACACGAGCTCGAGGGTCACCGGGTTGATCTCGAGCACGCGCGAGGTCGCCCGCGCGAAGGCTCCCCTGCCATCTGGCGCGATCGGGTTGGCAAACCCGTAGCCACTCGACCCGCCGTTGTCGAACACGAGCAGGTTGCCATCGCCAGGCAGCCCTTTCGGGATCAAGTGCGCGTGATGCTGGCCGATGATCTGCCGGATGGCGCGAAGCTCCTTCGTCTCGCTGAAATCGGGGCCAAGCCGCCAGACGATCGACCCGTCACGGGCGACGATGGCCAGCAGGCTGGCCTCGCGGCTGCTGATCATGACGTGATTCGGTGCGAACCGTCTGTCCCCCTGGTCGAACCACTTGTTCGGCCCGAGGAACGTCGCCGAGTTGACGTGAAGCCAGTCGTAGCTGGCGCGCGCTGCGTTGAAGGAAGCTGCGGCCTTGATCGCCGCACGCGCATCGGGCTTGAACCCGAGCTCGTCGATGTGGTCGCTCGCCACCCACTCCCAGGTGATGGCGCCGGTGGCAGCAACCTCGATGAGGCGATCGTCTTCGAGCACCACGTCGGCCACCTTGGGTTGCGAGCGAGTCGTGTGCGTGAGGACCAGCGTAGTGCCGCCGCTCGTGCCCGGCGTGCTTGCCGGCGAGTAATACCCCGACGGGAAGTCATCGCGCTGCCAGTCGTGATGCTGACGCGACGACCAGACCATGGTGCCTTCACGCGTCTTGATCTGCTCGTTGCGGGAAAACTGCCAGACGTCCTTGCCCTCGAAGTCCCGGAGCACCAGCTCCAGCGCTTCCTGGAACGGCGGGCGTACACCGTTGGCGGCCATGACGAAGCCGCCCGGCAGCACGCGAGCCGGACCGCCGGCGGAGTCGTTGAAGTTGTCCCACCGCTTGACGACCGTGCCGTTCATATCGATGACGAGCACCGCCGGCGTGCCCAGTGGCGAGAGCACGGTGAACCCGTTCCACGCGCGATCGGCATCGTAGATGGTCGTGCCGGTGGGATAGACGGTCTGCGCCGCCGGACGGGTAGCCAGCAAGATTAGCGCGACGACGGCCACAGAGGCACAAGTCAGTCGTGTCATATCGAATCGGCGCTCAGGCAGGTTGCGCCCCGCGGAGACTAATCGCAACGCCGCCACTGTTCAAGTGGGACGTCCTGCCAAGGTCGCTGCGTCACGGCAACGGCTGTCACGATGAATGTCGTGCTTTTCCTCCGCGTTTGCGCGCCTCTGTGGCCCGTCAGAGGCCCCAAGAATCCTTCGGCAGGCCTGCGCAATCCCGTCTTTCCCTACCTCTTAATTCCCCCGGTTGGTCCCGCCCGCCCGGGTGTAAAATCCGTGGTTGCCACGGGCTGGGCCGGAGTGTGCCTGCCGTGGGGAACTGGGTCCTGGCGAGCGAGACGGAGAGTCACGATGCACACCCGGCGCCTGTTCGGAACGTTCGGTTCGCTGTTCCTGTTTCTGCTGGCCCTGTACGTCGAACCTGGGCGCGCAGCGGGAGACAGCGCGG
>Ga0173480_10000182_pt1 | contig 18218 bp, 19 predicted proteins | sample NitcycUS209509C1_FD_122622 | JGI IMG/M metagenome (GOLD analysis project Ga0173480, IMG submission 122622) | Soil microbial communities from Arlington Agricultural Research Station in Wisconsin, USA - Nitrogen cycling UWRJ-S209-509C-1 (version... | ecosystem: Environmental > Terrestrial > Soil... | reverse complement strand
CTGCCGGAGACCGAATCGCTCGGCGCCGACCCGAAGATGTCCCTGATCCGCCTCAATCCGTAACGGGGACGGGTGGGACAGGTAAGACGGGTGGGACGGGTGGGAAAAGCTCTTACCGGTCCTACCTGTCTCACCAGTCCTACCTGTCCGGAGTCTTGTACATGATCGACGCAGCCATCGTCGGCCTCGGCTGGTGGGGCAAGACGCTCGTCGAGTCCGTCCAGGGCTCGAGCGACCAGATCCGTTTCGTCGCCGGAGCGGTCCGCGCGCGCTCGAGCGACACGGCGAGCTTCGCCCACACGCATCAGATGAAGCTCGCCGACAGCTACCAGGCGGTGCTGGCCGATCCGTGTGTCAAGGCGATCGTGCTCGCGACGCCGCACTCGATGCACGCGCAGCAGGTGATGGCGGCGGCGCGCGCCGGCAAGCACGTGTTCTGCGAAAAGCCGTTCGCCCTGACGCGGCTCGAGGCGGAATCGGCGGTTCAGGCCGTGGACCGGGCGCGGGTGACGCTCGGCCTCGGCTACAACCGGCGCTTTCATCCCGAAATGACCCGGCTTCGCGAGCGCATCCGCTCCGGCGGCCTCGGCACGGTGCTGCACGTCGAGGCGACGATGACGTTTCCCAACGCCCTCGCCCTCGCGGCGGACGCCTGGCGCGCCGACAAGGAGGAGACGCCGTGCGGCGGCTTGACGCCGATGGGCGTGCACGCCATCGACGGGATGATCGATCTCTGCGGGCCGATCGAGTCGGTGTACTGCCAGAGCACGCGGCGCGTGGTCGCCGTCGACAGCGACGACACGACGTCGATGCTGTTCCGGATGCGCAGCGGCGTCTCGGGATATCTGAGCGCGATGACGGCGACCGGCCCCGGATTCAGCTTTCAGGTGTTCGGCTCGAAGGGCTGGGTGCGGCTCGAAGGCATGACGCACGTGGCCGGCGCGTCGTCGGACGAGCGCCGCACGCGGCTCTTCGGAGCCTGCCGGTTTCAGCCGGCGAAAGGACCGGTGGAGGTGTGGGAAGCCGCGCGTCTCGACGTCACCCGCGCGGCGCTCGAGGCGTTTGCGGTGGCCGCCGAGGGCGGCACGCCGTTCCTCATCCCGACGGAAGAGATGATTCACGGCGCGTCGGTGACCGAAGCCGTGGTGCGTTCTGCCGCGTCTGGAGTCGTGGAACGCGTAGCCTGACGGCTCGCGGTTGAGGCGGGTAAGGCGAGTAGGGCGGGTAGGGTCGGGACGCTCTTACCCGCCTTACCGCGCGAAGCGCGGCCTCACCCGCCCCACCTGCCCGAGAGGCGAGGTAAAATCGGAGAGCGTCCTCCCCTGGGGATCGCCGTGGGACTGCAGCCGCTCCGTGTCCTCGTTGTAGACGATCAGGCCGACAGCGCTCAGATGCTGTCGATCATCCTCGAAGACCGGGGCCACGCGACACGCGTGGCGGCGGACGGCCTTTCCGCTCTTGCATTGGCCGAAACCTTCCAACCGCACGTGGGTCTGCTCGACCTCGGGTTGCCAGGCATGAGCGGCCTGGAGCTCGCGGCGCGTCTGCGCGCGGTACCCGGGTTGGCGCACGTGCGGCTCGTCGCGGTGACGGGCCATGGCAGCGAGGCCGCGCGCGCCCGGACCCGCGACGCGGGGTTCGATGAACACTTCACGAAACCGGTGGATCTGCGCGCGCTGACGGCGCTGCTCGACTCCGCGCGGCAGTCGCTCTGACGCCGGCGGCCCAGGGCTCGGGACGGCTCAGGCTTCCGTCGTTGCGGCTTCCTGCCCTGCCGCGGCCGGCGCCACGACGTCCGAGGCGATCACGTGACCGGCAGTGCGGTACTCGCTGAGCCGGTTGTAGAGCGTCTTCAGGCTGATCCCCAGCACTTCCGCCGCACGGTTCTTGTTCCCGGCGCAGAAGCGCAGCGTGGCCAGGATGGCGCGGCGCTCGATGTCGGCGAGCGACGTGCCGAGCTCGACGCGCAGCATGCCGCCGGCCGGCTCGTCGACGCGCTGCGGCACGGCGCGCGTCTGCAGCACGGCTTCCGGCAGGGAGTCCACGTCGATCATCTCGTCGGCCAGGATGTAGGCCGACTGCACGACGTTGCGGAGATCGCGGACGTTGCCCGGCCACGAATAGCGCGACAGCGCCTCGACAGCCGCGGCGGTAATCCCCTTGCGCACGCCTTCTTTCTGCGCCAGGTCGTCGAGGAAGTGGCGCACCAGCAGTTCGACGTCGTCGGGGCGCTCGCGCAGCGGCGATACGTTCATCTCGAACACGCGCAGGCGGTAGTAGAGGTCCTCGCGCATCTGGCCGGACGAGATCGACTTCAGCACGTCGCGGTTGCTGGCGGCGAGAATGCGGACGTCCACCGAGATCGGCTGTTCGGCGCCCACCCGGAAGAAGGTGCCCGACTCGATGACGCGCAGCAGCTTCACCTGCAGTTCGAGCGGCATCTCGGTGACTTCGTCGAGGAACAGCGTGCCGCGGTGCGCGCGCTCGAAGTAGCCGCGGTGGCGCCGGTCGGCGCCGGTGAAGCTGCCGCGCTCGTGGCCGAAGAGCTCGCTTTCGAGGAGCGCGGCGGAAATGGCGCCGCAGTTGACCGGCACGAACGGGCCGTGCCGGCGGCGGCTGAGCGCGTGGATGGTGCGGGCCACCACGTCCTTGCCGGTGCCGCTCTCGCCGCTGATCAGGACGCTGGCGCTCGACGGCGCGATGCGGCCGATCAGCTCGAACGTGCGCCGCATGTTGGCGGAGCGTCCGACCAGGAGCCCGAACTTGCCGGACTGATCGCGCTCGGTCTGCAGGTTCTTGATTTCGTCGGGCAGTTGCCGCGTATGGGCGATGTTGCCGAGGATCTGCCGCAAGCGATCGACGTCCACCGGCTTGGTCAGGTAGTCGGTGACCCCGCGCCGCAGCGCTTCCACGACGGTGGAGACCGAGGCATGGCCGGTGATGAGCACCACCGCGGGGGCGCGAATGCCTTCGATGCCGTCGAGCAGGCTCATGCCGCTTCCGTCCGGCAGGTTCAGATCGAGCAGCACCACGTCCGGCATCTGCCGCGCCAGCGCCGCCTTGGCTTCGTCGAGATTCGGCGCCGTGGATGCGGTGAAGCCCTCGGCCTTCAGTACCTCGGTGAGCGCGTCGAGGGTGTCGCGGTTGTCGTCAACCAGCAGTGCGTGCGGCATGGGGGCTCCGGGTCAGCGGACGGTGAGCCGCGTGAATTCCAGCGTGAACGAGGCTCCCTGTCCGTTGCTGCCCCGATGGTATGCGATCCGGCCGTCGTGCGCGTCGACGATCGCCTTGCTGACGGACAGGCCCACCCCAAGGCCGTCGGCCGTCTGCCGCGGCTGCCAGGGATCGGACCTGATGGTGTCGGACAGCCCCGGACCGCTGTCGCTGACGCGGACGCGCGCGACCGGACCGTCAACCGCAACCTGGAGGTCGAGCGTGCCGCCGTTGGGCATGGCGTCGAGCGCATTGATCACCAGGTTCACCAGCGCGTTCTGCAACTGGGCCGGGCAGGCATCGATGAAGACCTCGGTCTCCGGGGTATTGATCCGCACCGTGACGCGCTGCCGCGCTGCACGGGCACCGATCAGCAGCCCGATTCGCTGGCAGCAGGCGCAGAGATCCAGCCGCTGCCAGCCTTCGTCGTCGCGGGCGTGTGCCCGGAGGACGCCGTCGATGTAGGTGTCGAGCCGTTTGAGCTCCCGCCGCATGACGTCGCTGCTGCGGGCGGCGAGCTCGAGGTCTGCCCGGGTGGGCTGCCCGGTGGCGGCGACCCGGGAGAGCAGGGCCAGATTGAGGGTGACGACGTTCAGCACGCTCTTCAGCTCGTGGCCGAGGTCGCGAGAGACGGCCGAGACGCCGCGGTGCCGCGAGGCGTCCCGCATCAGCGTCTCCAGCCCTTCCGTTCCCGACGTCTGGCGCCAGGTATCCCGGTTGTCCTGCTGCACTCTTACCTCAGGCCCGATCGTAGACCGGTCGGCCGCGCCTGCACGAGCTGCCAATGGCAGCTCATCTTTTCGAGAGTACATGGTCATTTCGCGATGGCCTGCAGGTTACGGTTTGTAAAGTGTTCCACGCTGAAGATGGTTTTGGGCTTTGTTGCAAGCCTCCCGCCAACTCATGGAGTGGCGGGAGGCCTGGCCTGATCGTGACAGGCCCGGATTCAGCGTTCGCGGGCGGCCAGGGCCACCGCCACGTCTTCGAGCCGGTCGTAGCTGATGGCCGCGCCCCGCTCCATGCCGGTCTGGAGCACCATGTCGCGGACCTCGACGGAGGGGTAGCTGACCGTCACCGTGATCCGCGTCTTGCCGCCTTCCTCGGTGAGGAGCGCCGTGACGACCGACTCGACGTCGGGGAAGGCTTCGAAGATCTCGGTGTAGACGGCGCGCCCGGGCGGCTCGAGCTCCCGGTAGACGCCGTGGAACGCCGCCTCGCCCGAAGGATGCCGGTTGACGAAGCGCCAGCGGCCCCCGGGCCGGAGATCGATCTCGCAGATCGGGACGGAGTACCCGTCTCCGAGCCGGCCCCACCACTCCCGGACATGTTCGGGCCGGCTCATGGCTTCCCAGACGAGGTGCCGTGGCGCGTCGAAGAGGCGCGTCATGCGGATCTCGCGCTCCGAGGGGGTGGTGACGGTGAACGTGTCGCTATTTGCGGCGTGGCTTGCGGGCATGTCGGCTCTCCTTGGCTTTCAGGGTGTGCAGGTAGGATTCCAACCGATCGAAACGCTGCTCCCACATCGCCCGATATCCCTCCGCGAACGCCGCCACCTGTTTGAGCGGGGCGGGATCGAGACGGCAGGGGCGCCACTGCGCCTCCCGCCCGCGCGCGACGAGGCCGGCACGCTCGAGCACCCGCAGGTGCTTCGAGACCGCGGGCATGCTCATGTCGAAGGGTGCCGCCAGTTCGGTGACCGAGCACTCGCCCGACACCAGCCGGGCCAGGATGGCTCGGCGCGTCGGGTCGGCGAGGGCGGCGAAGGTGAGACTCAGCTGATCGGTGGGCATGGTTGAACCAGTCGCGTAGCAAACCAATCGGTTATTTAACGCAATAGTTAAATACAACGTGGCGCGGGTGCGTGTCAAGGCGCTCGCGAGTGGCCGTTGCTGTCGCCGTCGGATCAGCGCGCGGCGATGGCGGTCCACGCCGCGGCCGCGCGCTGCCGGATCAGTGGGAGGTCCGGCGCCAGGACCAGTCGCTGCTGGACGAGGGCCCGCGCGGCGCGATCGACGCGCGACAGGTAGTCCTGCTCGCTCGCGTAGCGCTCGGCGATCGATTGGCGCGCGTCGCCGGATTCGAGTCGCGCCTCGCGCGTCCGTGCAAACGGCACGAACGCGCCGACCAGTCCCGCCAGGTAGCGGAAGCCGGCCAGTTGCGGCTCGGTCACGTTCCACCCGGTGTGGGTGCCGAGCGGCACCGCGACCTCCGGCAGCGCGACGCCCCCGACGTCGTTGCCGTCCGCATCGACTTGCGGGACGAGCACGCGGTACGGCGCACCCAGCGTCGGCGGCTCCCGGGTGATCACACGCGTCTCGCCGTAGTCGCGGCCGAAATCCATGCGCCAGACGGGTGGCAGGTAGCTGGCGAACGGCAGCGATGGTATCCGCGGGAAGGCGACGGTCTCGCGCGCCACCAGTTCACGACCGGCAATCGTCGGATAGCGGGAAGGCGGCGGCTCGGTGCCGAGTCGCACCCAGTCGTCGAGCGCCACGAGCAGGGCCCGGAGCACCCAGCGCTGCTCGGCGAAGTTGAGGTCGTGGCGAAAGCGCTGACTGCCGGTGCTGCGCAACGGCGGCAGCGGGCCGGAAGCGTGCGGCGTACCGGCAAGCAGATAGAGCCGCGACGACGGCTCGGGCGGCAGATCGGCGAGCCCGTCGTCGGTCGTGTGCGTCAGCGAGCCCGCCCGGGCCCAGTACTCGGTGGACGAAAAGGTGTAGAGGATCTTCGGCACGACACCGTCCACTCGCGCCCGCGCGAGCAGGCCGGCGTCGGTGAACGGCGGCACGTCCACGGGGCGCAATACCGAGAGCACCGAGTTGCCGGCCTGACCCGGCATCGCGAAGCGATGGTTGAAGCTGCCGCCGCCGGCGCCGGCCGACGCGATTAGTAGGCCGTCGAAGGCCGGCCGGCCGCGCTCGTCCTGGTTGAACCCGTCGCGGACGAACTCGCGGAGCAGCCGTGCGCTCTGCGAGTAGCCGAACCCGATCACGCGTTCGACCAGGGCCGGCCGTTCCCGGAAGGTCTGCTCGGGGCCGCCGCCGCCAAACTTCAAATAAGAGGCGAAGTCGCGAATCGCGGCCAGCCCGAGCCCCGCGACCGGCGATCCTTCGGCCTCGTAAACAGCCTCGTAGAGACCGGCCTCGAACCCCGCGGGCAGGCGTACGGAGCAGCCGTCGGGACCGAACTGCCAGCGGTCCCGCGGCAGGAGTTCGGCCGGGGCATCGAACGCGCGGCGAAACGACAGGGCGGCCTCGGGCTGGAGCGGATTGCGCGCGCAATACTGCAGCGCGAAGCCCGTGTAACGCGGGCCGCTGCCGTCCTCGATGTAGCTGGCGCGGACGACACCGCGCACCGGCGCGACCGGTGTCTCGAACGTCAGCCCCTGGGCCGGCTGCACGTCGAACTGCCAGCCGAGGAACGCCGCCGCAAAGCCTTGCGTGAGCACGAAACGGTCGCCGAGGTCCCACTGCTCGGGGGCGAGATCCCGCTGGCGCGCCGCGCTCATCAGCCCGAGCGATTGGTCGCGGCCGCGGTTGACGACCTCGAGAAACACGGTGCCGCGCGCCGCGGTGGAGGACTTGGGCAGAAAGAACAGGAGATCCGCCGCGAACTCCACCTTGCCGGCCGCGTTGGTGGGCACGCGTTCCAGATCGGCGATGCCGCGGTTGGCGCGCAGCGCGGGATCGACGGCGAAGTGCACGCGGCCGATGATGCGCTCGTGGCTGCCGTAGTCGTCGCGGCGGCGCACGTCGATGCGGACGACTTCGGCCGCGGCCGACACCGCGATCTGCAACCCGACCAGGGCAAACGCGGCAGAGCGGAGGCAGCGCACGCGCTGGATCCTACCGCCGACGCGGCCGGTTCGTCAGCGGTCGAGGTGATTCGGGCACGGCGCTTGAATAGCTACGGCTCATGAATCCGCCTCCTCCATTCGAGATGCCTGACGATCCCGAGGACGAGTTCCAAGGCGACACGCACGCGCCCGACATCGTCGGCCCGACCGGCGAGGAAATGCCGCGGGCCACGCACGCCGAGGTGCACTCTCAGCCTGAAGTGCGCGCGCTGGCGGCGCGGCCATCGGGGCCCGAGCGACGAAGCTAGCCGCCGCGGGCACAGCGGCGACGGAGGAGCGGGCGTATGGCTTCCATTCACATCGAGTCGAAGGTTGCCGTGAGCGCGGACACGGCTTGGAGAGCGTTGCGCCAGGTTGGCGACGCCGACAAGCTCTTTGCGCCCGTGCTCGATAGAGCTGAGCTCCACGGCGACATGCGAATGGTGCATTTCACCAACGGGCCGATGCTGCACGAGCGCATCATCGACGTGGACGAGCCGAATCGTCGTGTGGCCTACAGCGTCCTCGACAGTCCCGGACTCACGTATCACCACGCCGCGATGCAGATTGTCGACGACGGCCCGCAACGCTGCCGCTTCGTCTGGACCACCGACTTCCTGCCAGCCGAATCCGCCGCCAGCCTGCGGCCGGTCATCGAGGCGGGCGCGCAGGCCCTCAAGACCAACCTCGAAACCCAGCGCGACCGTTCTGTCCCGGCACACGCCTGAGACCCAGCCCAACAAGAGCTGATTACTAGGCGCCACACCCGATCCAAAGGTATGACCATATACCTTGCGTAGCAAGATATATTGCGATACCATCCTGTCGTGGCCAAGGACTCCAGCCGAGCCGACGACCGCGCTGGCATCGAGCGCGAGCTGAAACGGGGGTCCATCGAGTTGATCGTGCTGCACCTGCTCGCGTCCGGCGAGGCCTACGGATACGAGATCGTGACCAAGCTCACGAGCCGGACCAACGGCGCGCTCGGGGTCACCGACGGCACGTTGTATCCCGTGTTGTATCGCCTCGAGCGCGCGGGCTTCGTCGTGGTGCGGTGGGAGACGCCGGCGCGCGGCGTGCCGCGCAAGTACTACCAGCTCACCGAGGCCGGCCGCGACGAGCTCGGCCGCCTGACGCGCGAATGGAATGCGTTTGCGAGCGCGATGGCCCAGTTGCTCGCACAGAAGGAGCACCCATGACCGGCGACCGCTACATCCAGTCTGTCATCGACTTCGTCCCGTTCGGCCTGCCCGTCCGGGAGCAGATCGCCATGGACCTGCGATCGCACATCGCCGAACGCCTCCAGGAAGGGCGCCCGCTCGACGAGGTGCTGCAGCAGCTCGGCGATCCGCTGACGCTCGCCGAGTCGTATCTTGCGGCGGTGCCGCTGCCGGCCGCCACGGTGGGCCGGCGCCTGACAGCCAAGGTCATCGACGGGATACTGGTCTTGGGCCCCATCGCGGCGATTGCCGCAGCGGCCTTCACGCTGCTGCCAGACCCCGCGGCCTACGTCGCGCCGATCTTCGCGCCCATGGGCGGCCTCATCGCCTTCAGCGTTTATACGGTGACGACGGAATATCACAGCGGCCGGACGCTCGGAAAGCGGATGATGGGTATCCGCGTGGTCCGCGAGTCTGGGGCACGCATCGGGCTGGGGCAGTCCTTCCTGCGTCAGCTGCCTTTCTTCGGAGGCTTCTTCTTCATCGATGCGCTGTTCGCGCTTTTCACCGAGCGCCGGCAGCGCGCGTTCGAGCTGCTCACCAAGACTCGCGCCGTCGCCTTGATCGTGGTGGGGCTGCTGCTGTCATGATCGGCCGCTGGCGAGGTGTCCGAGCGTGTACGCGCAGCGCGCGTAGCCTTCGGCTGCGGCGGCAGTGAGCACCTCGCCGGCGGCGCGGGCGATCGCGGCGTAGTCGGTGAGGCCGTCTTCACGATGGAGGGTGGCGGCCACCGCCTCGAAGAGCGTGAGCGACGAGACGAGCTTCCGCGCATCCACGTCCGATCCCATGAGCGCGCGAAGCGGCCGCCCGCCCGTCGTCACCTGCTCGGCCACCGCGGCGGTAATCGTCAGCAGCCGCGCTCGCAGCACCGGGTCGCGCACGTAATCGGCGGCGGCGGCCGCGTCCGCCAGCGCATACGCCTGCGACATCGCGGACGCGCCCAGCCCCTGGAGTTGGGGAAAGACGTACCAAATCCAGTGGCCACCCTTGGCGCCAGCCCGGATCTCCTGCAGCGCCGCCTCGAACCCCGAACCGGGCGCGTCCTGCGCTGCCCGGAACCTGTCCAGCTGTCCCATCGGTGAATTGTCGCCGACGTATTCCCAGGGACCTCCCGGGTACGCGCCGTACGGCCGAGCCGGACCGCCAGGATGAGGCACAAATCGCTGCGCATCATCTGTTTGCAGCGTCCTCGCAATCCGATAAAATCGTTGAACGGGACGGCGTTCGAACCGCTCGAGCGTCGTTTCGTTCCTACACAAATTCGAGCCGATGGCCCGCCGCCCTGCGGCGGTGTTCCACTGGGCTTCTCGTCGCGTTTAGGGGAGTACTGTGTTCGGACGCAAGTTGCCTCGCCCCCGCCTGATCTGGATCGCGGCTGCCGCGATCGCCCTCACCGTCGCCATCGCCGGTGGCACGGCCCTCGCGCTCCGCTCGTCCACCCCCAGTGTGCCGTTCTCGACGTTCCTTGGCGACGTGCAAGCCGACCGTGTCAAGGTGCTGCTCGTCGACGCTGACACGTTCACGTACCTCCGTCGCGACGGTGTTCAGTTCGAAACGCTGGCGCCGCAGGGCTACATCGCCTCGACTCCGGCGTTCGTGCCGGGGCTGGTCGCCCGTGGTGTGCGCTTCGACGTGGAACGCGTGGCCGCGCCGACCTCCGGTTCCACCCTGCTGGCGCTCATGCTGCTCGGCTCGGGGCTGCTCGTCCTCTTCGTGCTCCGCCACCAGATCTCCGGCCGCGTACCGACGTTCGAGAAGCTGACGGCGATCGATCCGGAAGGCGTGACGGTGACCTTCAGCGACGTCGCGGGCGTGGACGAGGCCAAGGACGAAGTGCGGGAGATCGTCGACTTCCTGAAGCAGCCGGGACGCTTCGCGTCGATCGGCGGCCGCATTCCCCGCGGCATCCTGCTCGTCGGGCCCCCCGGGACCGGCAAAACGCTGCTGGCACGATCGATGGCGGGGGAGGCGGGCGTGCCCTTCATCTCGGCGAGCGGCTCCGACTTCGTCGAGATGTATGCCGGCGTGGGCGCCGCGCGCGTACGCAAGCTGTTTCGCGAGGCGCGCCGCCATCCTTCGTGCATCATCTTCATCGACGAGCTCGACGCCGTGGGGCGCAACCGCGGCGGTCATTCGCTCGGCCACGAAGAGCGCGAGCAGACTCTCAACCAGCTGCTCGTGGAGATGGACGGCTTCTCGCGCAGCGACAGCATCGTGGTGGTCGCCGCCACCAACCGCGCCGACATCCTCGACTCGGCGCTGCTGCGGCCCGGGCGGTTCGATCGGCAGGTGACCGTCGGCAATCCCGATCTCAAGGGCCGCGAGCAGATCCTGCGGGTGCACGCGCGCGCGGTCGCGCTCGAACCCGACGTCGATCTGCGCTCGATCGCCCGCGGCACGCCCGGGTTCTCCGGCGCCGACCTGGCGAACCTGGTGAACGAAGCGGCGCTGCTGGCCGCGCGCGCCGGCCGCTCGACGGTGGTGAACCGCGATCTCGACGCCGCTCGCGACAAGGTGCTGATGGGCGTGGAGCGCAAGTCGGTGGTGATGAGCGAGCACGAGCGGGTCACGTGTGCCTACCACGAGGCCGGTCACGCCGTGGTGGCGGCGCTGCTGCCCGACGCCGATCCGCTGCACAAGGTCACGATCATCCCCCGCGGCCGCGCCCTGGGCGTCACCATGCAGCTCCCCGAGGCCGACCGGCACAACCACTCGAAACCGTTCATCGAAGCGCAGATCGCGATTCTCATGGCCGGGCGCGTCGCCGAGGAGCTGTGCCTGGGTCAGATGACGAGCGGCGCCTCGAACGACATCGAGCGCGCCACCGAACTGGCGGCCAAGATGGTGTGCGAGCTCGGCATGTCGTCGCTCGGGCCCATCCACTTCCGCCGCCCCGCCGGTGGGTCCGAGCCGGACGGCCGCGCCACGGGCTTCAGCGAGGACACCGCCCGCCGCGTCGATGACGAGATCCGCGCGCTGGTGATGCGCGGCTGCGAGACCGCGCGGCAGATCGTCGAACGCGACCGCGGGGCGGTGCGCGCGCTGGCGCAGGAACTGCTCGACGTCGAGTCGGTGGACGCCGATCGTCTCAAGCAGATCCTGGCGCAGCACATCCTTCCACCGGCCAATCGTCCCGCCGCTTGAGCGGCCCTCGCCGGGGTACACCGGCGCGACTCCTGGTGTAGGCTCCTCTCTTCAACGCCGCGGCGGCCGTCGGGCCGACTGGCGCCCAGTGATGAGGATCTCCGTTCCCGCACCTCTCCTCGCCGTCCTGCTGGCCGCCCTCGCCGGCACCGCTGGACCGTCCGTGATCGCGGGGCAGGGACGGGGCGCCGCGCCGCTCCCGCGTCAGACCGCGCGCCAGGCCGCGCCGGTGGATCTCACCGGTACGTGGGTGTCGGTGGTCACCGAGGACTGGCGCTGGCGGATGGTCACCGCGCCAGCCGGCGACGTGGCGAGCATTCCAGTGAGCGCCGAGGGGCGCAAGGCCGCCGCGGCCTGGAGCCGGGACGCTGATATCGCCAACGGCAACCAGTGCAGAGCGTTCGGCGTGGGTGGCATCATGCGACAGCCGGGCCGCCTCCGGATCTCCTGGCAGGACGATCAGTCGCTCAAGCTGGAGTTCGATGCGGGCACACAGACCCGTCTGTTGCATTTCGATCCCGCGACAGTCGTCCCGGCGGAGCGCACGCTCCAGGGGTTCTCAGCCGCGCGATGGGAGGGGCCGGGCGTGGGCGCGGGTCCGATCGGCGATGGCCGCGCCGACCCCCGCGTGACCGGAGGCGGCCTCCTCTCGCGCGACCTGCCGGGCGGGGGAGGCGGCGGCCTTCGCGGCGGACCGCCGCCGCGGCAGCAGTCGCAATTGACTCGCGGGGGAAACCTGCGCGTGGTGACGACCCAGGTTCGCGAGGGTTACCTGCGCAAGAACGGCGTCCCCTATAGCGAGCAGGCCACCATCACCGAGTACGTGCACCGCCTGCCGACGCATCCGAATGGCGACGACTGGCTGCACGTCGTGACCGTGGTCGAGGACCCGCGCTACCTCACGCAGCCGTTCTACACCAGCACGTCGTTCCGCCGCGAGCCGAACGACGCGGCGTTCTCTCCGGCGCCGTGTACGACGCCGGCGCCGCTCGCCGTCAAGACACCGTCGCGCTGAAGGAGGGCGGTCGTCAGGCCGCCACGCGATACACGTTCAGCGGCTGGACACGCGCTGAATCATCCAGCGGCCGGAGGCACGCTGGAAGTCGATGGTATAGGCGCGACTCGAACCGTCGCATCGGGCCACTGCCTGGTCCACGCCGGTCATCTTCATGCCGCAGCGATGGAACGCGAGGGTCTGGTGGCGCAGGCTGGTGAGCGCGCCCTGGAGCGATCGCGTGTCGGCGCGGTTCCACATCGCTTTCAGCGACGCCGCGCTGACGCGCGGCTGAGAACGCCCGAGATCGGGCGTTGCCGGTGAGCCATCGGCGATGACCGCGTGGATTGCACGGGTCGGGATTGGGGCGGCACTCGCGGCCAGCATGGCGGCCTCCGGAGCCGCCGCCCCGTCGACCACGATCCCACGTGGAGCGACCGACGCGGCCGGCAGCGGGTCCCGCCACGAGATCAATAGCAGGCCGCCGTAGCCCACCACCGCGAGCGCCAGTGCGGCGGCGATGAACGAACCCTCCGACTCCAGCACCTCGAACTCGGTGGGTGGTGCGGCCGGAGCAGCGTTCGATCCCGGAGCGATCGGAACCGCCGACGACGACGCGGTGGCGAGTTCGCGCGGGCGACCGCGGCGGTGTGCGATGCGCGCCGCGCTGGACCACAGCGAATCACAGCGGAGCGCCAGCCAGGCGGCCACGGTCCAGCAATAGCCCACTAGGGTGCCGGCGAACTGAAGCAGTCGCCAGCGCCACGCGACGGCGCGCCGTCTCATGCGTGTCGCGACGGACGACCTGGCTCGGCGACGGTGAGCGGCCTCCACGCGTGAGAACGCACGCGGCCTGCGGTCGGCCGGCGAGGGGGCCTCGCCCACCATCGGCATCAGCGCTGGCGATGCGAGTGCGGCCTCGGTCGCGAACTCGTCGAGCCCGCGAGTTTCCGGGATCCCGGGTGCGCCAGCGGTGTCCACGTTTGCCTCCGCGCGCGACACGGCGTTTCTACAAAAGTCTGTAAACGCCGCTTCGAATGGACCGCCATCCAGCGGATGGCGGTCACGACGGCTGCAATCAGCAACAAGCGGGCCACGAATTGTCAGGCGCGAGGGTCATGGTCCGGCTTCGCCCTGCGGCACGCACGGGCTTCGAATCTTCATCAACGACGCTGGCGGCGCGGTGGCCGCCGCGATTGGCGCCGCGACAAACGCAGGCCGGGGGACGCGGTGGTAGGTGCGCCGAAGAGTTCTCCCCCGCCCCCGAAAGCGCGTCCGGTGGGCTAAAATCGGGGCGACTGGCGCGTTTACCCGGCCCCCACCCCTTCAGACTGGAGATCGCACGATGAACAGAACGGTGCTCGCCGCGGCCGTTGGCTTCACCCTCGCGTCCACGCTCTACGTTGCCGCGCAGCAACCCGTACCTGCTCCTCCACCCGGTGCTCCGGCCGGGGGCCGGCGTGGCGGAGGCCCTCCCGGAGGGGGACCCGAGAACGGCATGAACACGCGGCCGCCGAACGGCGAAGGACAGAAGCCGGCGTTTCCCGGTCAGACGCGCGTGGCCGAGCAGAAGCTCAACGTCGCGTTCAACGTCGACACCGTCACCGAAGGGCTGGTCAACCCGTGGGGCCTCACGTTCCTGCCGAACGGCAAGATGCTGGTCACCGAGCGGCCCGGCCGGCTGCGGGTAGTGAGCGCCGACGGGAAGCAGATGTCCGAGCCGGTCGCGGGACTGCCCGCGGTTGACACACGCGGCCAGGGCGGCTTGCTCGACGTCGCCATCGACCCGGCGTTCGCCACCAATCAGCTGATCTACTGGAGCTACGCCGAGCCGCGCGATGGCGGCATGAACAACACGGCCGTGGCGCGCGGCCGCTTCGTGGACGGCGCGGCGCCAAAGGTCGAGAACGTGCAGGTGATTTTCCACCAGGCGCCGTCGCTGAACTCGCCGCTGCACTTCGGCGGCCGCCTCGTGTTCGCGCGCGACGGGATGCTGTTCATCACGCTCGGCGACCGCTCGATTCCCGAGGGCCGCATGCAGGCGCAGCGCATGGACGGTCTGCTGGGCAAGATCGTCCGCCTCAATCCCGATGGCTCCGTGCCGAAGGACAACCCGTTCGTGGGCAAGGAGGGCGTGCGCCCCGAGATCTGGTCGCTGGGGCATCGCAACATCCAGGCCGCGACGCTGAATCCGGCGACCGGCGAGTTGTGGGAAGTGGAGCACGGCACGCGCGGCGGCGACGAGCTGAACGTGTCGCGCAAAGGGAAGGACTACGGCTGGCCGACGATTGCCTATGGCATCGAGTACCAGGGCGGGCCGATCAACGGCGGCATCCAGCAGCAGGCCGGCATGGAGCAGCCGCGCTACTACTGGGACCCGGTCATCGCGCCGAGCGGCATGGTGTTCTACACCGGCCGCCTCTTCCCGGCCTGGCAGAACAGCCTGTTCATCGGCGGCATGGGCAGCACGAACCTGGTGCGGCTGTCGCTCAAGGGCGACACAGTCACCGGTGAGGAGCGGCTGCTCCAGGACCTGCAGCCGGATCGCGAGCGCATCCGCGACGTGCGGCAGGGGCCTGACGGCGCGCTCTACCTCCTCACCGACAGCGCCAAGGGGCGCATCCTGAAGATCGTCCCGAAAGCCTAGCGCCGGTTCGCTGACATCATCGAACGTAGAGGGCGGTCTTCAGACCGCCCTCTCGTTTCCCCCCATCCGCATCGATTCACCGAACCCCAACGTACGGAACCGCCCCGGCGCCACGCCCGCCGATCGACAGGCGTCGTCGAGCGCGCGCAGCGGCTCGTCGATGCCTTCGGTCGTCAACTGGAAGGTGCCGAAGTGCATGCCGATCGTCTCGGGTGCGCCGAGTGCGAGGTGCGCGTCGACGGCTTCGGCCGGATTCATGTGCACCGACTGCATGAACCAGCGCGGCTCGTAGGCGCCAATCGGCAGCAGCGCCAGGTCGAGCGCCCCGAGCCGCCGCGGGACGTCGGCAAAGAACGTCGAGTAGGCCGTGTCGCCGGCGAAGTAGATGCGGTAACCGCCCGCATCGATCACGAAGCCGGACCACAGGGCGCGATTGCGATCGAATGGCGTTCGTGCCGAGAAGTGGCGGGCGGGTGTCGCGATGAGCGGCATCGGCGCCGCCGCCGCCGGCTGCCACCAGTCGATCTCCTCGATCCGGCGCAGGCCGGCCTTTCGCGCGACGCGGGCGTTTCCTGGCGGAGTCACCAGCAACGGGTCGAAACGACGCGCCAGGCGCCGCAGCGTGCGCAGGTCGCAGTGGTCGTAGTGGTTGTGGCTGAGGAGGATGACCGCGATCGGCGGTAGATCGTCGAACTCTACCGCCGGCTGCCGCACGCGCCGCGGGCCGACGACGTTGAAGGGCCCGGCGCGTTGCGAATAGATCGGGTCGGTCAGGATGTTTCCCGCCGGCGTCTGGATCAGGAACGTGGCGTGGCCAACGAACGTGACGACGGCAGCCGCACCGTCGAGTTCCGGGGGACGCCGCGTGGGCGTGGCGATGTGCCGCGGCCAGGGCGTGCGCGGCTCGACGAGCATCCGCGGCACAGCGGTGAACGGCTGCGGCGCGACACCCGACGGATTGAAAAAATTTCGGCCGTTCCAGTGATCGCTGCGCTCCAGGACGGGTCTCCCGGAGTCATGGTGGATCGACCGGCACGGCGAGCGCCAGAATTCCGACGCCGGCGCCGATGCGGCCGCCGGAAATCCGACGCTGGCGGAACGCAGCTAGGCCGCGCGCGACTGTGTAGTACGCGTGCGATCTGCCGGCCGCGGGAAGAAACGCTCGTAGGCGCCGGCGGATGTGATGGCCAGCACTCGAGAATCGACCAGTGCGTGCAGGACCGCTTCGCAGGTACTTGCACCGACCTCAACGCGATCCGCCACCTGGCCGAGCGTGAGCCGAAGGGCCGGCGCGTTGAGAAACTCGTCCTGAATTTTTACAACCAGTCCTTCAACGTTCGCCTGCGTCAGTGTCATCGGCCCGTCCTCCAGAATGTTTGCTGCCGGGAGGAAAGCAACTCGCATGCCGAACCAGGCAAAGCTGGGGCGGCCGCCGGTATCCGGGGCTCTAGGCCTGCTCCTGGAGAAACGAGGCCAGCACTTCCTGAATTTTCGCTCGCGCACCGCGGCGGCGCCACGACTCCGGTTCGACGCGCCGGCATCCAGCGAGGTCGGCCATGAAGGTCGCCCGCAGCTGCGCGGCCACGCCGCGGTCGAAAATTCCGACATTGCTCTCTTCGTTGTGTGCGAAAGACCGGTTGTCGAAGTTGGCGGTGCCGACCGTACTCCACAGGCCGTCCACCACCATCGTCTTGTGGTGCAGCATGGTGTGGTTGTACTCGAGGATCTCGACCCCGGCCTCGAGCAGCCGGCCGAACAGCCGCACGCTGTTGTGCCGGGCCAGCCAGTTGTCGTTGCGGATGCCCGACACCATGATGCGGACGTCGACGCCGCGCTGCTTCGCGGCAATCAGCGTGTCGATGGCCACGGGATCCGGGACGAAATAGGGATTGGCGATGTAGATCGACTCGCGGGCGCAGACGATCGACAGGTAGTACATCGTGCGCACGCTCGACGAGCCGGTCTCCGGCGAGCTCAGGAGGGTCTGGACCTGCAGCGGTCCCGCATCCTCCACCTCGGGATAGAACGACTCGCCGGAGATCAATTCGCCGGTCGTCTGTTGCCAGTTGTGCGCGAACCCGCTCTGGAGCGGTACGACCGCCGGGCCTTCGATGCGGATCTGCATGTCGCGCCATTCGTCCGGCCCGCGGGCGTTGCCGCGCCAGTGATCCGCGATGCCGGCGCCACCGGTGAACGCGACGCGGCCGTCCACGATCAGCGACTTGCGGTGGGTCCGGTTGTTGAGGCGTCCGAGGCTGTACCAGCGGATCGGGTTGTACCAGGCGACGTGGCAGCCGCTCCCCTCCAGCGTTTTCAGGATCTCGGTGCCGATGCTGCCAGACCCGATCGCATCCAGCAGGATCTTGACGCTGCGGCCCGCGTGCGCCTGCCGCGCCAGCGCCTCGGCGAAGGTGCGGCCGATGTCGCCGGCCCAGTAGATATACGCCTCGATCGTGATCGAGGCGTCGGCGGCCTCGATCGCCTCGAGCATGGCCGGGTAGAACGCGTCACCGTTGTTGAGCAGCGCGATCGTGTTGCCCGGCAGGAACGGCGCGCCGCTGGCGCCGGCGACGGTCTGGACGAACTCCTCGGAATCGACGCAGAACCCGTGATCGAGCCCGTAGCGGGGCGGCGCAGCGGCGGGCGCGATGAGATAGCTGAAGAGCCCCATCGCGGCGCTCCCGACCGCCCACCACCACTCCTGGCGCGACATCATCCAGACGAACAGCAGCGCCCAAGGCCACCACGACCAGAGGAGCCGCCTGGCCCGGGTCCAGAAAGTGAGGATGCCCATGGGCGTGCGGCTGCGCGGATCGCCGGTCGAGAGGCGCCAGCCCTTGCGCCGCCGCAGCGCGGAGCGAAGCCGGGGACGGCTCTTCGCGCGCCGGCGGATCACGCGGGCGTGACCGTGGCGGTGCGCATCGGCCATCGAGGTGACGGTAGCACGCTCCACGCGCCGGCCCGCTGCTACCGGCAGCCCTCCCCGAGCACGCGGAACGAGGTGACTGCGATCGCGCGCGTGGGCGCGGAGGGATGCGCGCTGGCCGGCGGCTCGGGCGGGGCCGTCGAGGATCGACGCGCGGCCGCGGCACCGGCGTCGGTTACACGCGGCGTGCCCGGATTGGCGTCCAGGCGCGCGTCGATCGCGCCCACGACCTCGACGCG
>Ga0173480_10000181_pt1 | contig 18220 bp, 11 predicted proteins | sample NitcycUS209509C1_FD_122622 | JGI IMG/M metagenome (GOLD analysis project Ga0173480, IMG submission 122622) | Soil microbial communities from Arlington Agricultural Research Station in Wisconsin, USA - Nitrogen cycling UWRJ-S209-509C-1 (version... | ecosystem: Environmental > Terrestrial > Soil... | reverse complement strand
CGATGATCCCTACTTCCTGTCCGACGTCGCGAAGGCGTTCATCGCCGGGCAGCTGCGCCACGCGCGCGAGCTCTCCTCGATCTTCGCCCAGTGGGTCAACTCCTACAAGCGGCTGGTCCCCGGCTACGAGGCGCCGGTCTACCTGGCCTGGTCGCGACGCAACCGCTCGGCCCTGATCCGGGTGCCGCTGTACCACCCCGGCAAGGAGTCGGCGACCCGGGCCGAGCTGCGCTGCCCGGACCCCGCCGCGAACCCCTACCTCTGCTTCGCCGGGATGCTGCAGGCCGGGCTCGAGGGGGTCGAGAAGGGCTACGAGCTGCCCGAGCCGATGGAGCAAAACCTCTACCACCTCTCGCAGGAGGAGCTCTCCCACCAGGGAATCGAGCAGCTGCCGGCGACGCTGGGCGAGGCGATCGAGGTCGCCGCCGAGTCGGAGCTGGTCCTGCGCACCCTGGGGGAGCACACCTTCCGCCGCTTCGTCGAGATCAAGCGGCAGGAATGGGACGACTACCGCGTCCAGGTGACGCCCTACGAGATCGAGAACTTCCTGCCGATTCTCTGAGGTCGCCTAGGCGACCGGTGCGTCGCCGGAGCGCTGGCGCGGCTTCGACAGCGCCGAGGGCCACCAGAACTTGTCGCCGACGCTGATCGCGAGGGCGGGGACGAGGACGCTGCGGACCAGGAAGGTGTCGAGGAGGACGCCGAAGGCGACCACGAAGCCGATCTCGGTGAGGAAGGTGAGGGGGAGGACGCCGAGCACGGCGAAGGTGCCGGCGAGGACGATGCCGGCGCTGGTGATGACGCCGCCGGTGACCGCGAGCGCCCGCAGGATCCCCTGTTCGGTGCCGTGCTTCTCGGTCTCCTCGCGGGCGCGGGCGATGAGGAAGATGTTGTAGTCGACCCCGAGGGCGACGAGGAAGACGAAGGCGAAGAGCGGTAACGAGGGGTCGGACCCCGGAAAGCCGAAGACGACGTCGAAGAAGAAGTAGCCGACGCCGAGGGCGGCGAGGAAACTGAGGATCACCGTCCCGATCAGGATCAGCGGCGCGACCACCGCCCGCAGGAGCGCGATCAGGATCAGGAAGACGACGAGGAGGATCAGCGGGGGGATCACGATCGAGTCCCAGCCGGCGGCCTCGCGGACATCGAATTCGACCGCCGACTGTCCGCCGACGAGGGTGCCGGGTGCCGCTTCGGTTGCGGCTTCCCTGATCGGTTCGATCAGGTCGAAGGCCTCGGTCGAGTAGGGGTTGGGCTGCAGGGTCGCCTGGATCAGCGTCCCCGGCGGGCCGCTGGCGACTGGGCCGGAAACCGATTCGACGCCCTCGACGCCTTCGACTGCTTTTTTCACCGCGGGCACTTCGCCCGGCTCCGGGACGATCACATCGGTCAGCGCCGTGGTCCCGGAGGGGAAGCTCTTGTCCAGCAGTTCCTGGCCTTCGACCGACTCGACCTCGGTCCGGTAGCTGTCTTCGCTGGTCAGGTCGGTCGAGAAGAAGGCGAAGCCGAGGCAGCAGACGAGGAGGACGGCGATCGCGCCCATGGCGACGCGGCCCGGCCCGGCTGCGACCCGCTTGCCGACCCGCGCCCAGAAGCTGTGGTGCTGGTAGGGGTCCTCGGTCTCGCCCGCCGAGTTCGGTTCGTAGCGGGGGATGAAGGGCCAGAAGGCGCGGCGGCCGGTGATCGTCAGCAGCGCCGGCAGCAGGGTCAGCATCGAGAGCGCCGCGCAGGCGATCCCGATCGCCGCGATCGGGCCGAGGCCCGCGGTGCCGTTGACCTTGGCCAGGGTGAGGCAGAGCAGGGCGGCGATGACCGTTAGAGCGGAGGCGAAGATCGCAGGCCCGGCCGAGGCGAGCGCGACTCGCATCGCCTCGTGCTTGTCTTCGGTGTGGTGCAGCTCCTCGCGGTAGCGGGCGACCAGTAAGAGCGCGTAGTCGGTGCCGGCCCCGAGCACGAGCACCGACATGATCGAGCTCGACTGGCCGTTGATCGTCACCCCCAGCTCGGAGATGCCGTAGCCGATCGAGCGCTTGAGCAGTTCGGCGAAGATCACCGAGATCAGCGGGATGAAGAAGAAGATCGGCGAGCGGTAGATCAGGATCAGGAGGAAGATCACGAGGCTGACCGCGGCCAGTAACAGGGTCCCGTTGAGGCTTTCGAAGACTTCGATCGCATCGGCGGAGAAGCCGCCGCCGCCGGTGATCTTCACCTCGAGCCCGTCGCGGTCGCCGGAGACCTGGTCGCGCCAGTCCTGGACCGGGTCGGTGATCAGCTCGGCCTCGCCCTCGGCGTTGATGTAGGAGGTGACGATCGCCGCCTTGCCGTCTTGCGAGCAGATCGGGCCGACGAAGGGGGCGTAGTCGGCGGTCTGGCCGGGTGCCTCGGTGGTGGGGCCGCCACAGCCGGGCTCGGAGCCGCCGAGCTGGTCGACGTCGGCGGCGGCTTTGCTCTCGGACTCGGCGGGCTTTCCTCCCGAGGCGGCGGTTTCGCCGTCCGGGATCACGCCCGGATACCGCTTCTCGGTCATCTTCTGGACGTCTTGCTCGATCGTGCGGAAATCGGACGGGGTGAGGCCGCTGTCGCGCCGGAAGACGACCACCGTCGGCACGATTTCTCCCTTTTGCAGCTCTTCGGTCTTGGCCAGGGCCTTGGTCGCCTCGGCGTCGCCGGGCAGGTAGGAGGTGGCCTCGTTGTTTTCGGCCTCCTCGAACTTTTCCGGCAGCTTCCCGCTCAGGGCAGCGAAGATCGCCAGGAACCAGAGGGCGAAGACGATCCACTTCGCCCGGCGGCCGGCGGGGAACGTGAACCAGGAGCCGCGCATCGGGGCGCATCCTTGCAGAGATGCCGGGGGCGGCGGGTTAACTCCTCACAGAAGCTTCCTCAGCTCCTCCGCGCCGGTGACCGGCAGTTGGCAGGCGAAGTTCTCGCAGACGTAGGCGGCGGCCTTGCCGTCGACGGTGGTGCGGCCGGTGAGCAGCGGCGGCTCCGCGGTGCCCTCCGGGCCGCCGGCGAGGACGAGGTGGGGGCGGAAGCGCTCCCGCACCACGGCGGCCAGCGGGTCCAGGTCGTCCCCGACGAGGGCGACCTCGCGGCTGGGGGAGAGGTGGAAGTCGAGCGCCCGCAGCATGTGGGCGAAGGCGTCGGGATGCTCGACCGCCGGTTTGCCGAACAGCGCGAAGACGCCTTCGGCCCACTCGGCGTAGCGGCGCTCTCCCGTCAGCGCCGCGAGCCGCAGTAGGCCCAGCGCAGCGGAGCTGTTGCCGGAGGGGATCGGGTGGTCGCCGACCTCCTTGCGGCGGGCGATCAGCTCCTCGTGGTCGGAGGAGGTCGAGAAGAAGGCGCCCCGCTCGGGGTCGCCGAAGCGCTCGATCGTCGTCTCCGCCAGCGTCCGCGCCTCCTCGAACCAGCGCGGCTCGAAGGTCGCTTCGTAGAGGGTGAGCAGCGCCTCGAGCAGGAAGGCGTGGTCCTCGAGGTAGGCGTTGAGGTGGGCGCGGCCGTCCTTGTAGGTGCGCAGGAGGTTGCCGTCTTCGTCGCGGAGCTGGGTGAGGGCGAACTCGGCGGCGGCCCGGGCGGCGTCGAGGTAGTCCTCGCGGCCGAGCACCGCGCCGGCGTCTGCCAGGGCCGCGATCGCCAGCGCGTTCCAGGAGGCGAGGCGCTTGTCGTCGAGGCCGGGCCAGACCCGCTGCGCCCGCGCCTCCAGCAGCACCTGTCGCGCCTCGGCCAAGCCGGGCGGCTTGGGAGAGTCGGCGCCGCCGGAGAGGTGGAGGATGTTGGAGCCCTCGAAGTTGCCTTTATCGCTGACGCCGTAGTAGTCGAGGACCGGCTCGGCGTCGTCCCCCAGCACCTCGCGGATCTGCGCCGGCGTCCAGACGTAGAAGCGGCCCTCCTCTCCCTCGGAGTCGGCGTCGAGCGCCGAGTAGAAGCCGCCCTCGGGACCGCGCATCTCGCGCAGCATCCAGTCCAGGGTCTCCTCGCAGACGCGGCGGTAGCGCTCGTGGCCCAGCTCCTGCCAGCCGTGCAGGTAGGCGCGGGCCAGTAGGGCGTTGTCGTAGAGCATCTTCTCGAAGTGGGGGACGAGCCAGATCGCGTCGACCGAGTAGCGGGAGAAGCCGCCGCCCAGATGGTCGTAGATGCCGCCGGCGAGCATCCCGTCGAGGGTCAGCTCGACCGCCGCGGTCTCGCCGCGGGTCAGCAGCAGCTCCAGCGAGGAGGCGGGCGGGAACTTCGGGGCGGCGCCGAAGCCGCCGTTGCGGCGGTCCAGCGCGCCGAGCAGACGTTGCATTGCCTGCTCCAGGTCCGCCGGTCCCGGCAGCTCGCTGCGCGGCTCGAAGGCGCCGATCGCCCCGAGGCGCTCGCGCGTCACCGGCGCTTTTTCGCGGATCTCCTCGCGCTGGGTCTCGAAGGCGTGGACGACCGCTTCCATCACCATCCGGAAGCTCGGCATGCCGCGACTCTCGTCCGGCGGAAAGTAGGTCCCGCCGTAGAAGGGGACGCCGTCGGGGTCGAGGAACACGGTCATCGGCCAGCCGCCGTGGCCGCTAATCGCTTGCACCGCCTCCATGTAGATCGCGTCGACGTCGGGGCGCTCCTCGCGGTCGACCTTGATCGGGACGAAGTGCTGGTTCATCAGCGCCGCGGTCTCGGGGTCCTCGAAGGACTCGCGCTCCATCACGTGGCACCAGTGGCAGGCGGAGTAGCCGACCGAGAGCAGGATCGGCAGGTCCTCCTCGCGGGCGCGATCCAGCGCCTCCGATCCCCACGGGTACCAGTCGACGGGGTTGTCGCGGTGCTGGAGGAGGTAGGGGCTGGTCTCCTGGGCGAGGCGGTTGGCCATCGTCTTGAACCTACCCGCCAGCGGGCAAATCGAGTATTCGCCTGCTGCGCTCGCTGAAAGTAGGGCAGAGCGCGGGTTTTCCAGGCGAGATTGGACGCTTTGTCAGGTTGGCGGACTACCTTCTCTTGGATGAAGGGCCCGCAAGGACCAGGTCAGCTCGATCCTGCCGTCGACGCGGCGCTGGCGAAGCTGGCGCCGGAGGATCGCGCGGTCGTGCGCGGGGCGCTCGAGAAGGCGGAGAAGACCGAGGCCGAGTTGCGCTTCCTCGCCGACCACGACCCGCTGACGGGCCTGCTGAACCGGCGCCGGTTCCGGGCCGAGCTTGACCAGTACGTCTCCTTCACCGCTCGCTACGGCGGCCGTGGCGCGGTGATGGTGATCGACATCGACGGGCTGAAGCGGGTCAACGACAGCTTCGGCCACCAGTCCGGCGACACCCTGATCCGGCGCGTCGCCGAGATCCTCCGCGAACGAGTGCGCGCGACCGACCTGGTGGCGCGGCTCTCGGGCGACGAGTTCGCGGTGCTGATGCCGCAGACCGACACCACCGGGGCGATGCAGTTGGGCGAGGACCTGCGCAACCAGGTGGCGGAGGGCCTGCCGGCCGGCAACACTGAGCTCGAGGGGGCGACGATCAGCGTCGGCATCTCGATGTTCGGCGGCCAGGGCGAGGTCGCCGCCGAGGCGGTGCTGGTTGCCGCCGACGAGGCGATGTACCAGGCCAAGAAAGAGGGCCGCAACCGGATCATGCTTTTCCACACGCCGGGCGAGAACGGCGAGAAGGCCGAACGGACGCAGACGACGAGCGCGAGAATTCGCGACGCGCTGACCCAGAACCGCCTGCGCCTGGCGACGCAGCCGATCCGCAGCCTCGCCTCCGGTGGGATCGAGCGCTACGAGCTGCTACTGCGGATGACCGGCGATGACGGCGAGCTGCTGCCCGCGGCTTCCTTCATCGAGGCGGCGGAGCGCTCGGGGATGGTCCAGGAGCTCGATCGCTGGGTGGTCGCCCGGGCACTGGAGATGATCGCCGAGCGCCAGCGCGCCGGCGAACCCGTCTCCCTGCACATGAACATCTCTGGCGCCTCGCTGACCGACCTCTCGGTGCTGGAATTCATCGAACGGCGGCTGGATGAAGGCGAGGCCGATCCCGCACGCTGCACCTTCGAGCTGACCCAGACCTCACGGGTCGACGATCTCGACTCCGCCGCGGGCTTCGCGGACCGGCTGACCGAGTTCGGCTGCGAAGTCGCAATCGACGATTACGGCGCCGGCTTCGGCCCCTTCGCCTTCCTCAAGAAGGTGCCGTTCGACGTGATCAAGATCGACGGGACCTTCGTTCGCGAGATGTCGCGCAACGACGCCGACCAGCTGGTCGTCAAAGCGATCGTCGAGATCGCCCGCGGCCTCGGCAAGCGCACGATCGCCGAGTTCGTCGAGGACGAGGACACCAAACAGCTGCTGCGCGAGTACGGAGTCGATATGGCCCAGGGGTACCACCTGGGCCGACCGGTGGACTCCGCCGAGCTGAGTGCCGCCTAGCGCTGCTCCGCGGCTTCGCCACGGAGCAGCGCCCGCTTGATCTTGCCGCTGCTGGTCTTCGGTAGCTCGGCGGCGAACTCGACGATGCGGGGGAACTTGTAGGGCGCGGTCTCGCGTTTGCAGTGCTCCTGCAGCTCGCGGGCGAGCGCCTCGTTTGAGGCGCTGTCCTCGTGCGGGCCATCACGGAGGACGACGATCGCGCGGACGACCGAGCCGCGCTCGGGGTCGGGGGCGGCGACCGCGGCGGCGTCGGCGACGGCCGGGTGGGAGAGCAGCGCCGACTCGACCTCGGTCGGGCCGATCCGGTAGCCGGAGGAGAGGATGATGTCGTCGCCGCGGCCCTCGAAGAAGAGGTAGCCGTCCTCGTCGGCGCGGACCAGGTCGCCGGTCCGCCACCACTCGCCCTCGAAGCGCTCGCCGTCGAGGTAGCGGGAGAAGAAGGTGGGGGAGGAGGCGGCGCGCAGCTGCAGCTCACCCTCGACGATCCGCGTCTCCATCCCCGGCAGCGGCCTGCCCATCGAGCCCTGGCGGACCGGCTCGCCGACCTGGTTGGCGGTGACGTGGCCGGTCTCGGTCTGGCCGTAGCCGTCAGCGGGCTCCAGCCCCATCTCCTCGCGGAAGGAGGCGATCGTCTCCGGGTCGAGCGGCTCGCCGGCGGAGACCATCCGCCGCAGTGCTGGCAGCGGCCGCAGGGCGGTGCGGCGGGCCAGCATCCGGTACTCGGTCGGAGCCTGGCAGAGGACGTTGACCCCCAGCGCCTCGGCGAAGTCGAGCCGCTCGGCGGGGTCGAAACGGCCGTCGTGGATCACCGCGGCGGCGCCGGTCAGCCAGGGCGCGAGGAAGACGTTGCGGGCCGACTTCGACCAGCCGGTCGCGGTGGTGCACCAGGCGAGGTCGCCCTTGCGTGAACCGAACCAGTGCTCGGCCTGAGATTGCTGGCCGAACAGGTAGCGGTAGGCGTGGACGACGCCGCGCGGCTCGCCGGTGGTGCCGGAGGTGAAGACGATCAGCGCCGGGTCCTCGGGGCCCATCTCCTCGATCGCGGCCGGGGTCTCCTGCGGCAGGTCCTCGTCGAGCACGCGGGCAACGTCGCCCATCGTCATCGAAGGCACCCCGTCGGGCAGCTCGGCCAAGAGGTCTTCTTCCCCAACGCAAAGCTTGGGATCGGCAGCGGCAACCCTGTGCTCCAGGTCGTGCCGCCGCAGCAAGGTGCTGCAAGGCAGAGCCACCGCCCCCATCCGCCAACAGGCGAGCAGGGCCAGCACCCACTCGATCCGGTTGCCGACCAGAGTCATCACCACATCGCCGCGCTGTACCCCGCGCGCTGCGAAGGCGCCGGAGAGCCCGGCCGACTGAGCCACCAATTCCCCAAAGTAGTGATCCCGCCGATTCCCCTCGGCATCAATCGCCACGATCCCCAGCCGCGAAGCCGGCGACCGCTCCATGAAATCAATGAAGTTCAAGCAGCGGATCGTAATAGGACCCAGTACCCCTCCCACAGAGGCTCCTGAGACCACATAGGCGCCCAGCACCCCGCCCCAGCTGCGCGACGGTCTCTGGGGGAGGGGTACTGGGTCCTATGCCATTCCCTGGCTACCGAAGTTCGGAGCTCGTCTTCTTCAGCAACTGCCGGGCGATGATCAGGAGCTGGATCTGCTGGGTGCCCTCGAAGATGTCGAGGATCTTCGAGTCGCGGGCCCACTTCTCCAGCAGCTCGTTCTCGCCGTAGCCGACGCTGCCGCAGAGCTCGACGCAGCCGAGGGTGACGTCGACCCCGGTGCGCCCCGCCTTTGCCTTCGCCATCGAGGCCTGGAGGGAGTTCGGCTTCGAGTTGTCAGCCATCCAGGCGGCCTGCAGGGTGAGGAGCCAGGCGGCCTCGTAGTCGGCCTCCATTTCGAGGAAGCGAGCGGCGGCGGCGTGCTGGTTGTTGGCCGGCACGTCGTAGTCGACGGTGACGCCGGCCTCCTTCAGCCGCTTGCGCGTCTCCTCCAGCGCCGCCCGGGTGACGCCGACCGCCATCGCGGCGACCAGCGGCCGCGTGTTGTCGAACGTTTCCATCACCCCGGCGAAGCCCTTCTCCTTCACCTCGGGGTCGCCGAGCAGCGCCTCTTTCGGCACCCGGCAGTCCTGCAGGGTGAAGTTGGCCGTGTCGCTGGCGCGGATCCCGAGCTTGTGCTCGAGCCGGTCCAGCTTCAGGCCGGGGTTGTCGCGCTCGACGATGAATGACTTGATCGCGGCGCGCCCTTTCGAGCGGTCGAGGCTGGCCCAGACGACGATCAGGTCAGCCCGGTCGCCCGAGGTGACGAAGATCTTCTCGCCGTTGAGGACGTACTCGTCGCCGTCTAGCTCGGCGGTGGCGCGGATCGCGGCCGAGTCCGAGCCGGCTTCCGGCTCGGTGATCGCCATCGCCGCCCACTTGCCGCCGTACTTCTCCAGCTGCTCCTCGGTCGCGACCGAGGCGATCGCCGAGTTGCCGAGCCCCTGGCGGGGCATCGAGAGCAGCAGGCCGACGTCACCCCAGCAGAGCTCGATGATGCCGAGCACGGTGGAGAGGTTGGAGCCGTTGCGGTTCTCGCCGTCGTCGCTCTTCTCGCGACGGACTCCGGCTGCGCCGGCGCCGCCGATGTCGGAGCCCTCGTTCATCCCGTCGATCAGGGAGGCGAGCATGTCGAGCTCTTTCGGATAGGCGTGCTCGGCCTCGTCGTACTTGCGCGAGATCGGGCGGAACACCTCGGTGGCGACCTGGTTTGCCTGGCTCGCCAGCGGCTTGAACTTTTTCGGTATCTCGAGGTTGATCGTCATAGTTGCCTTTCGTCGTCTAGGCGGGGCCTAGACGAGCAGGGCGCCCTCCATGACGCCCGCAGCTCGGAGGTCTCGGTACCAGCGCTCGACTGGGTGCTCCTTGACGAAGCCGTGGCCGCCGAGCAGCTGGACGCCGTCGGAGCCGATCTGCATGCCCTTCGTGGTGCAGAGCTTGCGGGCGATCGCCGCCTCGCGGCTGAAGCTCTCGCCGCGGTCGGCGCGGCTTGCCGCCCGGTAGGTCGCCAGCCGCATCGCGTTCGACTCGATGCCGATGTCGGAGACCGCGAAGGCGACGCCCTGCCGGTTGGAGATCGGTTCGCCGAACGCCTGGCGGTCGTTGACGTAGGGGATCACGTAGTCGAGAACGGCCGCCGCGGTGCCGCTGGCGAGACCGCACCAGGCGATCCGCGAGCGGTTGACGCAGGCGGCGTAGTCCTTGGCTTTGGCGTTGCCCTCGCCGAGCAGCGCGCTGGCCGGCAGTTTGACTTTGTCGATCAGCAGGCGACCGGTGGCGGCGGGCCGCAGGCCCATCGCCGGCTCGTCTTCAACCGAGAGCCCTTTGGCGCCGGACTCGACCACGAACAGAGCCGGGCCGATGCCCTCGGCGTCGGCGGCGATCACGAACAGCTCGCACTCGGTGGGGCGGGCGACCAGCGACTTGACGCCGCTGAGGACCCACTCGTCGCCTTTTTTCTTCGCCTTCGTCTCCAGCTGGAAGGGGTCGAAGAGGGGGCGCGGCTCGAGGATCGCCAGCGCCGCGGCGGGGATGTCCTCGCCGGTGAAGGCGGGGAGGTAGGTCGACTCCTGGTCGGCCGAGCCCCAGAGGCCGATCGCGGTGGCCGCGGCGCCGGGCGCGAGGGCGGCGTAGGCGATGCCCATGTCGCCGTGGGCGAGGGCCTCGCCGATTAGCACGGAGGTGACCGCCGACTGCTCGGTCATCACCCCGCCGAGCTCCTCGGGGACGCCGAGCATGTTGACGCCGAGTTCGTTTGCCTGGTCGAGGATCTCTTTCGGCGTCTCGCGCTTCTCATCGGCCTCCAGGGCCGCTGGGCGGATCAGGTCGGAGGCGAAGGAGCGTCCGGCCTCCTGGAACATCTGCTGCTCGTCGTCCGGCGAGAGGTCGAAGAGGCCTTTCGACTTGCCCTTCTTCTGGCGGGCTGGTTTGCCCAGCCGCTGCGCGGCCGAGAAGGTGCGGCCGGCCGCGGTCGCGCCCTTGAACCCGTTCTTGGTGCCCTGGAAGAGGGCTTTCTCAACCTGCTTGCGGAGATGGATCCGGTCGAGCAGGTCGGAGCCGGCGAGGCGATTGAGCGCCCGCAGGCCGAAGCCCATGCTGCGCTCCGCCATCCCCTTGTTCTCGGTGGTGGTCGTCACTTCGTCTTCCTTCCGGTTTTGGCGGTTTTAGATTTGGATCCAGCTTTGAGCGGCTTTACATGGCCGTCGAGGTGCGGCGTGCCCTTCTTTGCGTCGCGGACGGCGAAGAGGATCTCCTCACCCTCTTCGGCACTGGCGAACTCAACTCGGGCCGGCAGCAGGACCGGCTTGCGGAACCGGACCTCGACCTCGAAGCTGTCGGGGAGTCGGCTTTCCAACTGCGCCAGCGCCCGCGCCTTGGTCCACATCCCATGGGCGATCGCGCTCGGGAAGCCGAGCGGCTTCGCGGTCAGCGAGTGCATGTGGATCGGGTTGCGGTCGCCGGAGACGCCGCCGTAGCGACGCCCGAGCCCGCCGTCGAGCTTCCACTCAGCGCTGGCGGGCGCGTCCTCCGGCAGCGAGCCAAAGCCCTTCTGCTGCTGCGCGTCCTTGTCGCCCTTGCCGCGGCGGAGCATCGTGCTGAGGCTTTCCCAGACGACCTCGCCGTCGACCAGGACCTCGGTCTCCAGCGAGAAGGTCTTGCCTTTCGGGTGCGGTTGCAGCTTGGTCGGCCGCACCCGAATCGTCATTTCCTCGTCGATCCCGATCGGCCGCTTCTGGGTGATCGAGTTGGAGACATGGACGAGGCCGACCGCGCCGAACGGGAAGCGCCCGTCGCTCATCACCGCCATGTGCAGCGGGAAGGCGAGCATGTGCGGGTAGGTCGGCGGGAGGGTGTCGCGGAGGGCGAAGCCGCAGACCTTGGCGTAGGCGGCGACGTCTTCCGGCTGGGCGGTGACCCCGGTCAGCTCCAGGTCGAGCCCGTCCGGGATCTCGCCGCCCCCGCCCGGGACGAACGGCAGGTGCGAGGCGCCGGGGATCATCGGCAGCGCCGCGCGCGCGTAGAGCGGCAGGATGCTGGGGGAGCTGTCGAGGGTCTTCGTCATTAGGCCCCCAACAGGCTCTGGCCGCAGACGCGGACGACGTTGCCGTTGACGCCGGTCGAGGCGGGGCTGGCGAACCAGGCGATCGTCTCGGCGACGTCGACCGGCAGCCCGCCCTGCGAGAGGCTGGAGAGCCGGCGGCCGGCTTCGCGCGGGCCGATCGGCATCGCCGCGGTCATCTGGGTCTCGATGAAGCCGGGTGCGACCGCGTTGATCGTCGCTTTGCGCTTCGCCAGCTCCGGCGCCATCGCTTCGACCATCCCGATCACGCCGGCCTTGGAGGCGGCGTAGTTGGTCTGGCCGTTGTTGCCGGCGATCCCCGCCATCGAGGAGACGCCGACGATCCGCCCGTTGGCGTTGAGCAGTTTCTTGCCGAGCAGCGCCTCGTTGATCCGCTCCTCGCTGGAGAGGTTGATCTCCATCAGCTGCATCCAGCGCTCTTCCGGCATCTTCGCGATCGTCCGGTCTTTGGTCACGCCGGCGTTGTGGACGACGACGTCGACCCCGTCGGAGAGCCCGGCGGCGATCACCTCGGGCGCGTCCTCGGCGGTGATGTCCAGCTCGATCGAGCGGCCCCCGATCGCGTCCGTCACGGCCTTGAGGTCGGCTGCCATGGGTGGGATGTCGAGACCGACGACTTCGGCCCCGTCGCGGGCGAGGGTGTTGGCGATCGCGGCGCCGATCCCCCGCGAGGCACCGGTCACCAGCGCAACCTTGCCGGCGAGCGGCTGGTCCCAGTCGATCTCGGGAGTGGGGGCGACGCCCTTGCCGACCTTCACCACCTGGCCCGACACGTAGGCCGATTTGGGCGAGAGGAGGAAGCGCAGGGTCGACTCCAGCTGGTCCTCGGCGCCGGGTTCGACGTAGACCAGCTGCGCGGTGCAGCCGCGGCCGCCGATCTCCTTGCCGAGCGAGCGGGTGAAGCCCTCCAGCGCTCGCTGGGCGATGTGGGCCTCGACCGAGCCGGCTTCCGAAGGCGGGGTGCCGAGGACGACGGCGCGGCCGCTGCGCTGCAGGCGCGCGACGGCGGGGTAGAAGAACCGCTGCAGCTCGACCAGCTCGGTCGAGTCGGAGATGCCGGTCGCGTCGAAGACCAGCGCCTTGGCCTTGCCCTCGGCGCCGGCGCGTTCGGCCTTGACGCTGTCGAGGACGGTGGCGATCGCCTTGCCGAGCCGGCCTTCCGGCGCGCCGCCGGTCAGGACCGGGCCGTTGACGACTGGCTGACCCTCCTCGTAGCGGTCGAGCGCGACGGGCTGGGGCAGCCCGAGCTGCTTGGCGATCGTGCCGACGAGCGGCGCGTTGACGACCTGTGAGTAGCGGTCAGCCATGAGTTACTTGGCACCTCCCGGAGCCTCGAGGATCGCGACGACACCCTGGCCACCGGCGGCGCAGATGCTGATCACGCCGCGGCCTTTGCCGTCTTCGTTGAGCTGTTTGGCGAGACTGGCGACGATCCGCCCGCCGGTGGCGGCGAACGGGTGGGCGGCCGCCAGCGAGCCGCCGTTGACGTTCAGCTTCTTGCGGTCGATCGCGCCGAGCGGTTTATCCCGACCCAGCTTCTCTTTGCAGAAGCCCTTGTCCTCCCAGGCCTTCAGCGTGCAGAGGACCTGGGCGGCGAACGCCTCGTGGATCTCGTAGTAGTCGAAGTCCTGCAGTTTGAGCCCGGCGCGGTCCAGCATGCGGGGCATCGCGTAGGCCGGCGCCATCAGCAGGCCTTCGCGCTTGTGGACGTGGTCGACGGCGGCGGTCTGCGCCTCGGTGATGTAGGCGAGGATCGGCAGGCCGTGTTCTTTCGCCCACTCCTCGGAGGCGAGGAGGACGGCGGAGGCGCCGTCGGAGAGCGGCGTCGAGTTGGCCGCGGTCATCGTCCCCTCGGGGCCGCCGAAGACCGGCTTCAGCTTCGCCAGCTTCTCCGGGTTCGAGTCCGGCCGCAGGTTCTGATCACGGTCGAGCCCGATGTATGGGGTCATCAGGTCGTCGAAGAAGCCGCGGTCGTAGGCGGCGGCTAGGTTCTTGTGGCTCTTGACCGCGAGCTCGTCCTGCTCCTTGCGGCCGATTCCCCATTCCTCGGCCATGATCGCGCAGTGCTCGCCCATCGACATGCCGGTGCGCGGCTCCTCGTTGCGGGGGATGGCCGGGACGATGTGGCCCGGGCGGACCTTGGTCAGGGTCCGCAGCTTGCCCATCGTTGAGCGCTCGCGGTTGGCCTCCAGGAGGGTCTCGCGGAGCTGCTCGTTGAGGGCGATCGGCGCGTCGGAGGTGGTGTCGGCGCCGCAGGCGATCCCGGAGTCGATCTGGCCGAGGGCGATCTTGTTGGCGACCAGGATCGTCGTCTCAAGGCCGGTCCCGCAGGCCTGCTGCACGTCGTAGGCGGGGGTCTCGGGGGCGAGGCGGGTGCCGAGCACGCTCTCGCGGGCAAGGTCGCGGTCGCGCGAGTGCTTGAGGACGGCGCCGCCGGCGACCTCGCCGATCGTCTCGCCCTGCAGGCCGTAGCGGTCGATCAGGCCGTCGAGCGCGGCGGTCAGCATGTCCTGGTTGCTGGCGTGGGAGTAAACGCTGTTGGAGCGTGCGAAGGGGATCCGGTTGCCGCCGACGACGGCGACTTTGCGGGTTTTGGCGTTCATTTGGGGGAGGGTCCTCCTTGGGGTGAGTTGGAAGTGGGGGTGGAGCGGTCGCGCAGCCCCGGCTCGACCGTCGAAATCAGAAGCTCGGCCGCGTCCTCGGCGCTGATCGCCTCGGTCCGCAGCCACCAGCGGGCGAGCGCCTCGGAGGCGCCGAGCAGGGCGGTGGAGAGGGCCTCGACTTCAACCTGCGCGGCTTCGCGGCGGCGCATCGGCAACTGCGCCAGCAGCGAGGCCGAGACGAGGTCGAGGATCTGGCCGCGGTAGGCGACGACGCGGTCGAAGACCTCGCCGGCCTGGGGGAGGGTCTCGTCGAAGAGGACCGCCCAGGCCGAGCGGTCGGTGTCGAGGAAGAAGAAGAAGGCACGGACACCGGCCCCGAGCGCGTCGCCGGGATTCTCGGTCTGGCCGACCGCGTCGGCGATAGTCGTAATCAGCGCGTCCCCCGCCCGCTCCATGCAGGCGATGTAGAGCCGCTCCTTGTTGCCGAAGTAGTTGTAGAGGAGCGGCTTGGTGACGCCGACTGCGGCGGCGATCTCATCCATCGTCACCGCCGCGTATCCACGCTCGGCAAACAGCCCGTGCGCGGCCGCCAGCGTCTGCTCCATGCGGTCATCACGCGAAAGCCTGGTTCGAACCGATGCATCCATCGGTGTAGACATTACCCGAATATAAATTTATATGCGCGTATTGTGATCGATCCCACAGGGATTTTAATACCTTGCAGTATGATACCCGGGAGTATGAGATGAGTTTGACGGTGATCTAGAAATGTTTGCAATGCATACGGATTGGTATGATGCCGTCAGGTATGAATTCAGGGAATCCCTTCCGGTTCGGGTCGCTGGCCCTTGACGAGGCCTTCACCGATCGCGAGGAAGAGCGAGCGGAGCTGGTGAGCGACATTCGCAACGGCCAGGACGTGGTCATCTTCGCGCCGCGCCGGTTAGGGAAGTCCTCGCTTGCTTGGAGCGCAATCCAGTCGCTTTCAGCCGAAGGGGTGCTGGTTGCCCAGGTGGATCTGATGACCACTCCGACCAAGGAGCGCCTGGCATCCGCCCTGGCGAAGACGATCTTCGAGCAGATCGCCTCGCCGCTGGAGCGGGCGAAAGAGCGAGCGCTGGCGCCCTTTCGGAGTCTGCTGGTGCAACCGACCATCACGCTCGACCCCCAAGACGGATCGCTGTCCTTCAGCTTCGCTCTTGGCAGGACCGCGGCGGACATCGACGCGACGCTGGAGCGTCTGCTGCAACTGCCAGCCGAGCTCGGTGGGGCCCGTCGCCGCCGAACCGCTCTGGTGCTCGACGAGTTTCAGGAGATCGTCGAGATTGACCCTCGGTTGCCGAATCTGCTGCGCGCGATCTTCCAGCAGCAGCCCGAAGTCGCCCATGTCTATCTCGGCAGCCGACGTCACGTGATGGAGCGAATCTTCAACGACAGCAACGCGCCCTTCTGGCGCAGCGCCAAGCTGGTTGAGCTCGGGGCGATCGATCCGGCTCCGTTCGAAGCCTTCCTCGTCGATCGATTTCAGGCGACGAACCGCGGCCTCGGCACCGGGGTCGTCGCTTCGCTCCTGGCGCGGACGGGGGGTCATCCTTATGCCACGCAGGAGCTGGCCTACGCCCTCTGGGAGCAGACGCCCGCCGAGGGAGAGGCGACCCCTGAGCGGCTCGAGGATGCCCTTGCCGCCGTGCTGCGCTCGGAGCATGCGCACTTCAGTCTCCTCTGGGAGGAGGTCTCTCCCGTCCAGCGTTTGGTCCTGCAGGCGCTGGCGAAGGAGCCGGGCCATCCATTCAAAGCCGAGTACCGGAGCCGCCACGCGTTACCGCCGGCGACCAACGTGCAGAAGGCGCTCGCCGCGCTGGAAAGACGTGAGGTCGTGGCCGGCGAGAACGGCGCCTACCGAATCGTCGAGCCGTTCCTGGCCGAGTGGCTCAGCCCGTAGTTCAGGCCTCGGAGAAGCCGAAGCGGAGCTGGATGCGCCGCAGGAGCTTCGGTGCCCACCAGTTCCAGTCGCCGAGCAGGCGCATCAGGGAGGGGACGAGGAGGGCGCGGACGATGGTGGCGTCGATCATCACCCCGACCGCCATCCCGATCGCGATCTGCTTGACAAAGAAGACGCTGCTGACACCGAAGGCGAGGAAGACGACGGCGATCGCCAGCGCCGCGGCGGTGATCACCCGGCCGGTGCGGGCGATGCCGGTCGCGACCGCCTCCTCGTTGGAGTCGCCCCGGTCGTAGCGCTCTTTGATCCGCGCCATGACCAGCACCGCGTAGTCGGTGGCGAGGCCGAAGATGACCGCGAAAAGGAAGACCAGGCTCGTCACCTCGATCGCCGCCGGGCCGGTGTAGTCGAGCGGCGTATCGAGCCAGCCCTCTTGGAAGGCGAGGACGAGGATGCCGAGCGTGGCGCCCAGGGTGAGGCAGTTCATCAGCAGCGTCTTCAGCGGCAGTAGGACCGAGCCGGTGAGGAGGAAGAGGAGGACGAGGGTGGTCAGCGCGACGATCGCGACGACCAGTGGCGCGTGCTCGACGAGGCTCTCCTTCTGGTCGATGAAGCCGGCGGTGTTGCCGGAGACGAGGACGCTGCTGGCGCCGGGCGCTTGGAGGTCGCGGATCTGTCGCACAGCGTCCTGTGAGTCGCCGCTGAGCGCCGGTCCGGAGAGGGCGAAGTTGGCGTAGGCGACGCCCTCGCCGGCGGGGGCGAAGGGGGTGCTGCGAACGACTCCTTCGACCGAGCGGACCTGGCGCTGGAAGGAGGCCAATTGCGCTGGTCCTGCATCGCCGTCGACGGTGACCGTTACCGCCTCGGTGACGTCGCGCGGGTAGTGCCCCTCGAGGTAGCGATAGGCGTCGTAGGAGGGCTGGCCAGGGGGAACCGCTTCGGCGCTCGGGCCGGTCAGGGTGGTCCAGAGCAGCGGTGCCGCCGCGGCCAGCAGCAGCGCCGAGCTGGCGAGGGCGACGGCGACCGGGCGCCGCATTACCCCACGCGCCAGCCGGTACCAGCCGTCCGAGGTATCGGAGACGGCGGCGCCGCGGCGCACCGAGAGGGCGTCGATGCGGGTGCCGAGCAGCCTGAGCAGGGAGGGGACGACGAGGATCGCCATCAGCGCCGAGAGGATTGCGACGGAGGCGCCGGCGACCGCCATCGAGTAGAGGAAGCGCTGGGGCATCACGATCAGCGCCGCCATCGCCGCGGCGACGGTGAGGCCAGAGAAGACCGCCGTTTTGCCGGCCGTCTGCACGGTGCGGCGGTGCGCCTCCCGCGATGCACCGCCGCGCCCTATCTCCTCGCGATATCGCGAGACCAGAAGCAGCGCGTAGTCGACCGCGAGGCCGAGGCTGAGGCCGGTGGCGATGTTGAGCGCGAACAGCGAGGTGTCGGCGAAGCTCGACATCAACCGCAGCACCAGCAGGGTGCCGACGATCGAGATCACCCCGAGCAGCAGCGGGATCGCGGCGGCGATGACGCCGCGGAAGACGAAGAGCAGCAGCAGCGCCAGGATCGGGAAGGCGATCAGCTCGGCCTTGGTCAGGTCCTCGCGGGTCTGGTCGTTGGTCTCGTCGAAGCCGGCGGCGAAACCGCCGAGGCCGACGTCGAGCCGGCTCGAGGCGAGGATCTCGCGGACGTCTTCGGCGGCGATGCCGCCAGTGTCCTGGATGTCGTCGCTGGCGAGGTAGATGGGGATCGTCAGGGACTCCCCGTCGCGGGCGATCAGCCGAGCGCTGCCCGGAGCGCCGCGCAGCGGATCGATGACCCGGCCGACGTATTCGACCCCGGCGATCTCGCGGCTGAGCTGGCGGACCTCGCGGCGCACGGCGGGGGCGGTGGCGTCGAGCCGGCCGCCTCCGGGAGCTCGGACCACGACGACCAGGCCGGGGTTGGGGTCGTAGCCGAGGCCGTCGCGCAGCAGGCCGCCGGCCCGCTCGCTCTCCGAGGAGCTGTCGGCGAACCCGGCCGCCTTCAGGTGCTGCTCGACGTCGCGGCCGACGACAGCAGCGAGGACGGTGAAGAGGGCGACGAGGCTGAGGACGAGCTTCGGGTGGTTCCAGGTCAGGTCGGCGATCCGGGCCATCTGGACCGCGACAGTACCAGAATTCAAAGTAGCTAGTTGGAAAAACAAAGT
>Ga0173480_10000179_pt1 | contig 18283 bp, 20 predicted proteins | sample NitcycUS209509C1_FD_122622 | JGI IMG/M metagenome (GOLD analysis project Ga0173480, IMG submission 122622) | Soil microbial communities from Arlington Agricultural Research Station in Wisconsin, USA - Nitrogen cycling UWRJ-S209-509C-1 (version... | ecosystem: Environmental > Terrestrial > Soil... | reverse complement strand
GGCGTCGGGCAGTATTCCGAGCGCGTGATCCACGGCGAAATCTACAAGGCGCGGCCGGAGGTGAATTCGGTGTGTCACCATCACTGTCCGGCATTCATGCCGTTGCTGGCGACCGGCACTGACTACATGCCGGTTTTCCATCTTGGCTCTGTCGGCGGCATACGGCCGCCGTTCTGGGATCAGCGGGATGAATTCGGCGACACCAATATGCTGGTGATCAAGCCGGAGGAGGGTGCTTCGCTGGCGCGTGCGCTCGGCAAGCACTGGATGGTGCTGATGATGCGCCACGGAGTCACTGTCGCCGGCACCAGCGTGCGCGATTGCGTCTTCCGTTCGGTCTACTCGGCGCGGAACGCCGCGTATCAGGTCATGGCGATGATGATCGGTTCCGACATCGCGACACTTTCACCCGGCGAAACCATGCTGGCCGGGCAAATCAGCTCCAAGACCACAGGCCTCACGCGCTCGTGGGAATATTGGTCGATGCGGGTGACGAAGGCCGGCGGGCTTTCACCCGCAACCGGCCGCAAATCGAGTGCAAAAAGGCGGTCCGCACCTGCGAAACGGCGGGGCCCAAAGCGTACCCGCAAAAAGAGGCGCTGATAGATTAAGCTTTTCTGCGGGCGCCCCCCGGTGTTGAATGCCGCCCACAAGGGGGGGCGTACGCGAATAAACAAGACTATCCAGGGAGGAGGGGACGCATGAAAGCATTCAACACAATCGGCGGCGCGCTCGGAATTGCCCTCGCGCTGTCCGTTGGGCCGGCTTCGGCGGAGGATCAGCTAAGGGTGGCTATCGGCCAGATCAACAACTGGGAAAATCAGGCGCCCACGCTCGGCCAGGATGCCGGGATCTTCAAGAAGCATGGCCTGGTGCTTGAGAATGTCGGCACGCAGGGAGCTGGCGAGACGATTCAGGCGGTGATTTCGGGCTCCGCCGATATCGGGGCCGGCGTCGGCGTAGCCGGCGTGATGCGTGCATTCTCGAAGGGCGCGCCGGTGCGCATCCTGGCGCCGATGTTCACCGGCACCGGTGACATCTACTGGTACGTGAAAGCGGATTCGAAAATCCAGAGCCTGAAGGACGCCACCGCCGATAACACGATTGCGTACTCGACCAGCGGATCAAGCTCGAACAACATCGTTGTCGCATTTGTCAGCGAGCTTGGCGCGAAGGCCAAACCGACCGCGACCGGTGGTCCCGCCGGCACGCTTACGGCCGTCATGTCCGGTCAGGTCGACATCGGCTGGTCGGCGCCGCCGTTCGGTCTTCAGGAAATCAAGGAAGGGAAGATCCGTATCGTAGCGCGCGGCAGCGACGTGCCGTCGCTGCGCGGCCAGACCGTTCGGACGCTGATCGTCAATGAGAACGCTCTGAAGACCAAGCGCGACGCGATCATGCGCTTCGTGGATGCGTACCGTGAAGCGGTTGACTGGATGTATTCCGATCCGAAGGCGGTCGAAATGTATTCGGTCAAGATCAAGCGGCCCGTCGACCTCCTGAAAGAATCGATGACTAAATTCCATCCGAAGGAAGCAATGCAGACCGACAAATTTGCCGATCTCGACGGCGCGATCGCCGACGCGGTGAAGTTGAAATTCCTGGAAAAGCCGCTGACCAAGGAACAAATCGCGGAATTGCTGCAAATTCCGCCGCGCAAAAAATAGAATTTACGGCGCGAAATGGAAACGGGCCGCTGCGTGAGCAGCGGCCCGTGCGTTTAGACTGAATTTCGGATTACGCCTTCTTCTTCTTTGACTTTTTCTTGCCGCCAGCCGCCTTGGCCGGTTTGCATTCGCCCGGCTTGGCAGCTTTGGCGCCATCTTTCGCGGCCCAGCAGGCGTTGTGATAGGTGAACTTAAGGTCGCCCTTGGTTGCGCACACCGGAGCCGGTCCTCCGGCGCACACGACCTGCGGGGGCGGCGGCGGTGGCGCGGCTGCCGCTTTCTTCTTTGCCGCTTCGCTGGGCACGGCCGAGCCGATTACAAAAGCGACGGCAGCCGCCGCGACGAACGTGGCGTATGCAAGATTTTTGAACTTCATTTATTCCTCCCCACCAGTTTTTGGACGGAACATAGTAGAAGGTGGCACGCCACAATGACAAGAAATTTAAGCTGAAATGGCCGCCCTCAAACCTGAACGTGCATTCATGTGGGGCAGGGTCAATGCCTGCTTTTGGTTGCCGCGTTTATCGCGCTAAGGATAGCGGCTCGTCCGGAATTCAAGGCGGCGCGTACCGTTTCAAGCTTGCCGATCGTGCCCATCTCACGCTGACGTTCGACGGTCGATTGTACCATCAGCGGGTCGAGCCCCAGCTCGCGCAATGTGGCGGCGGATTCCTCCATTTCGGCTGCCCGCCGGGTGCCGTGGCTGGCCATGCGCTCGAGGTTATAGTCGGCGATCTGTCCCCAATCGAGCGTCGGATAGTTGTTCTTCAAGGACGTTGTCACTTCGTCCAATACCCCGGCACGCGCCGCGGCCAGGAAGCATTCCAGCGTCAGCGCCTCGATGCCTTTGATCATCACGCTGCGGATCATCTTGATGGCCGCCGCCGAGCCGGTTTCGGGACCAACCACCGACAGCTGCATCTCGAGCTCGCGCAACAAAGGCGAAATTTCCTCCGCATGCGGGCCGGCGATGAGGAGAGGCGTCCGGTGCCGGGCCGCGTGAATGGCGGCAACCACCGCAACGTCCACGTAGCGGGCCCGCTCGTCCAGGAGCCGGGCGGTTTCTTTCTTGCGGCCAGGCGAAACCGAATTGATGTCGAGATAGTAAGGATTGCCCTTCAGGTGCGGGGCAACGGAACGCGCGGCGTCCACGCTCGATGCGGCCGTGACGGCAGAGATAACGATGTCCGTCTCGCGCACGGCATCGGCGGCTGAAGCGGCCGCACGCACCCCGATCGCTTCGCCGGCGGCTTTGAGAGGCGCGCCGGCCTGTTCAGGAAACAGGATGTCCCAGGCTGCGATGCGTTCAACGCCGGCGTCCTTGAGGCCGGAGGCAATTGCCTGTCCCGCTTCACCGAACCCGATAAAGGAAATTCGCGGGGTGTTACGGCGATTCATAACGCAAGCTTCCTCAGGAGTCCGGAACGCCGGGAACGGGTGGCGTGCCTTTGGTGTGAAACGATTTGATCGTCTGCAGGCCCCAGGCCTGACCCTTCTTTCGCTCCGCTTCGGTCCAGGTGATCGGCTTCCAGTCGGGGGCGAGCACGAGCCGCGCGCCTGCGCATGAAACTTCGACCCGGTTGCCGCCCAGCTCATACACGTACAGGAAAAAAGTCTGCTGGATTGCGTGCTTGTGCGGCCCGGTTTCGATGTACACGCCATTCTCCAGGAAGATGTCGGCCGCACGCAGCACATCCTCGCGCGCATCCAGCGCGAACGTGACGTGGTGCAGGCGTCCTTTCGTGCCGGTGTGATCGCGTGTGTAGGCGAAGTCGTAGCTTTTGTTCGTCGCCGTCATCCACATGCCGGCTTCCGTGCCGTCATCGAGGACGATCTGCTCGGTCAACATAAAGCCGAGATAGTTCTGGAAGAATTCGCGGTTGGCCTTGATGTCCACTGCCAGGCCGTTGAAGTGGTCGATGCGCCGCACGTTGATGCCGCGAGCCGGAAACTTCTGCGCCTGGTTCTTGAGCGCGGGCCGCAATTCGCGAGGTGGTTCGTACCATTCGGTGTCGTAGTAGATCTCGAATCTGTGGCCGTCCGGATCCTTGAAGACGAACGTCTTTCCGTGGCCGAGATCCCCATCCGTCCATCCGATGTCAAAGCCCGAACCCTTGAGCGCAGCAGCGCGGCGTTCGAGTGCCTGCGGTGAGCGGGTCCGGAACGCGGCATGGCCGAGACCGGACGTCTTTGCGTCCGTCAGCTTGAGCGAATAGCGCTCATAGTCGTCCCAGCCGCGCAGATAGACGCTGCCGTCTTTTTCTCCGCTTTGCGTCATCCCCATTATGTCGATGAAAAATCGGCGGCTGTCCTCGAATTTCGGCGTCAGCAACTCGACATGGCCGAGGTGTGCAATGTCGCGGATCGGTTCAGGCTGCATGGTTGAGGTCTTCTTGTGTTGCCGTCGCTAGACTCAATTCTGCCCAAGCGCACGCGCGAAGGCCAGCACCAGGTTATTGGCCGGCATCGGTGAAATCTCCGCCTCCGTCAAGCCGGCAGATTTGGCGAGTCCATTCAGGTCCGACAGGTCACGCACGCCCCATTCGGGATTCTCCGCCCGCAGGCTGGCATCAAATGCCGCGTTGCTTGGCGATGTATGCGCGCCATCACGCCGGAATGGGCCGTACACAAACAGGCGGCCATGCTTTCGCAGGAATCGGCCTGCTCCTGCAAACAGATTCTTTGACACGCGCCAGGGCGAGATATGCATGACGTTGATGCACAGCATCGCTGTGAGCAGCGCATTGCGGTCGGCGTCGCCGGTCCAACTCCAATCAGGATCGCTGAGATCGATGCGCTGGGGTGGACGCAGGTTTGCGACGCCCGAATATGTGCGCCATGCGGCGATGCTCTTGAGGTGAGAGTCGTAGATGTCGCTGGGCCACCAGGTAATTCCGGGTGCACGCGGAGCGAATGCGGCGGCGTGCTGGCCGGTGCCGCTGCCGATTTCCAGAAGATCGCCGCTCTGCGTCGCGAGAAAGCCGCCGACAGCCGACCAAATTGGCTCGTGGTTGCGGTGAAAAGCAGGCGCATCCAGCCGGCCGTCCGCTTGCGCCGGCTCGGTGGTTTTACCGTATTCGCTGACAAATCGCGCCATGATTGCCACCGCTCATTAGTCAGATAAGTGCCTTAACCCTTGCATTGGCCGTCGGTCAAAGGCTGCGGTTCAGGTGGGACTAAGGTGCCGAGCTTCGTTGTTTTTGCACTGACAATGGGGCAAAATCCCCCGCATTCACGATGAGCTATTCGCGCGCGAACGATAAAAAATTAAGGGAGGAGCAAAGATGCATAAATTCAAATCATCGCTGGCGGTACTGGCCGCTGCGATCATGCTGCCGGCTGTCGCACAGGCGCAGACGAAAATTACCATCGGCATACCGACGTCGCCGCCCAATATCGTCCATATGCCGACTATCGTCGCCAAAGAATTGGGCCTCTACAAAAAAGCCGGGCTTGACGTCGACATCGTGTCGCTCGGCGACGGCGTGAAAGTTTATCGCGCGCTGCTCGCGGGCAATATCGAATTCGGCCTTACTCCCGGCGCCCCGACGATCATCGGCCGCTCGAACGGAGCGGCGGTGAAAGCACTGTCCGCCAATCTGCCGAAATTTGAAGCGTCGATGGTTGTGCGCGCCGAGATCAAGACGATGGCCGATCTCAAGGGCAAGCGCATCGGCATCCAGGAACCGGGCGGCTTCGCCGACCTCCTCAGCCGCAGCGTGCTGCGTGCGGCCAAGATCGATCCGAAGGAGGTCAACTTCGTCACCATCGCGAGCGAGGACGTTCCGGCGCTCGTGGCCAACCAGGTCGATACCGCCATCCTGCACGTCGAGCAGGAGATGTTCGCCAAGACCAAGGTTCCGGACCTGCACGCCATCGCGCGCATGTGGGAGCTCCAGCCGAAAACGCTCTATACATTCCTCTCCGCGACCGAAAAGACGATCAAGGATCACCCGGACGTCGTGCAGAAGGTTGTCACGGCCAATATCGAGGCCACCCGGATCATGTACTCGGATCGGGCCAAGATCATCCCGATCCTCGTCAAGCAGACGGGCTACCCGGAAAAGGTTCTGGCCGAAAGCTTCGACTTCCTGGTCAAGCAGTGCATCTGGGACGCCAATACCGGCTTGAGCCCTGAGCGCATAAACTTCACCGCCGAGTTGATGACCAAGGTCGGCAACATCAAAGAGGGCAAGACGCCGACGTACGACGACGTGGTTGATACTACTTTTGCCAAGAAAGCCATTGCGCAGCTTGGCGAGTGGAAGGGGCCGGTTTGCCCGACCGCGGCGTTCTGAAGTAGACGCTTCACCGAAACGGCAGGCGCCGCCTTCGGCGCGGTGCCTGCCGCACGAACCGCGCCGTAGGGCGCGACGAAAGGATGACGATGACTATTGCCCAGCAGGTCGACACCGGCGCAATCGCCGGCAGCACGCAGGCGCAGGCTGTGGTCAAGACGCCCTGGTGGGAGCACGCCGCGCTCTACCGTTACGGCTTTGTCGTTGCCATCCTGATCGTCTGGGAGATTGTCGCCCCCTTTATCAGCCCGATCTTTTTCACCTCGCCGAGTAACATCGCGATAGCCTTCTACGAAACGACCGTTTCCGGCGAATTGCCGTACTTTCTGGCGCAAAGCCTGGAGGTTATGGTCTACGGCCTGGTTACCGCCATTGTGGTCGGTATCCCGCTCGGCGTTGCGATGGCGCGGATTCGTCGGCTCGACTGGGCGCTCGACCTGCCCATCAACGCTCTTTACGCGACGCCGCTGGTTGCCGTTGTGCCGCTTCTCGTTCTGTGGTTCGGCATCTACCTGAAAGCCAAGATCATCGTCGTCTTCCTGTTCGCGGTATTCCCGATCCTGATCAACACCTATCAGGGCGTGCGCGAATGCGACAAAGGCATGATCGAAGTCGCGCAGTCTTTCCGCTCGAGCGAATGGAGAATGTGGCGCGACGTGCTGTTGCCGTTTGCGGTGCCCTACATCATCGCGGGCCTGCGCCTTGCCATCGGCCGCGGTCTGATCGGCATGATCATCGCGGAGTTTTACACGACGATTTCCGGCCTTGGATTCATGATCACGAAATACGCGAACGTCTTTGCGATGGATAAGACGTTCGTGCCCGTGATCGTTTTGATGGTCCTGGGCGTATCGCTGACCACATTGCTGAAGTGGGTCGGCCGCCGTATCGCGCCATGGAGTGCCGCCAACCGCTAGTGCCTCTCAGCTGCACGCCTTGGGGCGGAGATGTCCGATGATTGCCGGGCTGTCGATTGAGAACTTCACCATTCTTCACACCGCTATCAGCCTGATTGCAATCGCCAGCGGCCTCATTGTGCTGGCCGGGATGCTCCGTGCCCGCAGGCTGCCCGGCTGGACAGCAGTGTTTCTTGTCACCACTCTTCTTACGAGCGTGACCGGCTTCATGTTTCCGATAAACGGCCTCACCCCGGCCATCGTCTTTGGCCTGATATCAATCGTGATATTGGCGATCGCGCTCGCTGCGCTCTACCTGAAGCACCTGAGCGGGGCGTGGAGATGGATCTACGTCACGACGGCGCTGGTGGCGCTTTATTTGAACGTGTTCGTTCTGATCGTGCAGTCCTTCCAGAAGCTGCCGGCGTTGCAAAAGCTGGCACCGACGCAATCCGAGCCGCCGTTCCTGATTGCGCAGGCGGCCGCTCTGATCGCGTTTCTCATCCTTGGAGCGATGGCCGCACGGAAATTTCGCCCGGACTTGTGAAGCGCGGACAAACAAAAGAAGCCGCCGTTGCCGGCGGCTTCTCCTGACCCGAACACCATCGGGTTCAGACCAGCAAGGTCGCCAGGAGCGTAACAAGCGACCTTTTTGGTTCGTTTTGCGGAAGCTGCCCTATCGCCGGCCGCTCCTGCATCCTACCTGAGGTGGTCAGTTCATTGAGCGAGTTTGAAGGATACGCGTTAGTTCCCGCCGCCGCCGCCGCTACCGTTGACCGACTGAAGTTTACTCGCGATCGTGGCGAAGGCCCCATTCAGGTTACCGCCAACCGCCTGCACCGCGGTAATGATCACAACCGAAATGCCGGCGGCGATCAAACCGTATTCGATCGCGGTCGCGCCTGACTCGTCTTTAAGAAAAGCGAACACTTTGGACATCTGCATACTCCATGTGACTGCAACGCGGTCACACTAGCGGCGCCCTGTTAAAAGCCTCTTCGATCGCGCGCGTGCAATTTCCAAAAATCCGGACCGCTTGCAGACAAGCGAGAGTCGTCGCCTGCAAAATTTTTTGCACGACGACGAGAGCAGATTATTTTTCAAAGTCGGCTCGGCATCCGAACGGATGACGAATTTTGCGTGACTATATTTCGAGTGCGTCGCGTGTTAACGCGCCGTTGTACACGACCGTCGTCAATTGTCCTCCGCATGGTCGATGTAGATCAGGCCGGCTTTCGCAAGCGGCTCGCGCATCTTGTACATGTCGAGACTGAGTGTGCCGGCCTCGAGCTGCTTGCGCTTGCCGTCCTCATCGTCCTTGCGCTTCTGCGCCTTCTGCGCGGTCTCGACAGCAACTTTCTTCGGAATCACGACAACGCCGTCGTCGTCCGCAACCACGACATCGCCGGGCTCAACGTTGACGCCGGCGCAAACGACCGGAACGTTGACCGCACCAAGCGTGGCTTTCACGGTGCCTTTTGCCGAAATGGCTTTCGACCAGACCGGAAAGCGCATGTCCGAGATCGGGCGGACGTCGCGGCAGCCGGCATCAATAACAAGTCCGGCGACGCCCCGCGCGCGCAATGCGGTCGCAAGCAATTCGCCGAACATTCCGTCGGAATTATCCGCCGTGCAGCCAACAACCAGGACATCGCCTTTCTGGCACTGCTCGACCGCGACGTGGATCATCCAGTTGTCACCTGGCTGTGCCAGCACGGTGACCGCAGGGCCCGCAATCTGCGCCCCGGGCCAGATCGGCCGCATATAGGGCTTCATCAACCCCGACCGGCCGAGTGCCTCGTGTGCCGTGGACACGCCGACTGCGCCGAGTGTCCCAATGGCGTTGCTGTCGGCGCGTTTGATGTTGCGGACGACGACGGGCTTCATTTCAAAATCTCCTCAACGGTCGGGAACAGTCGCTGATACGCCTCGCCATAGGTCATCGGAACGCCGGTGTTGCGGCTGCCCTGGATGCCCCGGTTGAGAGCGACCCGTTCATAATAGCCCCACAAATGCTTTTGCGCGGCGAGGATCTGGAATGCCTTGTACTTCTGCTCCCAGACTTCGTCGATTTTCAGAATGAGATTGGGCTTGTAGTTGCACATTTCCGGCTGGTGCGGCTCGAACAGGAACACCGGTGGGGCCGCATATTTGTACTTGGCGTCGGGCTTGTGGCCCATCGCCTGGGCGACAATGCGCGTCTCCTGGGCGAAGTGAGCCGCATTGGGGTGGTCAAAATTGTACGGATCCTCGAGCGCGTGCGTCAGCACGAAGGACGGGTTGAGCTCGCGATAGATGTCGACCATGCGATCGAAATGGCTCTCGTTGAGCTTCAGCGGGTAGTCGCCGCAGTCGAAGAATTCGATCTCGGCGCCGAGGAGTTTCGCTGCGCGCTCGGCCTCGTCTTTGCGGCCGGCTTTTACTTTTTCCAATGTGGCGCCCGGCTCTTTCCAGGCAAACTGGCTTTCCCCGCGTTCGCCGTATGACATGCAGACGATTTTGACCCGATAGCCGCGCTTGGCATGCAAAGCGATCGCTCCGCCCGCGCGCCAAACGAAATCACCGGGATGGGCCGTCACGACGAGCCCGGTCTTCTGATCCGCCATGCCGCCACTCCTTTTACATGTCGGCTTGTTAAACTAGGTTGAGTGGCGGGCGGTCAAGCCGTCGGCAGCGGTTCAAGCGGAGGCATCTCACAATGGCAAATGGCGGCACACCATTGCGCGTCGCACTCGGCGACTATCCGCATACGCTGCCGCTCAAGCGTGGCGAGATCACATCGCCCTGGCTGAAACTCGAATTTGTCGAGGTTAAGCCTTTGTACCAGGCCTTCAAGCCGATGGTCCGCGAGCACGCCTTCGATGCCAGCGAGATGGCGCTCGTGACGTACTTTCAGGCAAAAGATCACAACAAGGGGCTCACATTGCTGCCGGCTGCGATGCTCGCGCGTTTTCAGCATGGCACGATGTTGTTTAATGCAGAGCGGGGAAAGCTTGCGCCGGCCGAACTTCCGGGCAAGCGCATCGGTGTGCGTTCGTACAGCCAGACCACGGGCGTCTGGATTCGCGGCATTCTCGAAAACGACTACGGCGTCGATCTCGGCGGCGTGCGATGGGTGACGTTCGAGGATGGACATGTCGCCGAGGCCGGAGATCCGCCCGGCGTCATCCGCGCTCGCAAAGGCCAGGACATCACCGACATGCTGATTGCCGGTGAACTGGACGCAGCGGTTTATGGTGCCGCACTGCCCAAGGATCCGCGGCTGCAAAGCATTATCCCTGATCCGGAGGCCGCTGCGCGCAACTGGTATGGCAAGCACGGCCTTGTTCCCGTCAACCACATGGTCGTGGTGACCGACGATCTTGTCCGGTCAAATCCAAAAGCCGTCGCGGAACTTTATCGGTTGCTCGAAGAAGGCCGAAAAATTGCACCGCCCTCCGGGCATATCGACACCGCGCCGTTCGGCAAAGATGCCAACCGGAAATGCCTTGAGTTGCTCATGACGTATTGCGAACAGCAGAAATTGATTTTGCGGCGGCTGAATTTCGACGAACTTTGGTGACAACTGACAGCCGGCAAAGGAGCGAACGATGAAAAGGACCTACACCGGAGGCTGTCAGTGCGGAAAGGTCCGCTACGAAGCGCAAGCCGATATTGGCGAAGTGATCACGTGCAACTGCTCGCGCTGCCGCAAGGTCGGCTCGTTGCTGTCCGCGGTCGCGATGTCGCACTTCAAGCTGCTGTCGGGCGAGAATGAAATGACCGACTATCAGTTCAACAAGCGCGCGATTCATCATCCATTTTGCAAGACGTGCGGCATCGAGTCCTACGCCTACGGCAAGGGACCCGGCGGCAGGGACATGGTGATGCTCAACGTGCGTTGCCTGGACGGCGTCGACGTCGAGCAATTCAAGGTGAAGAAATTCGACGGCGCGAGCCTATAACCGGCGAGGGCACTCGCGAACGGGTCTCCTAAAAGCCATAACGGGCAGACCGTCGTCCACCCGTCACAAGCTCTCGGATCCATTCCTGGCGCGCAGGCCGAAACCCGCAGCGGAGGTACCAGTTACTGAGAGCCAGGGCCGGTAGTCATGAGCCACGAATACTGCAAGCAGCACCCACGTCCCATGTCCAGTCCGGTCATGGCGGCCATCCGTGTTCGGCAGAGCCGAAGATGGGCGACCTGTCGGGAAGCCTACCTCCACCATGCGGCGAGGCAAGGCCGAAGAATCGCTGTTGATAATTCTGAGGATTAATTATGACCGGGCTTGTCAGCCCAAAATCGTACCTTTGCCGCGGCCGTCCTTGCTCTGCTCGATCATGACCGTGTCATGCTTGAGTGCGAGTTGCCTGGTGAGTTCGGCGTTCATCAGTTGATCCTGCGTGAGCGCGTGCATGTCCGCGAACATTCCCTCAGTACCGGCCGGGCTGTAGATCATCAACATGCGCACGCCTTCTTTCGACGTCACCTGATGCGGAACGCCGGGCGGGATGTGAACGCAGGATCCTTTCGTGGCGTGGAACAACTCGTCGCCGACCTGGAAGTCCGCGCTGCCGTCGAACAGGTAGAACGTCTCGTAGGCCTTGATGTGGTAGTGCGCGCGCGACTGAAATCCGGGTTTGCAGTTCTCCTCGACGACCTCGAAAGTTTGAGCGGTATCATCGCCCGTGATCTTCACGATGACCTCGTTCGCCTTGGCGTAGATGTTGCCCTTGCCCGGCGGTGAGTGCTTGCCCTTGGCGGTCATGGTGGCCTCTCTCGATCGTTTCCGGTCCAATTGATTGCACAGGCGTGCCCCGGCTGAACAGAGGCCGATGGTCGATCGGTGGGCTGGACGGGACGCAAAAATGGCCCGACAGTTGCCGCCGGTACCGATCAGCAGAGGCAATCCCCATGGCACGGAATTCCGCACGCGAACGGCTTGAGGCCGCGCTTGCCCGCATCGACGATCCGAAGGGGGAAGGAGCACGGACCTGCCTCACCGTCTATCGTGAGCAGGCCAAGACCGCAGCCGATGCCGCCGATGCGCGAGCGAAATCCGGAATCTCGCTCGGCCCGGTGGACGGCACGATTGTGAGCATCAAGGATCTTTTCGACGTCGCCGGCGAGGTTACGCGCGCAGGGTCGAGGATTTTCACCGAGGAACGAAAGCCAGCCACCGCCGATGCGCCGGTCGTGCGCAGGCTGCGCGCCGGCGGGGCAATCATCGTTGCCAAAACGAACATGAGCGAATTTGCCTATACCGGCATCGGCGCCAATCCACATTTCGGGACGCCGGCCAATCCCGCCGACCGCAAGCGCGTTCCCGGCGGTTCATCGTCGGGCGCCGTGGTCTCGGCCGCTGACGGCATGTGCGAGATCGCCATTGGCTCGGACACCGGCGGCTCATGCCGGATCCCGGCGGCGATCTGCGGGATCGTCGGCTATAAGCCGAGCCGGCAGCGCATCCCGACCGACGGCGCTTTCCCGTTGTCGTACAGCATCGATTCAATCGGCCCGATTGCGCGCACGGTGGAGGCCTGCGCCAAGGCCGATGCCGTCATGGCGGCTGAAGATTTCGCGCCGCTCGAGCCCACGCAGCTGGCCGGCCTCCGCATCGGTATCGTGCAGGGCACTCCGCTGGAGAACCTCGACGAGACCGTGTCGAAGCGTTTCGCTGGTGCGGTCGATCAATTGCGCAAAGCCGGTGCGCGTCTGTCTGAAGAAAAACTCGCATTGCTTGCCGATATGGCCGAAGTCAACAGCAAGGGCGGCGTGCAGCCGGCAGAGGCATTCTCGATCCATCGGGAGCTGATGTCGCGTCGTGCCGACGACATTGACCCGAACGTGCGGGTACGGCTCGAGCGGGCACGCAACGTGAGTGCCGCCGACTACATCGATATGGTGCGGCAGCGCGCGCAGCTCATCCGGCTGATGGATGCGCGGCTGTCCGACATCGACATTCTGGCATTGCCGACCACCCCGATTGTGGCGCCGACGATGCAGGAGGTGGCGCCGGCCGATGAATTCGCGCGCAGAAATGCGATGTTGCTGCGCAATACGCTTATTGTGAATTTCTTTGATCTCTGCGCCATCTCGGTGCCGATCCCGCGCGAAGGCGGACTTCCGGCCGGCCTGATGCTGGTTGCCCGCAATGGCCAGGACAATCGCCTGTTCCGCATAGCGATGGCGGTTGAACGGCTATTTGGTGGGTGAGCGCCTAGAACGCCCGCAACGATTCAAGCAACAACCGGTGGCGTTCGGCGCCGAGCTTTTCTTTCAGTGCTGCTTCGTGTTGTGCAGCCAGCATTTTGGCGCGTGCCAAAATCTTTTGGCCGTCCGCGGTAAGCCGCAGCGCATGACGGCGGCCATCGGCAGACGATGGCAGCCGCTGCGTCAGACCGCGTTTTTCCAGACGGTGCAGCAGGCGTACCAATCGCGCCCGCTCAATGCCCAGGGTCGTCGCCAGCTCCGCCTGGGACAGCCCCGTATTGGCGCCAATAACCACCAGGACGGAGAATTCGGCCGGACTGATGTCGAGCGATGACAGTCTGCGGATGAAGTCCTGAAACACCCAAAGCTGTGTCCGGCGGATGAAATAACCCAGCCGTTCGTTGAGTACGCCGAGGTCGATAACGGGCGCACTCGTGCGCTTCTGCGGCGTTTTGCGCAGCGGCACGGCCCGTTTGATCGCGTGTTTGGCATCAGACATGGGGGTAGCCTTGTCCCGGTCGTCACTAATGGTGTTGACGAAATTTGTTGTCCTAGTCAACAATATAGCCTGGTGAATATTGGGAATGGGCAAACGGTCCGCGCGAAGGTCGCTGCGGCCGGGGTTCGATCTTGTGAAGTTTGGAAAAAATCCGGCATCATCCGGAACAAGGGCCGCGTGCTCGGCCAGGGAGGATATCCGATGAAGAAGAAATATCAGTCGAAGGCGGCCGTGACCCGCCGAAGCTTCAGCGCCGGGCTCGGGGCAGCCGGCATCGTTGCAGGAACCGCGCCGTTCAACATTGTTCGTGCGCAAGGCGCCGCACTCAAGGTCGGCGTGCTGCTGCCGCGCTCCGGGTATCAGGCCGGCATCGGCCAGGATTGCCAGCGAGGCGTGGATATCGCCGGCGGCCTCCTCAAGGAGCTCGGCTATCCGGCGCTGCAGATCGTGAACGCCGACACCGAGACCAACGTCGACGTGGCCCGCTCGCGCGCCGAGAAGCTGATCGCCGACGGCGCGCAGCTCCTGGTCGGCGCTTTTGACTCCGGCCAGACCTCGGCCATCGCGCAGGTCTCCGAGCAGAAGGGCATTCCCCTCGTCATCAATATCGCCGCTGCGCCGCCGATCACCGAGCAGGGCTACAAGTTCGTGTTCCGCAACTTCCCGACCGGGCCCATGATCCTGCGCGACGCCTTCCTCAATCAGAAGGCGATCTTCGAGCTCACCGGCTCGGCGCCGAAGACCGCCGTGATGATGCACGTCAACGACACTTACGGCATGGCGATCAAGGGCGGCGTCGGAGCGATGTTCCCGAAGTTCGACATGCCCTACAAGATCGCCGAGCAGATCTCCTACGATCCGGCGGCGCGCGATCTGTCGGTCGAGGTCGCTAAGGCCAAGGCGACCGGCGCCGAGGTGCTGATCGCGGTGAGCCGCCTCAACGACGCCATCCTGACCACGCGTGAACTGGTCAAGCAGCGTTGGTCGCCGATGGCAATCCTGAGCATCGGCCCCGGCTGGTACGAAGACCAGTATCTCAAGACGCTCGGCAAGCTGTCCGACGGGCCGATCAGTCTGGTGCCGTGGTACGACCCGAACAAGCCGCTCTCAGGCAAGCTTGGGGCTGCGCTAGCGAAGGCCCATCCGGACGTGGGCCTCTCCACCAATCACGTTTACACCTTTGAGGCGTTGCTGATCGCGGCCGACGCCTACAAACGGGCGGGCTCCGCCGATCCGAAGGCGCTGGCCGAGGCGATCCGCACGACCAACATCACCAACAACGTCAGCCCTGGCCCGGGCATCATGTTCGACGCCAAGGGCCAGAACGACAAGCTTCTGTGCTCGGCGATCCAAAATCGCGGCGGCAAGCTGGTGACGGTGGCGCCAAAAACGGCGGCCAATGCCAAGGTGGAATGGCCGCTGAAGCCGTACGACAAGCGCGCCTGACGCGTTTCGCTTGTTGGCAATGCTCCGGCCGCCGAGTCGGTCGGAGCATCGTCTTGTTAGGATTGCCTCTTGCCGATTGACATCTATCTCAACGTCGCCGTTGGCGGGATTCTCGCCGGGCTCGTCTATGGACTGATGGCGCTCGGCCTGTCTGTTATTTTCGGCGTCGTGCGCGTAGTCAATTTCGACCACGGCGAGATGATGGCCATTGCGATGTACGCGTCGCTGTTGGCGTTCTCTCTGTTCAAGATCGACCCGCTGCTTATGATTCTGCCTTGCGCGGTGCTGTTGTTCGGGCTCGGCTATTGTCTGCAAGGCGTGCTCATCAACCGCTTCATCACGCGGCCAGAACACTCGCAATTTCTGCTGATGGTGGCGATCGCCATCATCATCACGAATATCCAGCTCATCGCTTTCGGGCCCGATGCCCGCTCGGTGCAGACGCCCTACGCCTATGACAGCTATCAGTTTGGCCGGCTCATCGTCGACGCCGACAAACTTTATGGCGCGATTGCCGCGCTGGTCGTGGCGGCAATGCTGTTTGCTTTCTTCCGTTTTACCAGGCTAGGCACCGCGATCCGCGCCTGCGCCGACAACTACACCGGCGCGCAGGTAGTCGGGCTCGATGTGAAGCGTCTCTATGCGCTCACCTTCGGCCTTGGCTGCGCCTGCGTCGGAGCAGCCGGCGCCATCCTTATGCTCTCGGCGGACGTGACGCCGCAGTTCGGGCCGGTGGCAACGTTGCAGGCCTTCATCATCGTGATCACCGGCGGCATGGGCTCGATGGTCGGTGCGCTGCTCGGCGGCGTCTTGATCGGGCTCACGGCAGCAATGGCCGGTTTGCTGTTCACCCCGTCGATCAAGGCGATGTTTGTCTACGGCATTTTGGTCCTGGTGCTGTTGTTCCGGCCGCAAGGCATCATCGGCAAGAAGACGTCATGATGGGGCGGCTCACCGACGGATTGCCACGCCGCGCCTTGGTCTTGCTGGCGCTGCTTCTGGCCCTGGCCGTAGTCGCGCCGTTCTGCGTCGGCGACTATTGGCTGACGGTGCTCATCCTCATTCTCTATTTTGCCTATACCGGCCAGGCCTGGAACATCATGATGGGCTTTGCCGGGCAACTGTCGCTCGGCCACGCTTTGTTTGTCGGCCTTGGTGCTTATACGACCGCGACCTTGTTCGCCTACTACGGCATTCCGCCGTGGATCGGGCTTATTGCGGCGGTCGCGGTGACCGTGGCGTGCGGCGCGATCATCGGGTTCCTCGCCTTCCGTTTTCGTGTCGCGGGCGTCTATTTTGCCATCCTGACCATCGCCTTTGCCGAATTTGCGCGCACCGGTTTCGACAACTGGAGCTTTGCCAATGGCGCGGCCGGGCTGTTCTTGCCGGTCGCGCAATACACACACAACGACCTATGGCAGCTGCGCGGTCATCCGGCGATGTTCTATTACGTCCTGCTCGCCGCGACCGTGCTTGTCTTTGTGGCCAGCCGGCTCATTCTCAAGAGCCGCCTCGGCTTTTATTGCCTCGCGATCCGGGAAGACGAGCAGGCCGCGCGAGCGTCGGGCGTCAACACGTTTCGCTACAAAATGTACGCGGTGATGATTTCCGCCGGCATGACGTCGTTCGCCGGCATGTTCTATGCGTTCTTTTACAACAACCTTTTCCCCGAGCAGGTTTTCAACATCTCGCGTTCGATCGAAATCATCCTGGCGCCGCTGGTCGGCGGCGTCGGCACATTGGGCGGACCGATTTTCGGCGCCTTCGTGCTCGAAGGACTGGCCGAAGGATTGCACAATCTGCTCGACACGTTTGGCATCGATATTCCGGGCATAAAACAAGTGGTGTTCGGCGCCGTGCTGTTGCTGGTGGTCATCGCCTTGCCGGAAGGCTTGTGGCCGTGGATCGCGCGGCGGCTAGGTCTGGCGGAGCGCCGATGATGAGTGCGCTGCTCGAAGTCAAATCCGTCAGCAAGCGTTTCCGAGGACTGGTCGCCGTCGACAATGTCAGCGTCGCGGTCGAGGAGGGCGCAATTTTCGCGGTGATCGGGCCAAACGGCGCCGGCAAGACGACCTTGTTCAACATGATCGCTGGCGAATTCATGCCGAGCGCCGGCACCATCAGCTTCAAGGGGGGCCGCATCGATGGCCTGGCGGCGGATCAGGTCTGCCGGCGCGGCATCGGCCGCACTTTTCAGATCGTGAAGCCATTTCTCGGGCTGACCGTTGAGGAGAACGTCACCGTCGGCGCGCTGCTGCGTCAACGCGGGGTCGCGGAGGCGCGCAATCGTGCGCACGAGGTGCTGCGGCGCCTCGATCTTTACGACAAGCGTTTCCAGCGCGCCTCGGGGCTGACATTGCCCGACCGCAAGCGCCTGGAAGTTGCGCGCGCGCTCGCCACAGATCCGCAATTGCTGCTGCTCGACGAGGTGATGGCCGGCCTGCGCCCGACCGAGACCGACCGCATGGTCGCGATCCTGCGCGAGCTCAATCGCGATCGCGGCATGACCATCCTGCTGATCGAGCACGTCATGCGGGCGGTCATGGCGCTCGCCTCGCGCATTCTCGTTCTGCATCACGGCGCGGCCATCGCGGAAGGTGCGCCTACCGAGGTCACCCGCGACCGCGCCGTGATCGATTCTTACCTGGGCGCCGAAGCGATATGATGCTCAAGATCGAAAACCTCGACGTGTTCCATGGTGACGCCCAGGCGCTCGACGGTATTTCGCTCGAGATCGAGGAAGGCGCGATCGTCGCCATTGTCGGCGCCAACGGCGCTGGCAAGACGTCGCTCATCCGCACCATCGCCGGCATGCACGTCCCGGCGCGCGGACGCATCTTTTACCGCGGCGCAGACATCGCCGGCCGGCCGAGCCACCAAGTCTGCGAGCTCGGCATCGGACAGGTCGCGGAAGGCCGGCAGGTTTTCCCCTCACTGTCGGTCGCGGAAAATCTCGCGATGGGCGCCGTGCTGGCGCGTGCACGCTCCGCTCGTGCGCGAAACCTCGACAAAGTCTATGGGCTGTTTCCGGTGCTGGCAGAGCGGCGCGCGCAAGCCGCCGGCACTCTGTCAGGCGGTGAACAACAAATGCTCGCCATCGGCCGGTGTCTGATGGGCGCTCCCGAGTTGGTCATGTTCGACGAGCCTTCGCTCGGACTCGCTCCCACGATCGTGCAAAGCATGCTCAAAACCGTGCGCGACTTGAATCGCGATGGTCTCACCTGCGTGCTGGTGGAACAGAACGTGGCGGTGTCACTGAAACTCGCCCACCACGCCTACGTCCT